>Ga0123357_10007833_pt1 | contig 13268 bp, 9 predicted proteins | sample TergutEmb28metaG_FD_89873 | JGI IMG/M metagenome (GOLD analysis project Ga0123357, IMG submission 89873) | Embiratermes neotenicus P4 segment gut microbial communities from Petit-Saut dam, French Guiana - Emb289 P4 | ecosystem: Host-associated > Arthropoda: Insects > Digestive system > Gut ...
AATATTCATCCAGGGAATAAAAGGAATTTTCACATAAGTATTTTTGTAACAATGCTTTAAATTTTTTTGGATTATCAGTCTCTGCTTGAATGTAAAAGGGAAGCATGTTATCACCTTAACACCTATACAGTGTACTTCCTTCTGGTATTTTGTCGCATTTACAGAGGGTTGGTGTAAGTTTGCATGTTGTCTGTGTTAATTTGATGTATCTCGGAATTTACCTGGATTTGATTCTTGTTTCTTATCATGAACAATAGAAGGGAAAGAATAGTTGGTATAGATATTGCAAGAAAGGATGATTAAATTGTCTAGTGTGTTGTTGAATAATATTTGTTTTACTTTTGTGAAAATGATACGTTTTCACTATTGAATTATGCCAATATGTTAAGTATGCACATATGTACAATTATCTGAAAAGCTGAAACTTCGAATTAACATATATGCGCATTAAATGAAAAAGGCTGTGAGCTCCACAATTCGTTCCCGTGCGGCGAAACACCGTAAACCAAGTCTGCTATAAGAACACAGTGAAGCAAGTGCTACTATGTAGCTGTTTTGTGTGACACTTGCATGCAAAGACAACTTTTTACGTGCTTTTTTTGCATTACCCCTTAATAGCAGCGAAAAACACGAAATGGAGTTGGTTTAACTTTGCCTCCTAATTGGACCACGTATATATCTCTTGAACTAATGCAGACAGAAAGAGCAACAGAACGGGAATCACCAATATTTTCAGACAGTATCTCATTTTAGTGTTTAATAATTGCTATCAATTTCTGTTCTTTCATTTAGCCATCATCAAGCAGAAGTGTCAAAAATACATGAGAAGGAAGCACTTTATACACAGAAACACAACTGGTTAAAAAATTACTCAGATCTCAACCTTTTGGTTACTTAAGAATTCTATTTATAGTAGTAAAAATGAGATAAAATATAAAATTTTCAAAGATATGGCATTAAAACAATGTACTAAACTCAAGTAATTGTTTTGATGTGACACTAATGTGTGTCTAAAAGGCCTCAGGACTAAATTCCTCCTCGGTGGGTATATGCGTTTGATGACGAAATGTAGCCCTGCTGTAGCAAGTCCCCTGTAGACACACAGTGGGCCGATTTAAGCGAAAGCTAGCAAAAATTCAAAATCTTCGACATCCACGAAACACTTAAAAATCTAGCTGAGGGGTAAACACGGTCCCACAAGGACGAAAATGGAAGTTTTATGAGTGTTTGGTTCGATTTGTTGCAGGTACAGGCAAATATACAGAGCGTTTTATTAGCAGCTGATCAAGAGGTATTTTGTACACAAATACCAGTAGTTATTTTGTTAATTACTTACAAGATGACAATTTAATTTATTAAGGGAACTGATTATGCAGCAGCGAATATATTGTAAACTAATTAAAAACATAAGACTTCATGCGAACTAAACAGTTTTTGTATCAGTTTATATTACACCATTGTTTTGTGCACAATATTTTGAAGTACATTATTTATAATTCAAGGATAAAATCCAAATAGATGCCACTTATAACTTTATTGTGCTTATGTTAGGCTCAACATGTTTCGGACACCATTATGCCCATCACCAGGAGCTCATGACAATAGCGTTGGTTACCACACAGGCCGTCTGGTTCTCGAGTTGCTGCTGGTTGGAAGTTAAGTGCAGGTAGGATGGATAAGTGTCCGGACTGAAGGATGTACAGCCTTCGGTCCGGACACTGGAATATTGAAACATATAATAAAAACTTATGAATATGTAGATATTTTCGTTTCCTTTTTCAATTAGCTTTAGCTGTAACCTAACTAGATGTCGGCTCGGATATTATGACATTGAAATTGTATCCGAGTGTTTTAGATACACTCTGTGTATTACATTCCATATCATATCTAAAGTGAAACTAAAAACTACAGGGAATTTCAAAAGTTAAACCTAAAAATAATGACCGACAGTAGAAATACAGGACAGCAAGTTTTGATGTCATAAAATGAAGTGGTAAATTAATCAGCAAGAAATATTGAAATGTTTTGCACAACAAAAATAAAAGATGTTAATAAATACATAAAAACTGTAATGCATACTATGTAGCCCACAACAACTTTGCGACTGAGCAACAGTCTCTCAAAAAACAACTGAATTACTTACACAAATAGAAGGATGACACGCCAAAGATGAGCACGGAAGCCCCCATCATTGCAAGTAAGTACTCGTACCTGATTGGAGGCTCTGGCGGTACTGGAAAATGTTCACAAAACTATGTTGCAAAATATACAGTCAATAAAATGTCCACATTTAACATTAATTTTTATCATTTCGGACGCCTATTTCATATTACGCGTACATACATGCAACGGGTTCAAGTTTCATTTGACATTTCACCAATTTTCCAGAAGTTTACATTTTTAAAAAATGAATCTGTAACAGCTTAAAAATGTGTCAGCAGCAAATTGTGCACAAAATATGGAGCATTAAAAAATACTTTAGTCAGCATAACCCTTTTGGGTACACAAACCACCGTTAGGGAACTAGTCATCATGTCTGACTTTCTGGTATAAAAAATCAAATTTTTAGTTTTTCTTAAACAGATAAAACGATCTGAGCCAGCTCAACTCATTTAACATTACCAAATCAATTTCTTAATATCAGTTGCAATATGACACACACATTTCCATTTCCAATATTAGAATGGCACTACTGAAAAAGTTTCCCCAATTTTCCTATCTGAGATGTATACAGTGGAAATGGCACCCAGTAAGTATCCACTACTCTAGAAATTCCTTAAATATCCCATTATTCCTGTTTGTTTGTTTTTTTTTTTATTTTGTGTTTGGTAAAAAGTGATAACAAATCTGTTCTGAATTTCTTTTTAGAATTAAAGATTGGTATTCTAAATACTAATATGCAATCGAAAATAATTAAGGACAAAGGAACACTATTTCATTGCACTTTGCTTAAATCTCTTTATGAGTCACAGAAAACTTGAAACCTTCAAGCCTTTATTATCCAGAGCCACATGTATGAATGCGTGATGGCACTTGTGGGGTACTTTTTAAAACAGATGCATCACAGCGCCATTTTCATTACGTCCGTGCGAAGACTGGCTTTAGAATGGATGTCACTATTGCTGGCTTATTTGAAGAAGCTTAGGAAGATATTACATTCTTAATGACTTTACTCCTTAAGTCCAAGGCTGACACATTCAATAAAAGAAAAGGATGAAATTTTAATGGTTTGATAAACAGGCAATTATTTGTGAGTGACACTAAATTTAGAAAATACTGTAAAATTTCCTGTGGTCTCTTCCATAACATATTATGATTTATTAAGAAGAGATAAGTGCACCTACATGCATTCGTGACAAACCCAAAGACTGCCAAGGAATAACTCTTACTGCCAGGTGAGTGAACTTATTGAAGTACAGTGGTAGTATATACTGTTTATATCTATGTTATAATTCTGGTCACTAACTACTGTGCAAAACAATATCGTGGAAAATTTTAAATATGTCTCATATTGCGCAAATTCTTAAAATATGAGAGGTACTTAACAGATACTGTGCAATAGGTTTACTATTCTTCTCGATATAAGGATGAAAACTGTTATGTCTCTTTGCATGTCTTTGTGAATACTGACATAGAAACAACTGACAGCCTCAACAAAGCAACAAGCTTGGTCCTGAGTTCAGCAATATTTATTTACAGCAAGAACCTCTAATCTAATATTAGAATTTTAATGAAGATTGTCGATGGGGGGGATAGAAGAAGAAGAAAAGGAAGAAGAAGAAGACAGTATACTCCAGTCAAAGTACATTCATCCCAACTTTGCAGCCCTCACTGATTCTGTTACTGTTGCAGAGGATTCAATTCTTCTGAGATGCGACACTATGTAACTTTGTGTTTCCTGATGTTTTGAAGAAATATGGTGCCTTCCTTACCAACGGTTTAGTTCTTGGACACTAAAAGCCTTCCTGCATTCCTTCATATTGCTGAAACTGCCAACACAATGACAGAGCATTACATCCCAGAGGACTTGAATCCACAAGTAGCACTGTGGAAACCCCAGATCTTGCAAAGTTATTGTACCCAACAGTAATGGTAAATTTTGTCCTGTATAGGCCATAAAGGCATATGGCATAGGAGATAAACTTCCATCCATTCTTAACCTTGGAACTAAATGGTAGTGACTTTCAGCTTCGTATCGTGACTGCTGTATAACTCATGGAAGATTCCCCAGTAATTACTGAACAAGAGGTTGAGTGGGCTACAGAGCTGGTCTGAATGTTTGGTGTTGGTGAGCAGAGAAATCTTTTGCATGTGACACTTATTGAATCAAAATTCTTAGGTTGTCCAGGCTCTATCCTAGTAACTACACCAGTACTTCCTGGTAGGAAGACCAATCACAGTTTCTTCCATTAAAGAAACTTTTTAGATTTAATAGAGACAGGAATTATGTTACTTTGCATAGTGCATAGTGGTAGAGTTAAACACTATAGAGGGAGAGGATGTGAATCCCCTCAATCCCAGGAAATACGCTATATTTAATGGGAATTTTGGGTTCAATTTGCGCAGCGTTTCCCAGGAAAGTAAACCTAGCATAAAACGAGACCTACCTGTATAATAAGGCACATTCAGACAACTGATATACTTTCTTTTCATCTTTTACAAATAAAGAATTATGAAGCACTGATATGAATAAAATTAATTCTATGAATAAATAAAATTTATTCTATGAATAAATAAGTTTAGCGTAGACACTCCATACAACATTTTTACCAGCTTTTGTCACATTGTTTCGGAGAATAAAGACAGGACCATGTTACTTACATATGCAAGATGTGTTGTCAGAAGCGAGCATCCTATTTTCAGGACAAATGCACTGGACATCACTGCGAAAACCGTCCAGCGCCACACAGAGGTAGTCGCAGCCACATGCCTTATCTAGCCCAGGGATGATGAGCACCTGTCCTGGGCCATGGTGTTTGGCAGTCTCAATATTACTCAGCCATTCTGTTCTGACATATGAATAGCCACCCTCTCCGTTCTTTGTCGGCTCAGACCATGCATTCCCACCTATTGGATTTCTGCCATTAGCACTCCAGTTTTATTTTGTAATCACATTCATATACAGGTTAGCACTACTGGTTTATATTCTTCTGTACAATGACAATTTTCATCATTTTCTCTACTATCACTAAGCCAATATAGCATAGTATGTAAAAGCTTGCCATTAGCACTTCTTATTACATCATTTCAAACTCCATGACCATAATGCAATTTCTTATATAGCCAACACAGAAAACAGTGTTATAGAAATATATGTGGTCTTATCATCTCATGTATCTTAAAAACATACATACCTGCAAAGCCACCACCTCCACCCCCTGCAGCACAACCACCTCCTCCACCACCAAACCCACCAGCACCCATCCCTTTGTTCTCACTGTAACATGCCTTTCCACCAATTCCACCACCCAGCAGTGCCGATCCAGTTTCCATCCGGAAATCCACGAAGCTGTTATTTCTCCAGCCCCCACCGGCACCTAGAACAGTGTCCACTCATAATATTGCAAATTCTCACATCGCAATTTGCACTCTGAGGGCAGCTGCCATTCACCCGTGAGCTCTGGAATAACCACGTTGTAATAATTCTGTATCTCTCAGAACAGTGGAGAAAATCTACAATGCAGTGTTCCTGATTTAATTTGGATAGGGAACCTGATTTTCAAAATATGGCTATTTTATTTCCTTTATGTGTAGTATTTTAAAAATGTTGAATTACCTGAATAAATGAATCACTGAAATAAAAATAAAAACTATTTTAAGAGAAGTTACTTACAAAAATATATAAAATACAGTTTTTGTATTATCAAGAAATGTTCTTGCAGAATCTTTATTTTCACTTCGCAAAAACACAGGGTTGTATAAACCATCATCTGGAAAACACTGTTACAGAGAAATTCACTCTACCTGCAGCACCTGGGCCAAACTCAATGCCTGTCGTGTCTTGTCTACCAACATTAAGTCCATGCCCATGTTGAGACCAATCATCCTTACTACTGCTCTGACTTACACCACCTCCACCAGCAGCCACCATCAGTGGCAAAGACTCATTGTCCTGGTTCACCTGCAAAACAGCAGTTTTGAGTTAGTGCGAAGCAAACGTATTGCAACTAACATGCCACATAAGTACACAAAACTCACCAGGAACACAAAGGTGCCTCCACCACCGCCTCCACCACCGCCTCCACTCCCATATGTGAAGTTCATTGTTCGCAAACTCTTGAAAGGACTCTGTTCTTGTGGAATTGCATACGTGTGATTAAAGGAGCTGTTGCTGGAGCCACTGGATTTGGACTGCATGCAGGTCCCACTGCTCAGGCCCTGCATCATCAAACAACAAAATATAAACTTGTGTAGACAAAGCCAATAAAGAACTAATATTTATTTCAATTTTCAGTAATAAATCATTGTTCTCGCCACACAAAAATCGGCCTAACAAAATCATATACCAGTGTAGCATTGAAATATATCAAATTGGACTTGACAATAACACAGATCATAGCAAAATCCATGGTACCATGTGAAAAAAAAAAGGACTGCCAACAAACATACCCAGAAGTACATAAGGAAAATTCTCATAAATAAGATCAACATATGTGTGTCTAACAAACACAACAATACAATGTCTTGTTTACTCCTACATGTCTTGGCAGAACTCCACCATTTTTATGGAGTCTATCAGTCAATGTTAGATCTCACTGGAGTATAATATTACAATAGTAATATGTATTATATCATAGTGATTTCAGCTGCTGAATTAAAAATATAAGATCTCAGAAAATGTGGTTACAATTCTATTTGCTTCCCATATGATTGTAGGTTTCACCACTGCCTACAGACATCTTATCTTATTCTTGATCTGTTACGGAACTTGTCCCTTTTTTGTGTGATTGTCCTCTGTTGTCTGACAATTGGAATTTCTGGATTATTCTCCATTCTCTACCAACTTCCTTTTGTTGTCTGGCCTCTAAACGTTTTCATAGATAAAGGTTCCTCATGAAATGAAGCATTATTTAAGGGCTTCTTGCATGGAAGAAATGTTGGGAAACTCCACCATAGACAAAATAGATTTATACATTATTATTTGTGTCAAATAAGGTACTGGTCCTCAGAACAACTATGAAAAGCTTGGAAAGGTTTTGTTACTAAACTTGGAACTAACCTAATCTCAGTTACTACACTTGGGCCTAAACTAATCTAATTTTTAGTAGTGGAACTTCCTTCCCAACATCACATTAGGTATAATAACTACACTACCGCGACTCACTTGCCATAGCCTCATGTGTGATAAAATAAAAAGTTGACATTACAACAAGAACATAAAGCCTACTCAGATGACAAATGAGGACACTGGGAATAATATTTCTGTGATCCAGTTGAATATGACTCTGGTTGATACACGAGCCCCACCTCACAGCCACTGGAGCCCTCCTGCCCAACAAGTATGTACAGGTGCTGCCCTCTATGAAGCTCAACCATTGTCCGCACAATGGCACCACTGCTGGAGCCTCCACTAGCACCAATGCCTCCACTGGCACCCCTAGCAATTATCCTGAAACCATATAAACATGATTCTGTAGCTAAGAATTAAAGTTTTATGTTATGGAAATGGAAAACAGCCAAATTAACAGTGTTAGGGAGATGGTTCACTGACCAGATTGTGACATGAGTATTGCTGCTGATGCTGCTGCTCTTACTAGCAACACAGCCACAACCACCACTGCCACAGACGCCATCCCCACCACCACCACCACCACCAACACCACCATCACCAAAATGCATTGTAAGACTTTACAATATATAATACATACATAATATAAAAATTAATATCTCTCGAAACACCAATTCTATTTATTGTATAGAACTACATGTGTCAACCTATCTCAGGTCATCCTCAGGTTCACAGTTGATCTTTACAACACACTGAAGAAGAAATATTTTGTTGTGTTTGGACAGTGATTTAATTTTTATTCTATTAACAACATAATGGGATGACATTCATAAAAACAAGACAGGCAATGTATGCACAGAATAACTTAGAGGTGTGTTCCTACACTCATTGTTGCTGCAGAAGAGCAATAAGTTTTACACATTCTGAGCATGTGTTTGTAGCCTTAGGAATACAGCATGCAATGCATACGTACCACATTGTCACCTGTGGCCTGCCTGGCTCTATTATATTTTTCTACATTTCTACAATTTAAAAAAAATCCTTATTGAACATAAAATGTGTGTTTAGATTTTCTCTACAACTGTTGCCTGAAATGCTTCTCATTCTAAGAAAAACTGAGGGAGATAAGATCAAAATTCATAGTGGTTTTCATAGAAAGTACCCATTATTCATGTCAGATTTGAATGAAACTTGAATTTTCTGAACATATTTTTGAAAAATACTCAAATACCAAATTTTATGAAAATCCATCCGGTGAGAGAGAAGTTTTGTGTGCAGACGGAAGGACAGACGGACAGATATGACGAAACTATCAGTCACCCTTCGCAATTCTGCGAAAGCACCGAAAATATGTAAGTAAATTAAGTGGTGCAGTTTCATAATCAGTAATCTTAATTCGAGTGATCAAAAGAAGGAGCACAGTACAAGTGATGCTGTAACATGCATGGTAAACACAAGAAATGCACAAGGCTAGACTAAAGGGCAGGCCAGCTGGGAAGCTGCAAAGGTGCCAACATATAAGAGCTGCAAAGACATCAGTGGAAGAATTGGACATATGGTGCTAGTAAACTCAGGTTTCCATAAGTGTAAGAATTACTCTTAACATTATCTGCAATTTTGGCATTCGCCCTCAGAGACATCCACCAGCCCTGTCCTAGGATGAAACAGTTTAAAGAAATTAGTTCTACGGCACACCAAATTATTAGCCTGCATGGGGTGCCAAATCATTAACCAGTCCAGGATGCCCACATGTCATGGGCTGGTACTGAAGATGCATACAAAATTTTAACTAAATAATGTAAAAGGAAAAGACTAATTGAAAGATGCAACATATGTGGATGGATAAAAGGTATTTTAAAGAAACATGGTGCATGGGTATGGAATGGATTTATGTGGCTAAGATCGAGTCCTACTACTGGTTCATAAAATAAACCTTCATTTTCCACAAAAGGGCTGACATATACTTGACAACCTAAACTGTACTGACTGAACACAGACTCAGATCCGTCTAGTTCGTTAGTTGTCAAGCATACAAATAGCAGTTTATGAACAATATTAGCAGACTGTCCATCTTTACCCAAGATATATTTGCGTTCCTTAACAGTATCAAGATAAGTGATACGAGCAAGGAAACTAAAGCTGCCTAATTATGGCATTTGGGCTCAAATAAAGATTAAAATTAAAATTAAAATCAAATTAAAGATTATTCATATAATTTAAAGAGTAAACATTGGCATAAAACACAACAGTGACAAAAATGAACTTACAGTCCTGTAATTAGGTATATGGACTGAAAGAATTGCAGAAACTCTACTTCAACACTGGCATGTCACCATAGTACTTCAAGCCAAATATTTGCTGAAAGGACCAGATGCTGTTTTTTTAAATTTCATCTGTATTTTATTCATGGATTATGTATATGTAATATGTACAGTTCTCAAGCAAACAGCAATGATTCCTCAAAACATATTAATCAACTTTCCTTTGCAATGGAGAAACAATTTGTCATATGTAAGGTAGGAAATAAATTGTTCCAGACTTTCTCTCTTAGATCTGTGACAGGGAACAGCAAAATGAACTTCAGCAACTAAGAAGTTGCACATGCATGCATACATGCATATGTACCTACCTACCTACCTACCTACCTACCTACCTACATACCTACATATACACACACACACACACACATGTATATTAGGCTGTAGGATAAATTAGGAACCAACAACAAACAAAAAAGTAAGACTTTATTATAACTTGAACATGATTATGAATATAAACCCAGAAGAAATGGTTAAGAAAACCCTTCAAAACGTGAAAAGTTCCTGTTCTGTAAAACTTAGAGCAGCAAGTACTGGAAAGGATGACCCTCAGCATGACACACTACATGCCATGAAGTAACATGACACAAGAGCATTCAAGCTGTATTAAGTACTCACGTGTAGTAGCCACCCTCTGGGACTGTCCATCGCTGTACCCCAGCCCAAGGGGCAGTGTCCAAAACATCAACATTTGTGGCAGAGTGTTTGTATGCTTTGAGGCAGTTTTCTGTTTTTGGACCCTCCCAGCCCCTTTTGCCGCAAGTATTAATGGTGTAAACTGCAAACATTTTACACTTTAATAATAGGATCATGTTAGAAGAAAGATTGTTATGTCATTCAGACAAATTAAATCATAGTATGAAATATTTAAAACACAACTATTACTTCTTTCCTTCATGATAATGAAATGGAAATCATCAGGAATATTCTGTGATGTTTTGTAATGTGAAAACTTTAACAGGGTTTTACACGGATATTGAAAGTGTGGGCAATCAGAAGAGGAAAATTCATTTGCAGTGCCGATTGTTTAAAATAGCATATACTAACCTAACAAGCAACCAAAAAACTGTTAATTAAAAACATGTGCACAACTATCCTACCATTAATACTAACCATTAGACCAATTCCTGAGTCACTTCTATTCAGTACATGTCCCCACTAACCTTTCTCCCAAGTTGCAGTTTAATATTTTCCTCCCACGTATGTTCCTGTCTCAAAGGTCTTGATCAATAAATGTTTTGTATAAAAGTTGCAAATAAAGTCCTATTTCTACATGTGGACTTCATGTTCCACACACCAAATCACTTTAACTACCTAATATATCAGTACCAACAACAGCATACAAATCATTACATTAATAGTTCCATAGTATACTTGGTTCCACTTTTATAACATGTCTTATGTCAAAAACTTTCCCTAGAATTTTGTTTTCAGTTGTTAATAATATGTGAAGAAACAAGCTATGTTATTTTCAAAACAACAGTTTTATGAATTATAAACATGCAAAACTCTAGTACTCACCAGTCTTGTTAACAAAGTCTTGGTGAATCTCTTTATCTGCTACATCTGCTGGAGAAAGGAAACAATGTTAGTACCAAAAGTGTTACCACAAAGAGGAACTGCAACGTAAGACTCGGAATGTTGTTCTCACCTGTCTGGTAGCAGAAAGTTCTATTGTACTCATATCCATCTGACACATTGGCAGGCACGCCTGAAGGCACACAACACACTGGCATTAAAGTCAGTTCAAGTTTCAGTTTTTCCTGCCAACTGACACTGAACATCAATGAAAACTGTGATCCACCAGAGACAGAAAATTATATTTATTAAATTACAGTAGACCAAGCTAGGAAATAATTCATATACAAGCTAGCTAATGTCCAAATGCTTTGATAGTAACAAATAGCATCAGCCTTTGTTCTGCATGTAGTACATGAATGTGCCAGTAAGAAGGCATGTAGGAAATAGAAGTGTTGTTTCTCAGGACTCAGTTTAACTGTCCGACAAAAACCTCAGCAAAGACATAAGCAATTTTTCCAATACCTGATATAAGAGGAGGTTACAGTATTTGTCGTTGTACTTTCAAGTCAATACTTGTTACATATTGAAACGAAATAAATAGTCCAAAGCTACAGACTGCAAGCAATAAACAATTTACACATATCAGGTTCTCCATCAAAGTAAGCCTCTTTCCACAGTACACTACAAAACACTGACAATAAACATGTTTTTTGTAGTCAATTGTAGTAAAATTGATTATCAACAGGTAGTTTTCCAAGGGGCTTACCACAAGTAGTATAGATTAACGAATAACGAATATATGTCTGACTCTGCAAAACATTACAGCCCTACATTCATCTACTTCCACGCAAATTATTGCCTGATATATTGTTGAAGTTACCCTATTCATAGCTACATAGTTAAGGCTGTTGCAGTAATGACAATTAGTAAGTGGATATGTTACTGCTCCAATTTTAAACAGTTCATGTCATGGTTACAGTGACCATTATTAATATGTGGACATCCTGAGGCAATGTCCACAGACCTGAGTAATAGTAAAAGAAGTAACAAATTAACTTCCATGTGAATGGATTTTTTCAGTGGCATGAATCAGCAATTTCCAAATCTTAAATGTGCATATTTTGCACTGGAGCTCTAAGGCATGGTATGCAATACAGCAGCAATCCACTCACAATTATTCATCATTTTCTTCTCTGTAGCAGTGAAAGGGGCTTCACACATTTCAAGAGACACAGTTTCTACTTTCAGTGCAGAAGTGATGAAAATAAAGGAAAGGGTGTGAGGTTTGACTTTCTGACAGCAGTGATAATTAAAATTCATGTCTTCTAGAATGATACTCTTTGTTGTTTGGCAAATACTTCTTAATGTTCCAAAAGATCATATTACCATCATTTTCAGGATAAAGGTGTCAAAAAAGAGTTTTAGACTGTTGACCCTGAAGAAAAAGGCACTACAGTCCTTAGAAATTTCAGAAAATAATCATTCAGTGGCACAGTATAGCATTCCAAAAGACCTAAATCTTTTGGTGAGAAATGGTTTATATACAAAACAGAGGACAGTCATGTCTATGGTAGAGAACAGAAAGACCACTTAGGTATTGAATATCAGCTATAATAGATATCTTCTTCTCTTAACTCCATAGTGACACACTGTTGAACCTGCAGCCCTTAAAAAGGTCATTCCTTTCCTACATGTACTTCTGCCACTAACCACCAGCTCCTATATTCCTACATAAACCATCACACATAACTTATCATTTCTACACTGAAGAGGGAGGAAGAAGTACCAACCAAATGCACAGTATTAAATACATATACATACTAATAATGTAGCTCCGATATATTTTTGGTACAAATGTACCATCTTCAGGGACCACAATATGCCAGGTTTAAAAACAGCTGCCAGTGACAAGCTATTATTTACAAGGTTCCACGGTCTGTAGTAGGCTCTCTTGTTAGTGTTAATTATACATAAAAGTAAAACTGGTAAAGCTTTTAAAATCTCATGATTAAGATATGATTAAAAAATTTCTTACACATTAAATATGAGTTACACAAACTAAAATTATTATGTATAAATCATACATACATACATACATACATACATTTATTATCATTCTTCCAATTTCATACAGCAATATTGCTTGCGAAATATAGAACACGTCAGAAACATCAGTCTTATACTAGAAACAAAGCAAAGCA
>Ga0123357_10007834_pt1 | contig 13268 bp, 12 predicted proteins | sample TergutEmb28metaG_FD_89873 | JGI IMG/M metagenome (GOLD analysis project Ga0123357, IMG submission 89873) | Embiratermes neotenicus P4 segment gut microbial communities from Petit-Saut dam, French Guiana - Emb289 P4 | ecosystem: Host-associated > Arthropoda: Insects > Digestive system > Gut ...
GACGAGATAGGATTGCACTATGAATACTGGTACAGCGCGCGTGATGAGGGCAGCGGCTCACGGGGCATACGTCGCGATGACGGGGGACTTGACCCGGCTGAGGGAACTTCGTCAGCAGGTGGAGTCGAGGAGTCTCGTGGAGGAGGCTTGGAAGGACGTTGGCCAGTCGTTGACCACGGCCATGGAGCACGAGAGGCCCGGACGTCGTTAATGTTAGGCGGGGCATCCTTGAGCTATTTTCACCAAGGCCCACTGCCACCACCTGAAGAACTCGCGCGGTTCAACGACGTTGACCCCAGTTTCGCGGAGCGCATCATGCGCATGGCCGAATTGGACGTTCGTACGCGAAGCCATGAAATAGTCGAAATGGTGGATGCCGAGGCTCGTGCCGTCAACGCCTCAGCGGCGATGGTGGTGGTGGTTCCCGTTGGCCTGCTGGCGATTGCGGTGGTGGCAATGATCATGGGCTGGCCGTGGCCTGTGTCCGTTCTCGCGTTCATCGCGCCGATACTGACCGCGATTGCTCATCTGGTATCTGCGTCGCGGGAGAAACGCGGTCCATCGTAGAGGTGACGAGAGGAATCCGAGTCTTGTTGACGCTCGTCAATATCGCGTCCGGGTTGCTATAGTAATGAAGTTGTCCGGCGCAGCCGGGCACGGGTCCGGGTGGCGGAATAGGTAGACGCGCTAGCTTGAGGTGCTAGTGCCCGTTATAGGGCGTGGAAGTTCAAGTCTTCTCTCGGACACCAATTTCTTGGGGCAATGCTGTGCTTTCGTGAGACAACGCTGTGTTTTCGTCGGGCAATGCTGTGCTTTCCAGAGAGAAGCTGTGCTTTCCTGGGAGAACGTTTGGCGGCCCCGGTGGGAGTCGAACCCACGACACAAGGTTTAGGAAACCTCTGCTCTATCCTCTGAGCTACGGGGCCATCGGCCATTCGCTGACTTCTAAGGTTACCGTGTCTGGCGCGAATACTTCGATGCCCGGCGATCGGGTCGAGATGTAGGGGTCATCACACCGTCACCGCCGGTGACGAGAATGGCCTTGTCGGCGACATCATTCTTGGGGTCCTTCGTTGGCGTCTGCCTATTCGAATGTGTCGAGGTCGGCAAGGGTTACCCGGACGCCGCGGTCCAGAACCGACCGCAACAAGGCGACATACAGGGTGCGGAAACGATCGTTGTCGACGATGTCGGCGCCAAACAGGCTGCGATTGGCATCGAGGAACTCGCACGGCGCGTCCTTGTGCCGAGCTGCTGCCGCAACCAGTTGGGCGCTGCGCGAGTCGTCGATGCGATAGGTGCCACCATGCTCGTCGACTTCCTGTGCCCACCGGGCCCAGCACGCGATGACCGCCGTGGAGCGGGTGATCTGCCCGCCAGAAGCCAGATTGGCCCGCAGCACTGGCAGCAGGAATTTCGGAATCATGTCGGAGGCGTTGGTGGTCAGCCGGGCGATGGTGTCGCCTACCCCAGGGTTAGCGAAACGCTCGATCAGTTGATGGGTGTAGGCCCACAGATCGATGCCGGGAACCGGTTGGAGGGTGGGCATGGCCTCGCGGGTCATGTAGTCGAGAAGGTAGCCGGCGATGAGCGGGTCCGAAGCGGCCTGGCACACAAGCCGATAGCCGACCAAGTAACCGGGGTAGGCGAGCGCTTGGTGAGAGGCGTTGAGAAGCCTCAACTTCATCAACTCATAGGGCGTGACATCGTCGACGAGTTGCACGCCGACTTCCTCGAACGGCGGGCGGCCATCGCAGAAGGTGTCTTGGAGCACCCATTGGATGAACGGTTCGCACACCACAGGCCAGCGGTCCTCCACGCCGAAGCGGCGAGCCAGTTCAGCCCGGTCGTCGTCGGTTGTTCGCGGCGTGATCCGGTCGACCATCGAGTTGGGGAAACGCACGTTGTCTTCCATCCAGGCGGCCAGGTCGGGATCCGTCAGTTTCGCGTAGCCGACGAAACTACCGCGAGCGATATCGCCGTTGCCCTGCACGTTGTCGCACGACATGAGGGTGAAGGGTTTGATGCCGGCTGCCCGGCGTCGGGCCAGCGCCAGATTCACGAGGCCGAAAACACTCGCCGGCGGCGCCGAGGTGGCGAGGTCGGCGGCGACTTCCGGCGCGTCCGGGTTGAATTGGCCGGTCACCGGATCGATGGCGTAGCCGCCTTCCGTGATGGTCAAGGAGACGATCCGGATACGGGGATCGGCCATCAGCGCCACGGCTGCCTCGGGATGCCCGAATCCGAGGGTGTAGCCGATATGGGAACCGATGACCCGTGGCTCCCATGTGCCGTCGCCGTGGCGGAGGACGAGCGTGTAGAGGTGGTCCTGGGGCGTGAGAGCGTCATCCATCTCCTGGTTGATCGATTGCAGACCGAGACCGTGATACCCCCAGTCGGTCGCCATCCCCTTGCCCAGCAACGTATCCAGGTACACGGCTTGGTGTGCCCGGTGGAAACCGCCGACCCCGATATGCACGATCCCGGGGCTGATGGCCGCGCGGTCGTAGTGGGGTATGGCGACGCGAGCATCGAGCCGATGCAGGGTGGCCTTGGACAACGACGGCATGTGAAGACTCCTCTGGTTTGATAGTGGCGATGGAAACCGGTTCGTTCCACTAGGCGGGCCGTTCGGTCTTGGCATTGACACTACCGCGCAGATCGTGGCGGTCGGTACGTGGCGCCGCGACGAGGCTGACGCGGGGCGCCAATCGTCCCCAGGCAGGTCGCAGAGGCGTCGCCCGTCGGCGTCTGGATACACTGTGGGCCATGCCAACCGACGCCGCACAGCCGAAGCCCACGACGCTTGTGGTGGCCGCGTGCATCGTCGACGGCGATCGGGTGCTCGCGACGCAGCGGGGGCACGGGGATGACGCCGGTTTCGACGAGACAGGGTGGTGGGAATTCCCCGGCGGGAAAGTGGAGCCGGGGGAGAGCCTGATCGAGGCATTGCGGCGGGAAATAGCCGAGGAATTGTCCGCCGACGTCGATGTCCACGAGCCGATTATCACCGTCGACCACGACTATCCGGCGATGCGGGTGGCGTTGACGTGTTTTCGGTGTTCGCTGGCGTCGGGTTTCCAGTTGGCCGAGCACCAGGCGGCGCGTTGGCTGGCCGCCGACGAGTTGGATGGCGTCGCCTGGTTGCCCGCCGATCTGGCCGTGTTGCCCGCGTTGCGGCGTCTGCTGGGGGAGACGTCTGTGTGAGTTCCCGTTGGTGCGGGCCTTTCATGGCGGAGGGTTGCCCCCGAATGACCGGACGGCTACGACAGCGCCTTCGCGCGGCGACCCACAGCGACGAACAGATACACGGCGTCCACCACGTCTGCCACAAAGATCAGTTGAAGGATGATGTGCAGGACGACCTCACCCGGTGTGAGGAGCCGTCGCGAATCGGGCTTGATTCCTGGCACCGGTCGGTCCGAGACCCCAGAAAACGGCGGATGGCCCGCTGCGACGACGGGGGTTGCCCAGCCGGGGTTGGGGTATTGTCCGTCCGCCACCGGTGCCGGGGTGGGGTTGGCTGCTTGGGCAGGTTGGGTCCGCCGCCGTGTGGCCAGGACGATGAGTGCGATCGAATCGGTCGAGGTGACCACCAGCACAAAAATCGCGACGCTGACTCCAATGATGACGATGATGACCATGAGCGGGCCGAGAAAGAGCAAAAACCCGAAAGCCAGGGCGACGCACAAGACCAGGTTGATCAAGAAAACGGGATGGCTGTCAATTTCGTGAACAACATGACGTTGCGCATGCCGTGAGTGGCGCGGATGACATCTTGGGGGTGGACCATGCACACGATCGCGCAGCAGATGCTTGCCACGCCAAGAGCGGCGGGCACGATCAGCGCCGCATACATCGGGACGGGATTCTCGGTGCCCGCGAGGCTGAAGAGTACCGCCAGCCAGCCGTAGACCGACACAAAGAAGGCCGCACTAAGAATCCACTTGACGCGTATCCCGGTCGTCATCCCCCACCCCCTCGGCATCGACTCGTGCGGCCACCGTTCCAGGATACGGCCAGCAGGCTTCGCAGGTGTCGAATTGACGCAGTGGCCACGCAGGCAGCGAATCTTCCGCGTCAGGCGACAGCAGCCTTCGGTGACTGAGGGAAGATTTACGGCGTTTAAAAACAGCACGGTTTTCCCTCGACGCGAGAGCCCGCTTTCATGACCTGCCCGGCATCCGTGCGGTCGGCGCCGTTGGGTGATGCCTGACTGAGTCACAAAACCAGCATCGTCGCCCACGCGCCTCGTTGATCCCAAGGCTTGGCCTCGTGGCACAAGCCGGGGTGGAAACGTCGTCCGCCGCGACCCGATATGATGGTCACCACGCTCCTATAGCTCAGTTGGCAGAGCAACGGACTTTTAATCCGTGGGTCCAGGGTTCGAACCCCTGTGGGAGCACTGGGTTCGAATAAGCGAAACGAAGGTAGTCCTCGGCGGGCTTACTCCAACCTGTTCTCAACATCACGTCAGGCGTTCATCACGTGACACGTACTCCCCGAGGTAGGTGCTTCAGCACTCGGTCATCCCCAAGTCAGGCAATGGCGACCCGGCGGGCGGCTGGACCTTCGGCGGCGGAGAAGGTTCACCCACCAACCCAAAGATGGCTAACACCTCAACGCCCGGTGCCTATTTCACCGCACACGACCACCAAAACATCAGAAATAGGTCATGCCGTGCCAGCCCAAGTTGACCCGACGACTGAAACCTCACTACGCGGCTCCATCAGCCGCCTCGCCAGTTTCCTTATCTGCGGCGCCCTTCGCTCACAGACTTCGGTTGACGCAGACTATCGTTTAGGCATGAGCAACGATCTCGCGCCAAACAGAGTTCTCGAATACTGGAGTGACTATGAAGCCTTCTCAAAGCAAGTTCAAGATGATCCTGCCTACCGTAGGATATTCGAGATCGCGACTCGGTTTCATTCGCGCTGGCTCCTTGTAACAAGGTTTCAGGGGTTGAATGCGCCAGGTTATTCAGAAATATCCATTCAAGGATATAATGCGTTATTTAGAGTCATGCTCGCATATTCTGTCATCGATGAGTTCCGAGCGACAACTGGCTGCAAAAACACAATTAATTCCATTCTCGACCGAGAACTAGCGAACAAGCTTCGCGCAAATCTCTCCATAGAAAGAATCACGAGTAACGAAAAAACAACCAGGACAAATTTCCAAGATATTAATGAAACCAGCGATGTTTTGAAATTTGCCACCGCTCTACGCCACATGGCTTCGCATGGATCAGGAACAGCATACGGCGTAATTAAATACCGCGATTCTGGTTGGCAGGTTATGAATGACCTTGCCGACAAGTTACTAGACGAGGTTGAACAGGCTTTCGTCCATTGGGCACACCTACAGATAACAACATATCGTGTCTAGCCTAGAACGTTATTCATAAGTCGGCGGGTAGCGCTGATTAACCTCGATCTTTCATGGGAGGTGTCGTGTTGTCGGGCCGGGATATCCCTCCAATAGCGCCTGTTACCCGCTGCTCGGCACCGATCGCACGTTCAGCTCTTATGGCATCTCGACCTCAGATAAAAAGCTAAGAATAGATCGCGATACTACTTCGGACACCTCGTAGTTGATGATAGGGGAAGCCTTAGAACCTTACCGGGAAGTCGGTTCTGTGAATTTCTGTTGGTTTGATTCCGTCGGCGTGTCTTTATAGGGCACCGGCTTGTTTCCTGGAAGAATTGTGTTTGGCAAATCAAACCCTTCCAAGAAAGCAAGCCGATGTGGTTACAGTATATGACAGGACTCGGGGAACGCAAACTAGAAGAACTCGTCGAAATGATCCACGACGTTTTAGCCGAACAGCAAAAACTTCCCTCGGGAAAAGGCCGCCCGCCCGTGCTGGACCTGGCCGGACAGGTCATCGTCACACTGGTGCTGCTGCGCCGCAACGCCACCGAACAAGAACTCGGCGAATGGGTGGGCCTGTCCCAGCAACGCGTCTCCGACATCAAAACCTCCACTGAGGCGCTGATCGCCCAAGCGCTCGAAGGCATCGGCCTGTCCTTGGAAGAACTGACCGCGGGCCGCACGCTGGTCGTGGACGGCACCTACGTGCCCACCGGCAACCGCAAGGCGACCGGGAAGGGAAACTACTCCGGCAAAAGACATCGCCAATGCGTGAACATCCAGGTCGCCTGCAACCTTTCCGGCAGGCTGCTTGCCGTGTCCGCCCCCGTGGCCGGGGCCCGCCACGACGCCGCTGCCCTGAAGTTGTGCGGCTGGGCCGACACACTGGCCCAGGCCAACTGGGTCGCCGATTCGGCCTACAGTGCCGCGGGCGCGATCACACCGGTCAAACGGCTGCCGCGCTGCCAGCTGGCCGATTCCCAAAAACTATTCAACCACGATATTTCCCATATTCGCGCGGTCGTCGAACGCTGCAACGCACACCTGAAAAACTGGAAAATACTAGCCACCGGATACCGCCGGAAACTCAAAAATCTACCAGCCGTCATCACACTCGTCACAAAACTTGAACTATACCGACTCGCCTAAAACCAATAAACCACTTTCCGGTAAGGTTCTTACAGGTCCAAGTTGGGCCAAACGTACGCGCTGACTGCCATGACGATTATTGGACAAATGTAGCCGATTATCCAAGGAGCCCAGCCACGACACGTCCATAGCATGAAGGCCCTGACTGCCTGACCTAGTGGAGCTTCAGGAAATGTTTTATCCACATGGCTCAACAGACGAATGAGCCGCTTGTCTTTCTTCGATTCTTTGGTTCGCCAAACATCCCAGGCGCAAGCCATTACCGCGTACCACCCGACGAATATAGCTGCCCACCCAACTATCGGCCAGACCAACTGGCCAAGAGTATTAAAAAGATCCGTTGCCCACTGGCTAGTTTTCATCATACTTAAGGCAACACCTATGAATCCGCCCCATGCTGCGCCGGCTGCAAATATGAACACAGCCCATACGGCCTTTACCAGCATCACAACTCGGGCCACCAAAGCGTGGCGATCTGCCAACTTAGGTGGAGGCGGAACTATAAAAGCTACTATCATCATGCTCAGCCACATAGCCGCTACTATCACTAACGCACATGGACCGACAATACTTGCGAATACGCGCAAACCGTACTCATAATGCGAAATAGCGAGGATGAGAAGAACGATAAATAAGGCGATCCCGATCCTGGTTACCCAGTGGCGGGCACGTATCACCACCGGTCGGTTCCTCACCGAAGTCACCCGTACTTTACGAACTTCGGCAGATGCCTCGCATCCAGGCACCTTCTGGTCCATGTTCTCGATGCCAGCCATGTCAGTCTCCTCACTCTGTACAGTCGCACCATCAGAGTGGCAGGAGCCTCAGACACTTTCGTCGACTGAATCTTGTCTCTGCGACGTGCCGCGCCGCCGAACGTCGTGACCACGATCGACAGCCATCTGCCCCAGAATTCGCGACACCGACGTCTGATGAATCCCGAGATGACGACCTGAGTTGGCTCATCGTGGTGCGCGCAATTCGCACCGTCGTCACGTGGTGCGCTGACGCTCGAAACTGACCAGCGGCGATATGCGATTGACAAGGTAGAACACAGCCGATGCGAGTACTGGGTCGACGAAATCGTTCTGGATGCCGGTTCCAGCCGAAGGCCACGTGGTGTGCACAATTCGCATACTTTCAAAGATGAAACACCTTGTCAAAGGCCATTTGATCCGAAAATCGTTCAATCTTGAGGCAAGTCAGGTCTGATGAATCCCGAGATGACGACCGATCTATGCTTGCGACGGGCCGCGACCCCGCAGACGCACGGCTTCCACCTGTAATTCAGATCGGCGTTTCTCTCGACGTCCACAACGTCCAGTGCGCTGACCAGTCAGCCCGAGGTTCCTCATGATCAAGAAGAGTTGGCTGCGGTTGGTTCCGAGGCGCATCGCCATCTGTTCCGCTCGCAGTCCAGAAGCATGCAGTTCCTTCAGTAGAGCCAGGTCGTCATCGGACCAGACCCGCTTCGTGAAGCGCCGCGCCGCCTGCGCCGTCAACGGTGCCCGCGCGCACGCCGACGGCAGCGCCTCGAAGCCGCGTGTGATGTCGCGCCACCGGGCCACCTGGGTACAAAGGTTAGAGTAAGCGCAACAAAGGGGCACCAAACATGGCTCTGGCAAGGGACGATGCACAGAGACTAGCTAGCCGGAATCCCATGGGGACTAACTGCGGGACCAATGAGTGGGCGCGTGTCGCTGTTGGCGGCCTCCCCTCACCCCACGGCGACCACGTTGCGCAGCGGCTCTCCGGCGGCGAATCGGCGCACCTGATCGGCGATCAGGGCGTATGAGCGGGGGTAGAACGCCGACGTGGGCCCGCCGACGTGGGGGCTGATGAACACGCCGGGCGTGCGCCACAGCGGGTGATCGGGCGGGAGCGGCTCGGGGTCGGTAACGTCGAGGCTGGCGCGGATACGTCCCGTTGCCGTGGCAGCGGCCAGGGCGTCCGTGTCCACCACCGGGCCGCGTCCCACGTTGACGACCAGCGCGTCGTCGGGCAGCAGGGCCAGTTCGCGCGCCCCGATCAGGTGCCTGGTTTGCTCGTTCAGCGGCGTGACGACGAACACCACGTCGGCGCTGGGCAGCAGGTCGCCCAACTCGTCGATGCCATGCACCTGGCGTCCGTCTTCGACGCGCGCGTGGCTCGCGACCCGCGTGAGGGTCACCTCGAACGGCTCCAGCCGGGCCTCGATCGCGCGACCGATATGGCCGTAGCCGACGATCAACGCGCGACTGTCGGCCAACGCCCGCGAGAAGTCCTGGCCCCACGTCCCCGACGCCATATTGCGCGCATAGACGTCCAGGTGCCGGTTGTTGGCCAGCGCGAGCGCCACAGCGAGTTCGGCGGTACTCGCGTCGTGGACGCCGGCTGCGTTGCACAACTGGACGCCGACGGGCAGCAGGGGGGCATACGTCTCGAAGCCCGCCGTCTGGAGCTGGATGGCCCTCAGGCTGGACATCTGCGCCACGCGGGCCAGCACCTCCTGCGGGTTCGCGAGGTAGGGCGCGACCAGCAGTTCGACCCGCCCGACGGATGCCGGTTCGTCGCCGCGTCCTTGGAAACACTCGACGTCGATCCCTGCGGGGAACGGGCCCACCGCCCGTTCGGCCTCGTTCAGACTGTCGAACGGCAACCACACCACATGACTCATGGCCTCACTGTAGCGCCCGGTACGCAGCCTCTACGTGTCTGCCATCGGCAGCACAGTCAACGGCGGACTAGGCGCATCGCCGGATTGCCGCCCTCACGCCTGAGCCGTCGGCGGCGCGGTCGACTCGCGGACGACCAGCGTCGTGGACAGCTCCAGTTTGGGGCTGACGGGGTACGTGGCGTCGTAGGCCATCGCCAGGACGGTCCGCATGGCCTGGCGGGCCATCTCCTCCAAGGGCTGGCGGATCGTGGTCAGGCGGGGAGTCATCCACTGCGAGATCGGGACGTCGTCGAAGCCGACGACCGACAACTGGCCCGGAATGCCGATGCCACGCTCTTGGGCCGCCTGGTACACGCCGTACGCCTGGAGGTCCGACCCGGCGCAGATGGCCGTGGGCGGCTCCGGCAGGTCGAACAGCGCCATCGCGGCGTGGTAGCCGCCCTCGATCTCGAAATCTCCCAACTGCACATATTCCGGCGGCGGCGTGATCCCCGCGCGTCCCAGCGCGGCGCGGTACCCGTCCACCCGCTCCTGGGAACACGTCAAATCCTGCGGGCCGGTGATCGTCGCGATGCGCTCGTGGCCCAGCTCGATGAGGTGGTCGGTGGCGTCGCGCCCGCCGGCGAAATTCGTCGCGCCGATGACGGCGACGTTCTTCGACGGCATCCCCACCATGTCGACCATGACGCACGGGATGCGCAGGCGTTCCAGTTCGGCGTCGATCCCGTCGTGGATGCGGGACGCGATGACGACGATGCCGTCGGAATGCCGGTCGGCGATCCGCTCAAGCCAGGGGCGGTTGCCGACGAGGCGCCCGTTGGTGGAGCTGACGACCAAGCCGACCCCCGCGCGGGCCGCCTCGTCCTCGGCGCCCACCAGCATCGCGGTCGCCCACGGCGTGTCGATGCCGCGCATGACGAAGTCGATCATCCGCGCCGGTTTGCGGGGCTGCCCGCCCCGGCGTTGGTAGCCGCGCGCGTCGAGCAGCGCCAAGATGGCGTCGCGTTTCTCCTCGCCGACGCCCGGGCGTCCGTTGAGCACTTTCGAGACGGTGGCGACGGCCACTCCGGCCTCGGCGGCGATTTCGGCTAATGTCGCCGTCGGCTTGGTTTCCATCTCACCTCCGCTGGGTCAGCGTCGTCGGGTCACTTCTGTTGGGTCACTGTCGCCAGCCGCGGGCTGTCGTTGTCGACCTCGGCGGGCGAACCGGTCAGCCGGACGGTCGCGCGTGGCGTCGCCGGGTTGTCGCAGGAGCGCCCGAACCACACGTCGACGTTCCCTGGTTCGACGATACGCCGCATCGAGCGGTCGTGCAGCGCGAACCGCGCTGCGGGAATGCGCAGGGCGACCTCGCGTTCCTGGCCGGCGGCCAGGTCCACCCGCGCGTATGCGAGTAGCTGCACGACAGCGGGGGCGACGGATGCCACCTGGTCGTGCCCGTAGACCTGGACGACCTCGGCGCCGTCGCGGTCGCCCGCGTTGCGGACACGCACGCTGGCCTCGATCCAGCCGTCGGTGGGCGCCGACGCGCTGACGCGGGCGTCGGCGTACTCGAACGTCGTGTACGACAGGCCGTGCCCGAACGCGAACGGCGGTTTCGTGTCGACGGTGGTCACGTCGCTCGGCTCGCCCAGTTGCGCGTGGAGGTAGGAATACGGCTCGTTGCCCGCCGACGTGGGCACCGACACCGGCAGCCGCCCGGACGGGTTGACGCGACCGCTGAGCACGCCGGCGATGGCCACCGCGCCCTCCTCGCCGGGGAAGAACGCCTGCACGAGGGCGGCAGCCTTCGCGGCCACGGGGCCGAGCGCGTAGGGACGCCCGGTGACCGCCACGACGACGACGGGCTTCCCGGTGGCGGCTAGGGCGTCGAACAACTGACTTTGGACACCGGGCAGGTCGAGGCAATCGGTGTCGCAGCCCTCGCCCGACGTGCCCCGCCCGAACAGCCCCGCCTGGTCGCCGACCACGGCGACGACGACATCTGCGGCCTTCGCAGCCGCCACGGCGTCGGCGAATCCGGTGGTGTCGTCGTCGCACACCGCGCAGCCCTGGGCGTACGCCACGTCGCCGAATTCGGCGCGCAGGGCGTCGAGGACGCTCGGCGCCTCGACTAGCGACGGCACGCCCGGATTGTGTTCCAGCACATGGTTGATGAACGAATAGCAGCCGAACAACGCGGCCTGGCGGTCGGCGTTGGGCCCGACGACCGCGACCTTGGCGTCGCGTCGCAACGGCAGCAGGCCGGACGGGTTGGCGAGCAAGATGACGGATTCTTCGGCCAGGCGGCGGGCGACGGCCCGGTGCGCGGGCGGGTCCAGCGATTCGGGCACGTCGTCCAGCAGCGACTCCAGCGCGGCGATGGTCGCGTCGATATCGAGTAGGCCGAGGGCTTCTTTTTGGCGCAGCACCCGTTCGGCGGCCCGGTCGATGGCCGCCATCGCCTCGGGGTGGGCCTCCAAGTCGGCCAGCAGCGGTTCGCGGAACGCGTTCCCGGTGGGCAGTTCGACGTCGACGCCGGCGTCCAACGCCTGGCGCGCCGCGTCCCCCAACCCGTCGGCGACGTGGTGCAGTTCGTCCAAGAACGCGACCGCGAAATAGTCCGCGACGACGGTGCCGGAAAAGCCCCAGCGGTCCCGCAGGACGCCGGTCAGCAGGCGTTGGTTCGCGGCGACAGGGAGGCCGTCGATATCGGGGTAGGCGTTCATGACCGAGCCGACGTGCGCGTCCAGCACGCACACCTCGAACGGCAGCAGGAACAGGTCTTCGATCTCCCGCCACCCGGCGTGGACGGGCGCCAGGTTGCGGCCCGCCACCGACCCCGAGTAGCCGACGAAATGTTTGAGCGTGGCGACCGCGCCGTGCGACTGAAGCCCTTCGACGTAGCCCTTGCCGAGGGTGGCGATCAGGTAGGGGTCTTCCGAGATGCATTCCTCGACGCGGCCCCACCGGTGGTCGCGGATCAGGTCGAGGACGGGCGCGAGCCCCTGGTGGATGCCGAGCCTGGCCATCGTCTCGGCGATCGTTTCGCCCATGGCGCGCACGGCGTCCGGGTCGAACGTCGCCCCCCATGCGATCGGCGCGGGGAAGGTGGTGGCCGTCCACGCGGACAGCCCGGTCAGGCATTCCTCGTGGACGAGCGCCCCGATGCGCAGCCGGGTGTTTTCGGCCAGCCAGCGCTGGTGGGCGATGAGGTCGCGCAGGCCGTCGCGCGGGGTGACGGGTGTGGTGCCGAACACCCGGGTGAGCTGCCCCAGTCCGTCGGCTGCGAACGACTCGAATTGGTTGGAGAGCTGGTTCTTGGTGTTCATCGTCGGGGCGACGGCGCCGCCCTCGCCCGCGCCGATCCACAGTCCTTGCAGTTGGGCGAGTTTTTCGCGGACCGTCATCGTGGCTAGAAGTTCGCTCACGCGCGCCGAGGCCGCCTCTGGGCGGATCAGGGAAGCCATGATGCCTCTTTTTTTTCCTTTGTCGGCGACGGCGAATGCGGCGATGCCGGCCACGCGCGGGGCGTTCGCCGGTGCTTCGTCACGCATCATTCGGTCCAATCGAGCGGATATGACGGTCGCGAGAACGAAAGTTTCGCAACTGACGCTTTGTTGACCCTGAGCAAGGACGCTACGCCACCCCCAGCGGCGGGTCAAGCTTTTCTCGGAGAGTTTACGTAACTTTCGTGGCAATTTCGATTGTTATCGTTTCGTTATCGCTTTGTGCTTGACGGTGTCGTAACGTAGTGCTCACAGAATCTCGGAGACGACCGCCCGGTCGTTTCTACAGTTAGCACCACCCGGACGAAAGTCCGTGGGGCTCAAAGAGGAGGATTTTTTTCCATGCGAGTGAGAAAAGTTGCGGCGGGTGTCGCAATTGTGTTGGCGGGAGCGCTCGCGCTTGCGGGATGCTCGACCGGGACAACGCCTGCGGGCACCGCGAGCGGCGCTCCCGCGTCGAGCGCGCCAGCCGGCCCTGTGACCATGACCTTCTGGACGAATGCGACCACAGGCCCCGGCCTTGACTACATGAACAGCCTGGTCAAGTCGTTTGAGACCGCGAACCCGAACGTCACCATCAACGTGCAGTCGATCAAGGACTC
>Ga0123357_10007836_pt1 | contig 13266 bp, 10 predicted proteins | sample TergutEmb28metaG_FD_89873 | JGI IMG/M metagenome (GOLD analysis project Ga0123357, IMG submission 89873) | Embiratermes neotenicus P4 segment gut microbial communities from Petit-Saut dam, French Guiana - Emb289 P4 | ecosystem: Host-associated > Arthropoda: Insects > Digestive system > Gut ...
CCTTCATATGTACCGGTTAAAGTTTTAGAAATAAGTATCCTGATTGTATAATAAGAACATAACGACACATGCATTTTATACATAGTTATATCAAGAATGTAAGCATTTGGGATCCCACAGTGCATTTTAAACATTGCTAAGTAAGGATCTTTATCTTAGAAGGGCGTGAAGATGATTCTATAAGAATCGAAACATGTTGTCCTAATACAATAATAAACATAATAAAGTTTTGTTGTGTTTGACTGATACATTATTATAGATTTATATATGTGTTAAACAATTCGGGATGTCAAACATTAAAAAAAATTATCTGTACATAGCTGTGCATATATTTGACTTTAGGCTTGTTATAAACTTTAAAATTAACATTGGCGACCAGTATAAAAAGAAAAGTAAAACGCGTGTGCAGTGAAGCTCGGTGCATAATAAAACATGTGAATCGCCTGTACAAACAGGAAGCAGTATAAAAAGTATCTCTTTACCTATGCATCGTGCGGACGAAAGAGCAAATAACTGAGGTGTAGCAGTGACAATAACAAATGGCATGAGAATGGAGACCAAAGAGGGAAATGAAGGAAGAGGTTTCCACATTACAGGAAGGAAGAGTACGCGAAACTTAAAAAAAAAAATGTGATCTTTGAACAATTTTCATAGTCATATTTAAAAAAAATGAATAAATAAAACTTAAACTACTGTTTAACTCCATGGAATACGGTCGTTCTTGATACGTTATTAGATCCTCAACTTGTTAAGTAATTCCCCTCATATAATGGCAGCAGAAGGTTCAATGCTGTATTTACAAAAGCCCGCACTATTCCCTTTACTGTGCCAACTTTATTTGATCCTTGTAGGGCCATGCTGTTACTTTAAGATCTGTATTAGTACTACCATCCCATCTATTCAAAGCACCTTCGGAAAATTCCTGCCACAAATGTGCATGCACTTCGCTTCTCCACCATGCATGCCAAATGAATCAAACGCCTAAACTGCGATCCATCAGCTTTTATGCGAGCTGTTTATGTATTAATGCGTAATTTGTCAGTTGTATCTTATTTATTAAAAATCACAAGGGTACTTCAAATAGTTTCCATACTTTTTTATACCTTTCTTCTCGATCCATGGAGTCCAAAGATCTTCAGGCTTCTTGATGCCACTGTAAAAAAAGATTTCAGTTTGATTACGAAGCTCTCGTGCACAGCTTCTTTCACCTCGTCACCATCCACAAATCGACAGCTTCTTAGAGCGTTCCTGAAGGAACCAAAAGGATGTAAATCGGAAGGGTCCAATGCTGGGCTGCAGGCAGGGTGACTGAGAATTTCGAATTCAGTTGTCCAGTGATGTGTATAGTGAGGTATGCCATATAAGGAGCCCATTGTGTAACAAAACAACACCCTGTGACAACCTTCCTCTTCAGTTTGTGCGAATAGTCGGCCTAAGTTCATTTCTTAGCATGTCGCAGTAATTACACTTATTACCATGGTACCTCTCTCCATATAATGTTCGAGGATAGGCCTTTGGGAGTTCCAGAGCACTGTCAACCTTCCAGCAGACGGCAGCGACTTGAATGTTTTGGAAGAAGAAGATGGCGTGTGCTTCCATTGCATGTTCTTCCGTTTGGTTTCTGTTTCGTAATGATGAATCCGGGTTTCAACTCCAGTGATGTCATTCAAGAAATTATCACTTTCCCGGTTGTACCGCAAAAGACTGCAGCAGATGTCCTGGCGACTGCGCTTATGCCTTTCCGTAAGATGTTTGAGCACCCACTTCGCGGAAATTTTGTGGAAACCAAAAATATCAGGCACTAAATAATAGGCCGTATCTTGACTGACGCCTAACTGTAATAGGATTCCTTCTGGTGTTAGTCTTCTGTCAGCGAAAATAATGGTTGTAACTTCTTCTTGCTTCTCGTCAGTGGTTGATGTCGACGGCCATATACACTTCGGGGTGGCAAACCATTGTCCTCACTTCGAGCGCATAAACTTGAATGAATTTCAGCACCTTTAATGCCTTTTGCCTACAAAAGTCTTATGACACGTCTCTGCTCTTCTTTGATTCAAACTGAAAGACGCGCTGACATGTTCGCCATTCAACAGCTACTCACTCACTGAGGGACGGGACCAGATATAGTCAAGATCAGACAAGCAGAATACGTTGTACAATACTTCCAACTCTCAGCGGCCTGCCACTTAACCAGTAACCTACAAACGAAAAAATGCAGAAACTTTTTAGACTATACTTATACGTTATGCAGTGACACGGACTGAAGTTTTTTACATGACCGGTACTTTTTCTCCGCACACGCTACAAGAAATAAAGGACCCGACCCTTCCTGTTAAGGTCAAAGTCGTTCTCCTGAGGTGTACATAACGTTTGCTAATCTGTGCTGAAATGTTGACTCTTTCTAGGATAATTTCACCAGAACAGGCTTTCACGAACCGTGATGTGTATTAGGAGGTGTTGCAGGGGAGCAGAACGGATACAGACCATTATTTAAGCGCTATATTCAACAGCGTCGTTTTGCAACGCAGAAGCGTGCGAAGTGGAGCATTCATCTACTTTCTAATTTGTTGCGTTGCTTTTGGTAGCTTCTCCGAATAACTGGACCGGTGACCGAAGAAAAATGAGCAGCTTAGTGGGGCAATGTCATGGAACCTGCTTTTATACGTGGGTTCACAAAGAGGACGTCGCAGTCGAGTGATTACTATTCGTGAGTGCCTATTCAGATACGGGATTGGAGACCGGTTATGCTCATTAAAGCTTTGCAGTGGCTTCTTTTAGATCTTCCAGGCACTGACTGGCAGAGTATTTCGAATTATTCCATGATAGATCCCCTCCACATCCTTGCCAGTTCATCATCCAGTAATCGCAATATCATTCGACATTACAAGAATCTCAGGTATTAAACACCTTCTTTAAGTAAATCGCAATTATACTAAAAAATAGTAAATGAACATCACTTCTCTGATTTTATGTGTTAAACTTGCCGGTCCACATTCTTTGTTTAAGCGTGCAATACTGCAGAACAAATGGTTTTTTGTCACAGCGAGAAGGAATGCAACTTTCTTTTCTGAAGAGGTGGCTTTCGGTCCGTTCTAAATCATACTTCGCAAAAATTAGCGTCTTACCTCCGCTGTATCAATTTGTCCCGTCTTACTTTAAAATATCCGCTTAATGGGTTTTCATGAAATTAAAATCTAAGACATATTAAAATGTGTCAGCACCTTCCATTTTTATTTACAATCGAACCAAGATAGCAGACACTTCACACGTAGACTAATATACGTTTCTGCATACATCTCGAGAGTAATCCCAGTAATTAACCAACTTAATGCACAAAATCTTGTTTTATAATAAGTTTATTAAATGCCTCTACATGTTTCGAGCACTATGTGCTCATCATCAGGAGGTGAAAATTGTATTATACAGCATCGGGTATCATCACACTCTGTATGTGGCCGTCCCGTGCACAGGTTGAGAGAAGAGTCTTCTCTCAACCTGTACACGGGACGGCCACCTACAAGTGTGATGATACCAGATGCTGTATAATACAATTTTCACCTCCTGATGATGAGCACACAGTGCTCGAAACATGTAGAGGTCTTTAATAAACTTATTATAAAACAAGATTTTATGCATCAAGTTGGTTAATTACTAGAATTATACTGAGATGCACGGTCAGTAAAACATCAAAGAACATCAAACTCTAGAGAGTATTTCCCTATATATTTGAGCCAACTATATTTCGAACACAACTTGTAGAAAGAACAAAAATGCATTTTCTGCCCAACACTTTTTACTAAGCCGCACTTTCGGCATTATTACGAGTGATAAGCAAGCAAAATTTCCATAATTAAGTTCTGCTTATATTTCACAATTTCTTGCACACTTGCTGATAGACTAACTGCAGAACCACGTACGTACATGTAATGTGCAAGTCAGGTGTGTTAGCACTGAGCTCAGAGTGAGCAAATAGTGGTAACTCATCTGTGTTGCGTTTGTAAGGCGCTATATATACAATTGTGAATTACGTTTATGATTTATTTCAGTCTGTTTGGGAAAATTTTGGAACAGTTAGTCATAACAGCTTATCGTAGCTTCCTCTCACATTACGCTATGTTAAACGTTTGTAATCAGTCTAAATACAAGTAACTCAGTCAGTACAGTGCGTGAACAGATTTCTAATGTAAAACTTGGATAAACGTCTCACGGTTCCGCTCGCAAGAATGAAACTTCCGGCCTGGAGACTACTGTGAGTGGGATGTCTTAGTACAAACCGCTAAACACTAATACGAAACCATGAGAGGTGATCTTCCCCAGATGAAGGAGATAAGGCGTATAGTACTAATTAAATAAAATGAGCGTACTGTAAATTATAACTGCTTTCAGTTGTAGAGATTTTGCTTCGCTGTTATTGTGATGTTAATACACACTATGATTGAACACAGGGCATTGATGGAAAGGTTAAAAACATAGTGTTGGGAAAAGGTCGGTGATCTTGGGAACCGACAGTGTCGGAGAGTTTTGAAATTCATGTTTCTCTGCAGGACCGACACAGTTGTGCTAGTGCAAAGCTATAGTTTTGTGTATGGGAAACTGTGCAGTAGTCACGCTTTGATTAGTATTCATTTGTGAGGCCAGTGTAGTTGATAAGCTTTTCAGTTGTCTTCAACCACCATTTAATAAAAAAAGATGATCGAAATGAAAGCACTACTAGAATTGCTAATGAAAATTGTTTTTACGGACAGGTGACTATTTATCTCGGTAATTAACCAACTTGATGCACAAAATTTTTGTTTTACAATAATACATATACATATATATAAGAATACAATAATACATGTTTCGAGCACATGTGCTTCTCATCAGGAGGTCCAAACTGCATTACACAGCCTCTGGTATCATCACACCTATAGGTGGCCGTCTCGTGCACTTGTGCATCAAGTTGGTTAATTACTGAGACAAATATACTGAGATGCACGGTCAGCAAAACGTCAAAAATAGGTGACTATTTGTATCGCCGAAAAATAAAATTAACAACAGGTTCTAAAAATTTCGCATGTGGCGTTAAGAAATGAAAATCCGGATATCTCTTACGTGTGATGTATAATGCACTGTAAAGTAAATTTAGATACGCCAATATTAAGATATTTAAGGCTAATTATATAATGAAAAAAAATCAAAATTGCAAAGAAAGAAACCAATAGGAAAATGACGGCATTTACCTGTTCCTCTTCAACCATGCACGCCTAATTAGTCAGAGAGATAGAGCTCTCAGAATGACATTTCCTGAGCGTATTCAGAACACACGTGCAGAAATAATAACACTAGAAAGTCAATACACGTGCACAAAATGTTCGGAAAATGAATATATTAGAGAACATAATATTTAGACCTATTCGTATCTCTGTTTTTTCTCTCCATTATGTCTTTCTAGAAGAAGAGCTTTCTATTAAAGTACAAGGAATTGCACACCGTTTGAAAAGTCTCGAATATCTGCTCTGGGATGCCTTCCAACCTAACAGACTTTGAGAGAGGGAGACAGCAAAAGAGAAAAATGCGTGTCTTATTTAACGACGCTCTTAAATGTCCGTGAACGAATATTGCTTTAAAACACTTTTGGAGTAATTATAATTGACGAAAACCGTATTACGTACTCAGAAACAGACCTGCCTCTTTGCCACTTTGTCCACCAGAGGTCTCAGCTGGACTGACCTGGGATGGACGACCACGGTACGTAATTGCAGTAACATTATAATAATTGCATGAAAAAATCGCTATAATAAATAAAAAAGGCAACTTTAACCCTGTGTTTCTCTTAATACAAATTCAAAAGACTTATGGGGGAGTGGAGCTAGATCTGCAGGCGTTTTTGACCTCAGCACTAGATGAAGATGGGTAGGCAGCTTTACGCTGCGTCCGCTTTACCCTCCCCCACTCCCTGTAATTATTGAATATGGGGCTGGTTAGACCTCACAGCTTGTCTCAATGATTTTGAAAAGAGAGTCTGTGCCTGTGCTGGAAATCAAAACCTGATTCCTTGGTTATCCGGCCTGTGTACGTACGAGTCATTGTAACGTCTAATCTGTCCTGGCCGCAAAGTTAGTGAAGGTTTCATATGGCGCTATGAACTGTGTGTCCAGTCCGGGTCAGTATTAGGTTTATTCAATTTCAGTCAATAAATTTTAGACAATATGTTCCACTCGTCACGGCTATCATAAGTGAGCACGTCGGACACTACGAAACTAGTAATCAAACACGTTCCAAACGCGCCTCAAATCCATCTGTTTTCTCTAGTAACTTAATTCGAATTCGTTTCAATGATTATTAATTCCCTCAAGCATGGCTTTGTCTTAAATTAAAGAACTCATTTTCTGCCTCAGAGTAAACACAGGGCACCGGTATTACACAGATAACACGGTTAATGCTGTTTAGGGAAATTCTTACTGACTACTCTGAGAATCACAAAACACATAAATTTCTGAGCAAAATGCAGAATTTTACTCTTTAAACTAGTTACCACTGTGAATTAAAGGGTTAATTCGAACTCATACTCTTTTTAGGCACTAAGTATGAAAATAACCAAGTAACTGCGACAACACAGTCTATTTTGGGAAAATGATAGTTACTCCGCTGTTCAACAAATTTCCCTCATTTTATGGAACCCGAAGATTCAGTGCCGTGTTCACAAGAGCCTCCAACTCTTTCATGTACTGAATCAGATTAATCCGGTCTCTATAAGATATATTTTACGTTATCCTATCATCTATGCTTACTTCTTTCAAATAGTTTCCTCTCTCCAGAATTTCCTGCCGGAAGTCTGCATGCATTTCTCTTCTCTCCCATGTGTGCCACGCATTCCGCCCATCCTAACCTCTGAGATTTGATAATCACAAAGACATCTGACGACGAGTACAAATCGTGAAGGACCTCATTGTGTATTTTTTAAACCCTTCTGTCACTCGTCTCTTACGTTCAATTATTCTGTCAAGCATCCCGATGGTATGAACACGTAGTGTAATAAAACAGTTTACTAAGTGCCCAGTAATTATTATATCACTATTAGCTCACGTTATCACACGCAAAATGCAAAATGTTTCTTCATTTCGGACTTCGAATTTCGTAACGTCCCATTAGTTGTAAGGCGAAAAGGTTTCTACTGTTTGTATGTACGTACAAGGACACACTGTACTTACCGCTCAGCCCAGAGTTCGACAGCTGATTATGACACTCCGCGATGTAGTGTTTCTTCAGCAACCTGCAAAGAAATGGAACCGGAGAGGGCAAGGAAAGCGAAATTCTGTATTGTTGTGACGTCACGTCGCAGCGACTCAGTCCGCTAGGCACGCGTGTGAAATGTTTTTGTTTGAGAGATCACAACACTGTATACTAACAATTCACAAGCCGCGTCAGTAGTGGCCTCTGCAGAGCAGACACTCGATCTTCGTAGTAATTTAGGCGTGATATTTATAAGTTCAAATCTTCTTTTTTCTTAGTAACTACTGTCGTCATGTAACGGTACCTTAGGCGGATTTTAAGCACAATGGTCACTATGTTTACCACCTGCCTTAACATAAAATCCCCACTTTTTATTACGTTTCTTAATGTATTTTTATACGACTTATAGTTTCATAAAAACAGGCTTGATTCTGCTAGACCAAGATATTTTCAACTGCTTTTTTTAATTTACTCCACTTTATAATGGATACCTTACGATAGAAACTGAACTTTTTTACGTTGTATAGTCAGATTGGCCTTACCTTCCCTCCCCAGTTCTTCAACCTGAAGGACGAGCGGGCACTGCCTGGAAACTTTCAGAGTTGTAAATAATTTTAATTCCCCTGTATTGAATGCAGTGTTCTTTACTGCCGCCCAGCTGTATTTATTTATTCTTCTTCTGAGGCTACACAGAACAAATTTGGTACAACATGGCTCATTACTATCGGTGGTATGTATCTAGCAATGAATTTCGCAAATAGTCTTACCTTGTCGGAAACTTACGAAAATCACTTGCAGGTCCAGCATTCGGGGTATGGATGCTCCACTACACCCAGGGCGCCAAATATCATGAAATGTAAGTCGTTCTTCTCCACGCCATGAAGACATATAAGGGGAACAGAGGCATAACTCCACTCATTCTTAATCTCGGTGTTAGTTGCAGATGACTGGTCAACTTTACGCCCCCATGGTGCTTTACTCCCGGAAAGAACTCCCGTTATAGGGCCGCATGCGTGGAACTCAGAGCCGGCCTGGACAGTTCTGGAGAAGAGGAAATTGCTTTCCCCTACCGAGATTCTAACCTCGGACCGTCCAGCCCATAGCTAGTCGCTACACGAACTGCGCTATCCTGGCTGTCGTCAAATATGGTGGTTACCAACTTAGTAGTGTATTATAAAACGAACAGTACGCATCCAATGGGCCTGTTGTGCAAATATAGACCTACGGTAATTACAGTAGATTCAACAACCTTAAATGGACAACGATACCAATAATGATTTTGTATTATAACATCTGTGTATATTAGGCCTACCTGTTGCATGTCATGTACACAACTTCTTTGCTGTAATCAGTTATATGAATTGCAGAACAATCCTCTAATTTCCAGCACTAAAAATCGATCAGTCTCAGTTGCTTTGTCATAGAAGTCTGTTTTGCTAAAGATATTCACAAATTTGTAACCAATAATTATCATAATACGAACTAAATATTGGTTATAATGAAAAATGTACAGAAGAGTCTATAAATACGTAATTTCTTCTTTTACAAATTTATCACCAACAGCACTGGAAAAATCGTACTAATAAAATGACTGGTAAATTATATGGATCGGGTTACATACTTAGGTCTGTGTTTCACTCCACCAGCACTTACACTGTAACAACAATTTATTTCGCCTCTTTTTAGTCTGTAATGAAACATAGAATGTTTTTGGTATAATTCAACTTACATTAAAAAAATCTAATGTACAAAAAAATTGTTAGGAGTACGCCTAGTTCAAAACCTACAAATTCATGGAGAGATCCGCTTTAAGACAATAGTTGCTTTATCTCTTCCATGTGAATATACATTTTTTAAATTAACTTCATTGTAAGTAATCAAGACAACTCCAAAGATTTTCACCTGTACACAGTATTAATGTATGTATGTATATATCGGTTTCAAAACGTCGTTCTACGTTGTCCGACACCTAGACTCTATTGCTTCCTATCTTCCCACTGGCCTTCATACAAGTAATAAATTTCGTCCTCGTAATCCAGTTGCCAAACTTTCATGTCTTCATAAAAAATATGCACTATGCTGGCATCAAATTACTCAATAATTTACGATGTAGATTCTCAAGTCTGGTGAATGAAAAGGCCCAATTTAGAGCAGTGTTAAGAAAATACTTAAATTCACAATTCATTTACTCTTAGTTTAAAGGAATTAATATTTCCATCTGCACAATTTAATTATAGTTATGTATGTGGGATACTGTAGGATTGTTGCAATGACAATCACAGTAAAACACATATGTTATTTATTTTGTCTTAGGCTCGTACAGTACGGTTGAGTTGTTACTTATAGTCGTGAGTGTGATAAGTCAGACTAGCCTCGCTCCGTGAGCTCTGCACTGCGTGACGGCTCGGTAGTAAGTGCGCAGTGCAGTTGCGCGGTGTGGAACCCAGGCAGGTGGCAGCACTGTCCGGTCGGCTGTGGCAGCAGGCAGCGAGATGCGTAGCAAACCTTTCGCAGGATGCGTGGCGGTCAACAGTCCGGTCTGTGAAGTGATGTCAGCTAGCAGCACGGCAGGTCAATGCCCACTCGTTAGGTTATCATGATGTTAGGTGTCAAACGACGTTACTCCCTCCTGGGTCGTCACCGACAATCCTACTCCTTTTGGTCGTCGCCGACAAATTACTCCTTGTCGTATCGGAGCTGGCTGTCCGTTGTTGATGTGTTGGGCTTGACTGGCCCTTCTTGATGTACCGAGCTGACTAGTCCGTCTTGATGTTGGACCTGACTAGTCCTTATTGATGTATCTTCTTCTTGATGTAGGCGTTGAATGATCTCAGGCCAAGCCAAGCCACTTAATTGTGTCAGTGGCGCGAGGGCCTGAGGTGTCAAAAGTGCGATCGCTCACTGAACTCTGCGGTTTGCGAGTGTCGGTGGAGTCGTATGTGGCTCCAAAAGGCCCGCTGCAATGCAAGCGCTGCCAGCACATCGGCCACACGTAGCGTAACTGCGGATACGCACCCCAGTGCGTCGCTTGTGGGGGCTCCCACCTTTCCGGTGGATGCTCTACCCCGCGGGAGCAGCCTCGGTGCTGTGGCTGCGGGGGAAACCACACAGCGAACTACCGTTGCTGTGTGAAGTGGAAGGAAGCGAGGGCGGCTCTTGCAAAGCAAGCACCCGAATGCAGCCGAAAGAGCGTCGCCACAGGCCAACCTGCCGCTCCTAAAGCTCAGCGGGCCGGTCCCACTGCCGAGTAGATGGACCTGGCCGAGGGGTGGAATCACGTCGTCAAGGCTACCACGAATCCACCCACCAACCCACATCCTAATCCCCCTCCTCAGCCGGTCACAGAGGCGCCCGAGAAGCCTATAGAGACAGCCACCAGGGAGACGGCTAGGCCTCAAAAACCTGAGCTCAAATCCACAGCAGCCCCTAAACGGGCTTCTGGGAAGTCTAAGAAGAAAGCAGCGGCGAGTGTCAAAACCGCGGCCGCCACACCCACAACACCCAGCCTGGTGGTCCCCACACAAAGTCCCACCTCCCCACTCGAGGAAATCTCAGATCTCCTCGATCACCTTCCCCTCAATGCATGTGTGGAGCTGACTCGTCGGCTCCTCACATCCATCTCTTCCCTCCCCACAGGAGCAGCTCGCCCTCGCGCTGTCCTGAAGACCATCATTCTTTTTGTAGCCGAATATGGCAGCACACCCTAGGAGGACAGAGCGGTGTAAAGCCCTGCGCCTCGCCTGCTGGAATTCGGACGGAGTGCATGGAAGGAAGCTTGAATTGGAGCATTTTCTCAGCCAACACGGTGTCGATATTTGTCTCTTAAGTGAGACATCCCTTAAACCTGGGCAAGCCTTCCAGCTTGCCAATTATGTCTCATGTCTCTGAATGTCATGGAATGCATGGCATATGCTCCTTTTAGAATAGAATACAGAAAGGCAGGCACTTTGGCCATTATCAATATTTTGTGCAGCCCTTTAGCTCATGCATTCAGCTGTCCCACACCTTGAAAAAAGTGCAATATCTTGCTGACAGAGATGCCCTCAAAGTCAGCTGGTTTCATAAAATGATGACCCATGTGCCTTAGTCTTAATGTAGCCAAAGCCTCACAGTCACAAAGAATGTGTGAGGCCGTTTCAGATGTCTGTTTGTATCTTTCACACTCAGCACTACCAGCCCCAGTTAAATACCTGTCCTTTTAAATGACAGTGTTATGTTAGCAGCCCTGCCATTATTTTTAGCTGGTTTCTGCTCAGATTAGCAATTTGTCAGATTTTTTGCAGAGGGTCTTTAAAGAAAGACCTTAGCCTGCCTTTGTCTACTGCTTTCCACTCATCCAGTCTCTGATCACCTAGCTGGCAACCTTTGCAGATATGCTCCATTAACCTCACATTTCCATCAAATATAGGTAACAATGGAGAGCAACTGCTAATTAATGAATAAAAGAGGTGAAAGGTTTGGCTTCTCTGGGCAGAAAGGAAGATCCACTAATAAATATTGTCAGAATATACCAGCACCTCAAGACAGAAGTACAGAGAGGGACAAGACAAAATAAAGGAGAGCATAGCAGAGACAACAAAAGAAAGATGGCAAGGGAAAAGGATACATGGACAATTGCCATGTAACTTAGATGATAAGTTGGTGGATATTGAACAGTCATATCAATGGCTAAGATCTAGGGACATTAAGGGAGAAACAGAAAGTACAATAGTGGCAGCCCAAGAGCAAGCAATTAGTACAAACTGTTTTAAGAATGAGTTGACAGGAGGAAACTGACTGTAAATGCCAGTTACACACACAACATGAAGAAACTATTGACCATTTAACCATAGGATATTCCATTTTGGCGAAAATGAGTACTTAATGGGACACAATAAAGTTTCTGCACATTGGCATTACTCAATACCCAAAGCCCTAGGCATTGAAATGACAGACAAATGGTACACACACCCAAACCAGTGTATGAACAGGAAGATATTACAGTGTTGTGGAATCAAGCAGTTCACGCAGACAGAGAATTTACAGTAAATAGGCCAGATATAATAATTAAAACCAAAAAAAGAGAAAACATGCATGCTGATAGATGTGGTAATACCCGGAGACAGAAATGTTGTGTAAAAGGAAGAGGAAAAGAAGCTAAAATACAAGAGTTTATGAATAGAGATACAATGAATGTGAAACCTGCAATGTAAGATTACACCAGTAATAAGTGGATCCACCGGAATAGTAACAAAAGCTTTAAGGAAAATTTTGGAAGCCATACCAGGAAAAAATTCAATAGATTCACTACAAAAGACAGGTATACTTGGAACTTTGCACTTAATATGGAAAGTAATGCAGTCTGAAACATTTTGCCTGAACAGTGGAGATTGCTGTTGGTTCAGAGGAAGTACCAGGAAGAAAAAGCCTGTGACAAAAGATGACGACGATGACGACGACGACGACGACAACAACAACAACAACAACAGAAGCAGCAGCAGCAGCAACAACAACAACATAATAATAATAATAATAATAATCGAACAAATTTTAAAGAAATAGGTTGGGTGGATGCAGTTCGGATTCATCTGGCTCAGGATAGAGACCAGGACAGACTCCTTTGAATATGGAAATGAACTTTCACATCCTACAACATGTGGGGAAATTCATATGTACGTGCTGATGAACTACTGGTTTATATAGAGGAACCCTGCTATAAAGAGTTAGTTTCATTTGCCAGTCATTGTACTGAATAATCATAACTTATTTTCCAGGATCTATAAATATGGATTCAACTGAATCAAACTAAGCACACTGATAACTGGTAAAACAAATATGTCATTCTCTTGATGAACCATGCCAAGAAGACTTATGTAGAAGTAGAGAAAAAGATCCACCCATTCTTAATCTCAGCACTGGAAGGAGATGAATCACTCTACCTCTCTGGAAAGGAATTGCCCTGCACATTGGATATTAGGCTGGTTGGATATTTTGACAAAGAGAAAAATTCATCTGTCTGCCAGGACTTCAACCTTAGCTGTTCAGCCAGTCATCATCATCATCATTATCATC
>Ga0123357_10007838_pt1 | contig 13264 bp, 8 predicted proteins | sample TergutEmb28metaG_FD_89873 | JGI IMG/M metagenome (GOLD analysis project Ga0123357, IMG submission 89873) | Embiratermes neotenicus P4 segment gut microbial communities from Petit-Saut dam, French Guiana - Emb289 P4 | ecosystem: Host-associated > Arthropoda: Insects > Digestive system > Gut ...
ACTTCACCTATTTTCTTCGTTTCTTCTTAATCACGTGACTTCCTCCTTTTGGATAGCTCCACGTTCCACGTCCCCAACTTTAGTCCCACCGCAAGACTAAAATGGAATTTTCGCTCAGCGCATTTTTTAAGGTATACAAACTCAGAGCTTCGGTTGAACACAAAAAGTCTGCGCCAACGGATTACAAGCTCGGGTAACAAAAGGTTCGGTCCTGCCCCTGCTATTTATGTTACACACTGGGGCGAAAGGGAAACCGTATTCTTGGAATGCGACAACGGGGTCTTACGTCTCTGGACTGTACCCTCAGCACCAGAACATAACGATTAATTATGATAAATCTCAGGCTGTTTATATCATATCATATCATATCATATCTGTCATATAGATAGACAGTCAATAATCCCTAGTTTCCTTTAACAAAGTAGATCTACATCATGTTTAAGTTTGATGGTGACCATTCGTACGATTGTTCGAATGACTCAGCCTTTTGCGAAAGGAACTTTTGTAGAAGGAAACGTAGTGCAGTATATTGGACAACAGAAATACTTTGTATGCACACTTATTTATTTATGAGTAATGTTCTCTGGTGCATCATTTCGTGTGGCTGTGTAGGAACAAAAAAAAAAAAAACCAACAGCATCCACTTTTCATCCTATCAATACCTGAATAAGATCCTCTCAACTCCTCTTTTGGTATCGCACGTGGGTATTTATCAAGAAGTGTCCGCTTGTAAGGCTGTATTAATTATTTGTCTTCCCATTTCATACACATACAAAGAAAGACTTCTATAAATTACTGCAGCATGTTCCTAAGAAACGTCGGTAAATGTTTACCAAATTACACGTTCTCATATTCCAGAAAACGATATTCTTCAACAAGCAAAATTAGACTGTTTAATGTGTTTTGATCTTGGACGTAGAAATCTTTAAAGTGAATGATAGATGTTTTCACACGAAACAGTGGTTGTTCTTAGATATGTGAAATATTCACAAGTGATATATTACGTGTATAGGTTACATTAACACTACTGCAAGTGAAAGTTGTGATTTACGTTTTTCTTACTGAAGTTCATTACCCGAACGCACCTATTTCTCCTAAAACCCTTCTTTCAGTTCCTCCGCAAACAGAATTGTCAGGTGAGATGCCTAGTCACCACAAACAATCTGCTGTTTAGCAACAGAAAACACTCAACATCGGTAATGGAACGAAAAATTTTTTATATGTGGTATCTATCGAGCATCGTGATACCTTCGTCTGCAATTTCTCCCTATCTCGTTTTCTTCCTTTATTATCATTCTTCTTCTTAAACAAGATTTCTGTGATTATATACGAAGAAATGGGAGACTTTTTTTGGACACATTGTGACTTATTTTTTCTCTCCACAGCTCGACAGCCCTAGTAGGCCGGAACCTTATAACTGAGGCTTCGAGATCACAATCAGACACACTACACTCGGTAGGACCCCTCTGTACGAGTGATCGGCCCGCCACCGAGACACGTCAACAACACACAACAATTATAACGGACAGATATCCATGCCCTCGGCGGAATTCGATCCCGCAAACCTAGCAAACGAGCGGCCGCAGACCCACGCTTTAGACCGCGTGGGCACCTGGATCGACATTGTGACTTGTAGGAAGGTACATACAAGAAATACCACCATAATACACTATTAAAAACATATCTATTAATTAAAGATCATACTTGTTTCTGCTGGCCGCCCTCATTTAAAGTTTAGGAGAGATTTTTTTTTTTTTTCCGGGGATGCACAAATTCCGGGCGTCTCTTCGCCATGGTGACTACATTTTGTACGGCGGCTTTTAACATGTGTGGGTCCTCGGTGTTGAACTTGATTCATGTCACCCTTCTGCAGCCTAAAATTTTGATACGGCTCCCAAATATTTGGAAAATTGGTACACTCTTCAATTTATTTCAGCAACAAAGTGAGCAGTATTAAATGTGTGTAAATATTAAGGCTGTATCTTTGACATGTTTCGGTACAAGTGTACCATTTTCAGGGAGAGCATAATGCCAGGTTCATACTAGTTGTCAATGATGAGCTGTGTATGGAATGGACAACTTTAAAATAATTGTGCACCCCCATTTTAGATGGACAATTTTATAGTCTAAATATCTCTCAGCATAGCGTCATGTAATTCTTCATGATGGCAGCCCACCGAAACATGTAAGATCTTTAACTAATAAATACGTTTTTAATAGTTGGTATTTCTTGTAATACTTTAATAAAATGGTAGCCTCTTTGATCTTGTTGATACGCTTACACAAACCACTGGAGAAACTATTTTCTTATACTCCCACAAAAGCACTAATACTGCAAACCCTTCAGCTAAGGAAGTGGTCCCCTATTTCGAACAATCTGAAACACGACGGACAGTCGTAATCATGTTAATGATGCTGATCACGGAGAGATGGTAGCACGCTGAAGTGACGTCATCAGACAAACACTCCGCCCAACCAATGACGTTGACTATTCACCAATGTTTTGCATCTATCCAGATAGTCTGTGGTTTATATCTGATCCATGGTTTATATGATCATTGAGCAGATACCACGTGCATTTGCTCTGACCAACCAGGAAGTAATGTGACCGGCATATGTTTTTGACTGTTCAGTGAGAGATTTGTAATAAACTACTGATTAAAAATGCCAAAGAAAAATACAGTGGACTATGAAGTTAAGGTGCTTACAGTAGGGTTATAACATGTAATCAGTGTAGCAGTAGCGAAATGAAAGTGTGAAGGTTGAATTGTAATTCATACTTGTAATAAAGCATGTCACTGTGGGAAATTTGCTCTTCTATTATTATTAGTGCTATATACTATCTACAACCCATTTACAACGTTCTGCCTTAAGAGACATAAGGTTTTAAATGGGTTGTCAGTATAATTTTCATTTTTGATCTCATGATTTTTCACATTCTGTAGAACAGCTTCACAATATTGTGACAACTAGTAATAGTTTCTGAATGTGATTTTATTTGCAATTGAATATCCTAATGCACATATTCTAACCTAACTATGCTGAATTGTCATTCACTGTAGGTTATGTTTATGGTTATATGCTGGAAGTCAGTTGAATACAACTTATCCAGGATAAATGTTTAGCGTCTTATGTAGTTATATTTATTTCATTTTTATCTACAGCTTCCTTTTGGACCACCACCTGTGTTACCAGATGTTGAGAGGCAGTTGCAAGAATACTTATTGTGCCCCGAACATCTCCCAATTCATGATTATAAAAAAGCTCAGAAGTACTGGCCCAGAGAGCCAAATCCTGCATCTCTTTACCACTTCGATTTTGCACCTTTGGGAACTACACTGAAGGTTTGTTTATCCAAACTGGTAATGATAGGTTGAAGCATTGATAAGGGTGTCTTCTGAGCCTGCAGAACCAGCATTTGCACCCTCTCTTGTCCCAAAAGTACACATAAGTCACATCTAGCTGTAGCAGTGTATGCTTTTCTGAGTCATTTTACTGTTTGCATTTTGATTTGTTTTGTATGGTCTTGGTCTGAATTGTGTACAAGAGCTTGTCAATTCTTCTGTAGGTGGATCGAGATCCCACAACAGGGAAACTTCTCCAATGTAGGGAAGTACCTGTAGATGATATTGGCCACACAGCAAAGAATTCCATGTCTCTGCAGCGTGCTCCTGGACCACCAGATGAAGCAGTAAGAGGCAGTTCTACCAACTATCCATTCTGGCCAGGAGGATTTCCTGAACTCCTACTACAAGATAAAAATGCTAGTGAAGATATTGAAATAGATTTTGTAAACAGTAAGTTCTGTTTTGATAAGCATTGCTGATCTGACCAGAATTTTAGACACTAAAAAAAGGGTTACCATATTTAACATGTTATGGATTATGAAAGAAATTTGTTGCTTGAGAAGGAAGATTGGACATGATCTAGTATGCCACTGAATTTCCTGTAAATCTGTGCTGTTTCATTGTGTGCATATCATTGTTGCATTCCATATACATAATATACTCTAAATAAAAATTACAGTGCTTACTTCAAATATATTTTTTGTCATACCAACAATCAACAGCTGGTGTTTAGAGATTGATGGTTTGGTGTAAATGTCATTGTTGAAAGCTACATGATATGCAAGGTTTGAAATTACACCCCATGTCAAATTGTTGTCCTGATATATGATAATCAAATGCAGTTTTTAAGTTAGTGACAGATTTCATCACTTTTTTTAGTTGATAATCCAAGCATCATGTTCATTAGAATGCACTTTATTTGTGAGGTACTGGCATTTATTTAAATAGAATTGTACAAAATTACATTATTGGTATATTAGAGAATGAAAACTTCATAGTTTGTGTAAATCTTGTCATTATCGCTGTATATTTTAAAATAAACTTTGCTTTCAGTCAAGGGTCCAGTGAGAAGTACCATGCCCAGTTTTAACCTTTGTCATTTAATTGTTGTTTATTTGCAGATTTATTAACTGTACCACCTGGTTTTGAGAGGGGAATTAAATTTAAAGGAGACGGAAGGACACCACTTAAAGAATCTGAAGAGCAGGAACCTCTCAGTTCAGATGGTGAAACTTTGGCCCCCGAAATAATGCCAGAAGAGAAAGTGGAGACAACAGTTGTTAATCTGATGTCATTAATTAAACAGGAAGAGGATCTTCTTGGATTATGGCAGGAAGAAACAAAAGAAGATGAAAAGAAGCACACAGGAAAGATTGCATTTCAGAATCTAGAAATGGATATTGATGCAGATGCAGCAGAAATTGTTCCTAAGGTACATTAAACATTCTTAATGGGAGCGATGTATTTAAACAGTTGTGAGGCTTTTTCATGGTACAGATATATTGAATTTGTGATAGCTTATGTAGGTAGGTGACAATGGTTCATTTCCTGGCAAGAGCAGGGATTTTTATTTTTGCCATAGTGTTTACACCAGCCACTCAGACATAAGTTATGCTGCAAAATGTCAGTGTTGCTTCTCTGGCCACCTTAGTTGAGGGCACAGGATGCACACTACTGGTTTGTACTATCTTTGGTTAGTATATATCTTTCCATTTGCCTTCCCCAGAGATAGAGCAGTCTGAATATGAAGCTGAGCACACACCACAGCCACTTAATGCCGAGATTAAGAATATATGGAGCTTTACCTCCAGTTCTCATGATGTTTTCATTGCCAGTGCAAATAGGCACAAATACAACTTTTCTGTTTTGTTGTAATGTGAGTTCAGGAATTCCAGTAATAGTAGTAGTAGTAGTAGTAGTAGTAGCAGCAACAGTAGTAGTAGTAGGTGTTGATAGTCAGTATTAATCACAAATTTTTGCTCTTCTGCTTCCATTTGTATTGTTGATGGACGTAGTTACTCTCCTTGGCACTGCTAGGCTTGGAATCTACTAGGAAGTGATTTATTTTTTACTGTTGGCTTGATTTTCTGGGACTTTGATACAGTAATTAACAAAAATGAAAATAATTTTTCTCTTTACCCACACTTGCAAGTTTTATAGCTGTTGTGACTGTGTGTTAACAGTTTAAAATGAAAAATGTCATCATACTTTTGGACACTTAGGGCAAAATTGAAATGAATGGAATCTATTTCACCAGTGCAGGGCCTGTTGATATCCCACTTTGGCTGTTGCCAGTTTGTTTTTTGTAACTTTGTGGTTCAGGGATGTTCAATGAGTAAGGTTCCTCAGATTATAAGAATTAAATTGGATGTTATTACAGTGCGAACTGTTGCTTTTTTATTTCCCTGATGTGTCATCTTTTTTGTCTTAATCCCTCAGCACTTTGATGCATTTGCCCAAGCTTAACATATTCCACAGTAATAAGGAAGTCACAGTGGCTGTTCATGAATGGTTGCAATTACTAGGACATGATTTGTACTGCAATGGAACCTAAAGCTTGTGCCTAGATTTCACAGACACATCAAAGGGATCAGGAATCATGTTTAACAATACAGGCAGTGTATGCATAACATAACGTTTTGGCACGTTCACGCAGCCATTATTGCAGTGGAAAAGCAATGAGTATTACATATTCTGGGTGTGTGTGTTTGTAGACTTAGGTATCCAGCATGCAATGTGCATGCGCCGTACTGTTATCTGTGGCCTGCCTGGCTGTACAGTACTTTCTGCTTTATCTCATAAACAGCACAATTAAAAAAAAAGTTATTTTACATAAAATATGTGTTTTGATTTTCTCTACAACTTTTGTCTGAAACATTTCTCATTCTAAGAAAAATTGAACAAGATATGATCAAAAATGTCTATTGGTCTTTGTGTTAGTAACCATTATTGTTGTTCGATTTGAATGAAACTTCAATTTTCTTGCCAGATTTTCAAAAAATACTTGGGTATCAAATTTAATTAAACTCTGTCCAGTGGGAGCCAAGTCGTTCCATGCGGACAGACAGACATGACGGGGCTAATAGTTGCTTTTCGAAATTTTATGAACGTGTCTAAAAATGTAGTGAATTAAATGACCTTCATTAATCCTTTGACGCCTAACGACCACTATAGTGGTCGTACCACACCGCTAACCTCTAAACGTTGCATTTTATGTATTTATTCAACAAATATAGGTACTGAATATTTTAAACATGATATATACTCTCCGTTTTTTTTTTTCTTCAAAATGCAGTTTGTTTCATAATTCTAACATATTTGGTTCCTGTTTTATTCACATTTCGTATACAGGATATGCTAAAATTTAAAAAAATAATTCCGGCGCCAAGAGGTTAAACATTGTGCTTACTTCCAGTTTAATTTTATGACCTAGAGAGTCTTGGACATTGAAGAGAAGAGAAGAGAACTGCCATGATCTGGGTTATTGTGCAGCGAGTAGTGGTAATTTCTTACCAGAGTTTTGGGACAACCTAGAGGTCCCATCTTCAGGGGTCAAGAATCCTTAGAATTCTTGAGGATTCTTGACCACTGAAAATAGGACGTATTAGGTTGTCCCAAAATGTCGGTATGAAATTACAACTATTCACTGCATTATAACCTAGAAGAGTGCAGTTCTCATCTACTTTTCAGCAGAAGCCTGAAATCACGCTTAGTCATTGAATGTCTCATAGATTTGTGTTAACAAGAACTGTGTTTACCCAAATGTAAGATGACCGTTTGTGTAAGACATTCTCACTGTACACTGTTCAACTTTGGCAAAAATACCTATACAGAACTTGTTTAACTTTGTGCGTGATTGTAAGGCAATGTTTATTTGTCAAATGGCATATTAGGATCAGTTTCTCATGACATGTAATTTGAATTTTGACTAGCAAGGAAAGTATTTTTTTTTCTCCCACAAGACAGCTTCTATAATTATGTGGACTGAGTGACTGTGTCCTGGGGTTCAGTCTCAGCTGTTCCTGGGCTAGACCGTTTCAGGCAAACAATGTTTATTTTTCATTTTCTTGTGACGACAACAACACCCGGGTTTTGTAAGACTTCCAAAAGAGAGACGAAATCAAATATACTACGGTTGATTGAAGGCTTTATTCCTTTCCACATTACTTACTGAAGAGACATTTGATGTTTGATCAACAGCTAAGTAAACTGGATGGCTGAACAGAAAACCATGTAGCTTCCAGTTAAAGTTCATGGATATGACCTGTAGGACACAATTTGCTAGGGGCAAACACCATGCGTTTTACTGTTCCCATGTCACACATTCTTTTTTTAATTGAAGTGCAGCTTATAATCAAGAAGTTATGCTGCTTTAGATAATTATACTTCAGCATAGAATAACACTTTATAGAGTACTGGGAATGTTAGGAGGTTTTATATGCATGTCAGCAATGTATTAACTTACAAGTATACTCTTTAATAAAGCGCCTGACTTATCATTTTTATTGTAAAATTTCAGTAATTTCTACTTTGTGTTTTACATGTTCTCCCTAATTATGGCCCAGCCTGGCTGAAAGATGCAGGAAGAATATTAAACTTATGGTTGTTTGTACATAAAGTACTGTGTACTGAGCCGTCCACTTCTGGGTCGGCTCCTGGCTTGCCCTCTGGCAAGCAAGACCGGTTTGTTTCCCCCTTCACCGTTCCCTGTGTGAGGCTATCATCTGACCATTGGCTGCTGTCGTGGAAAAGTGAAAGGCAAGGGTGTGCCCCGAGTTTTCCTTTTGGGTTTCGATTTTTGTATTACTGACTCGTTCTCCTGGATTCAACTCTACCTCTACTGGGACCTCTGGCCGGGCTAGGAGCCGTAAGCTCCTTAGCTCCTTTTTCTGTTGTTTCTCTGAGCAGAGCTACGCAGGCGATCGAAGGCATGGTCGGCAGGTAAAATTTGGTTTCGGACCATATTGTTTTTTTCAAATTGGAGTCTGGTCATACTTGGCTATGAACCCCGACTTCGGCCTAGCGTCTGCCTGAGCAGGGGCTGGTACAAGCATACCTCCCCGCAAGTGATATCGTTTAGTTTATTCAACTTGAGTCAGAGTGATGTATTTGGTTATTCTGTTGCTACTTATATTGATTTTATGGTTTATTACGCACGATAAATGTAATGCCGAGTCGGCTGATGTATCAAGTCTTATACGTGTTTTATGATCGGATGTGGATTTGAAGTATTTTTGATGTAAGATTACATGAGCCGACATAGTACTGTTTTGTTGTACTGCTTCTCTGGTTGGCTGTCTTTTCTGTACTTATTGTAAACTTATGTTGAACCGACAGGTATATATTTGTGTTGGAAAATTTATGGTTGACTGCGTGCGTGGCTGAAGCTTAAGTTTTGAAGCAACTGTTTTCATTACATTTGTTATTGTTCTACCATTGTTCTATGTTGAATTTGTTAATACAATTGTTTTGTTATTCTACTTGGCATTGTATCTTGTTTGTGTTACTTATCCTGCCACAGGACCCCAATAACCGAAGTTCGGCGGCTCAAACGACCGAGGACGGAGTATGTGCCAGTCCTCGGATTAACACCAAGTGTCACTACCCCTGTGGGGAAGGTACCCGAGGGCTCAGTACTGTTGTTGGTCTTTACTGTAGGATGTTTGGAGTGTGTTGATGCACATCCCATGAAAATTTTATTTTAGTCTGTTGTGTGTGGTTTTGTTACTAGTACAATTTTATTAGTGTGAATTCATAGAGGAAGTTCTCATATTTCATTATGTTAATAAGTCTTGTTGTTCTTGATTGTGTTTTGAGGTAAAAACTTTGCGTATTTCAGTTTTTAAAGATGACAGCAGAATTAAAACCGTGATGAACAACATGTCTGTTTATATGTGAATACAGTCAGGTCTCGTTTTACACAATTTATTTTTGTGTGATTTCACTTTAATGTGACTTAAAACTTATACCACTGTTCGAAGTTACCTGAAAATTTTCAGTTTAACACAATGTGGCATAGACAGTCTGTGCCTGCACTTATCATCGTTAAGAAGCTAGCAGAAAGTGATGTTACTGTCATGCCATCAGTCACATGTATGGAGAAATTACATCGGTGATATAATCACATGGCTCAGTTTCCTATTCAACAGCACTGGCTTTTCTTACCAACATGAATGAGCAATGTAACTCTACATCACCTAGTGCAATCCAAGTGAAAAATTGGCAAAAGACAGTCAGTATTGAAGAGGAATTAGACATAATAAGCTGACCCGAAAAGGTGAACAAACTGCTGACATAAGCCATAATGTTAGACTCATTCATTGTAGCATATGTAGAATTCGTGATAATGCTGATAGAATTAAAGAAAGTGCCAAGTCAGGAACAAATAAAGTGTTTTTGTAGCAGGACTATCACAGTCTGTATCGGAATGAACTGTACCAAAAACTATGAATATGAGTCTCTTACATTTTTAATGCATTAGAAATAAATAAATTGTATAGAAATGTGTGTATACTGTATAGAAATGTATTTACTTCTTATACAGCACACATATACTCTACAGGTCTGTATGTGCACTGGTGATATAGCCATACAATATATTAGATGAGACTGTCAATCCCCATAACCCCCGGGAAATACATTGTTTTAAATGGGAATTTTGCATGACATTTATCAGGAACCTCACTCTGGTGTAAAACAAGACCTTCCTGTATACAGAAGTGATATTCAAGGTTCTGAGAGTGGTCTTCTTGTATGTGACTCTATGTAACGTGATAGACAGGTGTCACCAGCGGTACCTGGGTACTAACCTACGTTGTACCACGTGCCACAAAATCATGGTCATAGTACAGAGAAAGGCATTGTGTCTTTTCCAAGACAAAGGAATATTTAATAATCTTTTGGATCAATGTGTGCAACATTTGCATTTATTTATTTTTTGCAGGAAGATACAATTCCTGTCTTGAACATCACACAGACTGCTCCTTTGAAGCATCAAACACGAACAAAGTGGGCTGAAGAGTTGGATGTGTCTTGCCCTGTAGGGGATTTTGAGAAGAAAGTACCAGTAATGGCAAAGACTTGGTCATTCGAACTAGACACGTTTCAGAAAATGGTTAGTTATCAGTAGTGTTTTTCTTTAGTGTGGTTTGGATATGATCCATCCTTGTCTTTATATATGTACACTTGAAAGATTTTTGAAAGGGATTAAGTACTATTGATATGGAATTTGTGCTCCAAAAGAAAAAATATTTGCTCCCAAGTTTTTTTAGTCATCCTGCACTTAAACATTTCAATATAGCTTTGTTGCAGGGTTTGCCCTCTTGCCCTTACTTTTCTGCACAGGGAGCATCAACATTGGGTTCAGATATGTGACACATTGTCAAGTTTAGTCAGAGCAAAAATTTTGGTGTGATGAATGAGTAGAGACAGAGCCACCTCGAGCATCATGGGGTATAAACGTTTTGCTGCTATAGTTAGATAGTATAGTTATGCATCGTTAGAAAAATTTATTTTGCAGTTCCTTTTTCTGTTGCACTGATTTATATGGCGGTATTAATTTTAATTTGTGTAATACAACTATAAGTAATATTAGCAGTTGGATATTGTTCTTTCAAACCTGGCATGTTTTTACTTACTTCACATGAATTCATTTTTAAGGGTTACACTTTTTTACAAAAAATTGATAATTACATTTCTTAGTTTGTTATGTAGATTATTCATTTGTTTTCTTGACTAACAAAGGCTTATGATGAAGCCTTAAAAAAGTTTTGTCCTTGAACAAAATTGTGAAATGATAACAAAATTCCTTTAATCCGGTGTTTGATAATCCGGCATTCCTTATAGTTGTATGCTTGAAGTAATGAATCTCCATTTGATCCTCAGTACTTTTTACCAGATAAAAGCTTCATCAATGAAGCAGGCCAATCTCTGGGACATGTTTGTACATCAACTGTTGTGGTACCTCCTGACCCCTTATCTCCTACTCCATTGGCTTCTTCAGCTATGAAGACCAAAGGAAACATACAGGAGTGACCTGATGACCCTGAACCAGTAGATGAAGGAGATATCCAAGTGGAATTCTCCTCTGATTGGTTGTGCTGCCCAAGTATAGGATCAGGAACAAAAAATTACCTGTTAAGAACTTAGGTCAGTGCAGATACTGCTTGATGATCCGAAACATCTGATAATCCTGCACCTGTATAATCCCATGGATGCTAGATTAACAGAGTCTGTATTAAAAGTGTATTTAGTTGAAAGCTGATGTATGTTGGCTGAGGACTGATCCTTTCTTGATTTACTGCAAAGTATTGTTGTGATTGTCCCACTGAGATGCAGTCATTCTGTCTGATGCTTTGATGATGTTTGTGTGTACTTTAGTACACTTTTGAAGTATTCTTATGTATAGGTACGCAGTTTTCGAAGAATGCCATGAGTCTCAGTTATTGGATATGCAGAATTCCTTTGTGATTGTTTTAAACAGGTACAGGGTATGGTATATGGTGTTATACTGATATTAAACATTTGTATGTTACTGATATTATTTGTTTTAAGAGTTCTTTATTTTTGAGTTTTTAATTATTGTACCTAGTGTACAAAAGTTCCAGAAATTACTAAGACATTAGGAGCAATGTGTCATTGTATTATCATCTAGTGCAATATATTCATTCTAATTACAATACACTATCAGTTCATAGTAATCAGATTATTCTGAGATGTTGTGAAGTGGTACACATCATGTGAACCACATTATGAACAGAATGTTTAGAATTGCTGAAATTATGTTACAAATTGTGTAACAAAAATAATCCTGTAGATCAATTATTATATTATTGAGGAAAACTTGTAGTATGTTTTTAAAAGAGTAATATATGGGTTATGGCTTGTATTGAGGAAAAATATAGAGATGACTGAACTGTGGTTGTGGAAAAATAAGTGTATGTGCAAAAATGCATGAGATATGAGCATTTAAGTCTTCTGTGATGTAACCCTGTGTCACTGGATCAGTAGTTCCCTAATGTTATGAAATATCATGGCCCCTTCATCTTCAAGGGTTAAGCATTAGAATTACTTATAAGAAGAAGGTGCCCTGATACTTCAGAGTATTAGGGGCCACTTGGCCAATGACGTAATGTCATATCCTGGAAGACGTGGATTCTCAACCACACTGCTGAAAGCACCTCAATTCTTGCTGTTCATGAGGGACTCTTGCTGTGTTTCTGAAGGGTTGTGCTGTTTTACAGGCAATATTGAAACTGGAAGATCACCGTAATGTGTTTGTAGCTGCTCATACATCTGCTGGTAAAACTGTAGTGGCAGAATATGCCATTGCTCTGTCTAAGAGACATATGACGAAGTAAGTGCATAGACTATGTAACATTGCATGTAGACAGTGTAATAATGTCAGTGTTCCACAACATTTGTATTAACTTGTTGCTTGTAAATTATTCCTTTTTGGGTAATTCCCCGGCGTCTTGAGTTCTAATTGCCGACGTTTCAGAACTCACTATCGGTTCCATCTTCATAGGCAGGTGAATGAATACCTAAAAAGGAATAATTTACATTTAGAACACGGCGAAAGCTTAAGAACAAAAAAAACTTGTTGCTTGTCGTATTCTTTCTTGTGGATGATTCTCGGGCATCTGAATTTAATGTGCTGACGTTTCAGAACAATCTGGCAGTTCCATCTTCATAGGTGGTGTAAGAAGAAAGATTCCTGTTTACACCACCTTTGAAGATGGAACTGACAGAGTGTTCTGCAATGTCAGCACATAAAATTCAGATGCTGGGGAGTCACCCAAAAGAAAGAATGCAACATTCAGAACATGGTGAAAGTTTGAAATCAAGAACATATGGCTTAAGTTTTTTTCCCCCTCTGTCTTGCTTCCTGCCGGCCTGGCCCCCGCCCCCCCCCCCCC
>Ga0123357_10007839_pt1 | contig 13263 bp, 9 predicted proteins | sample TergutEmb28metaG_FD_89873 | JGI IMG/M metagenome (GOLD analysis project Ga0123357, IMG submission 89873) | Embiratermes neotenicus P4 segment gut microbial communities from Petit-Saut dam, French Guiana - Emb289 P4 | ecosystem: Host-associated > Arthropoda: Insects > Digestive system > Gut ...
GATGTGGAAGAGGATATAAGGAAACTTGGTGTAAAAAGATGGAGAAGAAAAGCTTTGGATAGGGAAGAATGGGCGTCAATTATAAAGGAAGCCAAGGCCAAACTTTAAGGGCCGTAGAGCAATTGGAAGAAGAAGAACAGAAATAAAAAAAGGAAGATTGAGATGGCTGGTACATGTGGAGAGGATGAGTGAGGAAAGAGTGGTAAAGAGGTTATACCAGAACACTCCAGAAGGAAGTAGGAGTGTAGGAAGACCGAGGTTAAGGTGGATGGACGACGTGAGGGAGGACCTGAGGAGGACGGGTGTCACAAACTGGAGGATACGTGCGCACAGAAGAGACGACTGGAAGATGGTCGTGACGGAGACTAAGGTCCTACAAGGACTGTAGAGCCATGGAGTAGTAGTAGTAGATACTTAACCCCAGAAATTTCTTCAGAATTGTACAGTAACAGAATAAACAAACAATAAAACACAGAGTAATCTTAGTAACTGACCAACTTAATACACAAATTCTTGTTTTAAAATAAGTTTACTATATTCCTCTACACATTTCCATAAACCTCCAATTTATGGTGTTAGTTACCAAGCATCATAACAACTGCAGAAAATGAATAAACAAATAAATATTATCTTGTCATGGACACTTGAATGCTTCAAATTTCAAACCAATACCAATAAAACCAGTTTTTATCAATTTCTTCATCACACTACAAGCTGTTAGGCCAGTGAATATTCATTCCATGCATTGGCAAGGTCTGTTATACTTTGAGTCAATAAAACAGCAATCACAAAGCACACAAGCACTTTCATTTTCATGACTTGCCTCACAGTATGTACCCCCCAACAGCAATGGCTAAAACAAATGAATAAACATAATTTAGTGAACACTTTTGCATAGCATCAATGAGCAATGTTCAGACAAAACAACATGGAAGATGTAAAACACGTACCTTTTTCCCTCGATCATGCATCATTCTTTCTGTATCTTTGAGCATTTCTTGTCGCCACAGGTCAAAGAAGTAATTGGCATCAGTATAAAATTTTAAACCATCTTTACCATCCTCCCTGCAGAAATTAAAGAGGAATTTTAGAATTATAAAATGCCAACCACATTTAAAGTTGTATTATTAAACACATGGAGCTGAAAAATAATATTACTGCACTGGATCACTCAAACAATTTCGGATGGAAATGCATGGAACTACTAAAGGTATGCGGAAATTAGAAATGGGGTAATGATGATGCAGGTGATGAAGACAACCATGTATGGAACCAGTGACATATGAAGCAACAAGGAAGATATGAGAATAAGGCAATGTGGTGGTATATACCTAGTGGAAACTTTTCTTCAGTGGATAAACCATGTAACATGGATACGAGCTGCACAGGAGGGAGGGGCAGGGTAGGAGGAGAAAGAGAATACTGTGAAACGAATACTGCTGTCCCAGTGGCAGATGTCATTTGTGGCCTAGTGGTATGGCACTTCCCAACACAACAAGACACTGATATAACTGAGATAAAAATTTCTCACTTTGATATCCAGTACAAAATAATTTCCAAATATTCTCAGCTACAGTAATAACACCAAAAACAAAAAGCATTGTAAATGGCATCTTGATAAACTTCTTCCACTTGTACTTCTGTCTTACAATTGCTTATACTTTTGCTAAAAGTTTACTGTATTAATAGGAATGATATGTGGAATGCATCCTGGATTACATCCAGCCTTTATATAGCACATCACAAACTACATACATTTTCTTCAAGACACAACCGAATTCAGTATTTTTAATTGTATACCTTTTTGATGTTCTTCAACATTTATGACCTTTAATTACGATACTCTCAGCAAAGAACCGAATGTGTGACATTAAGGATCAGGAAAGGGTTCATATTTCTTGACTCAGACCATAATCAACTGGTCCTGTCTTAACACAGCAACAAAAAATGTTCTGCAACTAACTTCCTGTTGGATGCACTTACTAACCTGTATGAATTCAATTTATCCAGTGGTGGTGGTTTATCGCAAGTCTGGTACGTTTCAAGCATGGCAGTAGGCATAGTATCACGTGAAACTACTTGCTGGTCAAACACTATTGAGCTCTTGAATGCCTTTCTCATATGAATGTCTTGTAGCGAAACTGTAAATCGTTAACAGTATTATCACGTTTGCAGCAGGCATACACTACTCTACACATGCTGGTTTTGAATAATACATATATATAAAAAAAAATACATAATGCCTGACCTTCTGGAAATTCAAAAATAGTAGAAAAGGATGTTTACAAACTGGACTACAGAAATTTTCATAATGCATCCTTTTATAACTATAATGCTACCAATGCCAAAACTTTTTATGTTGTACAACAGTACAATATAAGATTCTTGATTGCTGGTTGTGTATATGTAACCGAATTACCTTGCAAATAATGTACTCAAAATCCAAAGTCTATGGATGAAATTACTGATGAAATCCATTCCACAGAGTGATGCAGATGGAGTGTGAGCCCAATCATTCAGCTGACATGACATTTAAATTTCCTAATTCTACCACACAATTGCTGTGGAAACAAACTACTTTATATTCACCTAAAAGAAAATTGCTATACACATGTACCAAATTTAATACAAAATGGAAGTCATGGTATACATGTACCTAGTTACACCACCTATATTTAAGAGTGATGTCATGTCAAGAATGATAGCACACAATACAATCTCATTATTCAAGTAACTTAAAAATCAATAACAAACTTTGCAAGAAATGACATGTAAGTTTTAAATTTCATTACTTAACACACACCTTCTTCAACATTGCTATCAAGCTGAGTAACTTTCACAGCCAAACGGTCAATGCGTGTCTGAAGAGAATTTGCTCTGGCAGCCAAGCCATGTGCTTCTCGTGTCAGCTCCCCAAACAGATCTTCAGCATGACGACTCAAGCTAGACAATTGCCGCACTGTGTTGGCCAGTGTACCATTAGTGGCTGCCTCCAATTCTGATGGCAGTGGGAAATCTTCTGGTATGGTGCCTCGCGCAACATGCACAGGCTCCACCACACGTTTTGGCAGCGGCATGCTGGTTGGCACCGCGCAATTTCACGACATGACCTACAGCAAAATATGACACATTCAGTTTCAGTTTTTAAGGATTATAAATACCAGAGGTGTCTGAAGGTGCTGACATGGCACAGTTGGTATAGTGCCTAAGCTATGGGTTGCACAATCCAGGGTTCAAATCCCAGCAGGGACATGAGATACTTTTCTTCAAAATATCAAGACTGGCTGGGCATGAAATTGACCATTCACCTCAATCTATTGTTGGGATTAAAAATAAGTGGAGCTATACCTCCACTCCCCTGATATCCCTTCATGGCATGGGCAGGAACAGCTTTACTTTGTGAAGGTATTAGTAACATGAAAATAATGATAAGATTGAACAGCAACAAAAGAAAACCAGGGCAAAGTCACACATGAGACAAGGATATAAAGAAGTAAAGCTGTCCTTGTGGATTAACAAGCCGCTATGATGGCATACAAAGGATGAAGGTGATGTTCAGGTACCCTTCAACAGCAATGTTCATGCCCAGTTTTGTGACAATCAGTCAACTAGTTCAAAGGGTATATTGGAGAGGTAAATGCACATAAGCACACACACATGCAGCACAGTGCCTCAGAACTCTGCTGTCTTCTTTTTTGAGGAAAAGTATGATAACAGAATAAGGAGAAAAGTAAAAAATGAGTTTTTATGAAAGGAAATGTTGAAATTAAATAAGACAAACAGATAACTTACTGCCAGTATCTTACAGCACCGCATTTTACTGTGTACTTCTTTACTCAATCACAAAAATCACAACCAACAAAATACACTGTTTTGAGGAAGAAACTCCTAATGATATGTAATCAATCTCCTACACGTTTTGGCCCATCTGGGCCATGATCACGGAGCTGCCAACAGCAAAATTTTTGTTGTAGTTTGACAGTTCGCAGCGTATTCAACTTCCGATTTAGCCTGTTATGTAAAGACTCACACAAGCTGCTTAATTTGTGATTTACAGATGTACGCAGACAAGCCATATTTTACTGCTGGAGGCACCCAGATGGGCCGTAACTCGTGGGAAACTGATAACAAACAATTAAGAGGATTCTCCCTAAAACAGCATATTTTACTGGTTTTAATTTTTATTATCGCCAACAGAATCCAGAATCAAATTCTGCATACCTTGTATACAAACAAGCTATGATATTACGACGTGTGTGTTTTGTGAACTTGTATACCAGAAGTTTACGTGATGTATAATTTCGTAATTAAAGACTTCCGTTACTTTATGAGGGGAATTCGTGGCCGAACGACCACCATCCTTGACAGCGCTTAAGCAAAATCTTGGCGGCCACAAATTTACAGATATAGCGAGGTAGAAACGATTATCACAAGATGCCTGATAGTACAACACGCGGACTACTGCACGCTAACAGGGAATACAAACGCTCGTGCCTCGGTAAGTTACATGACTCAATTGTACCTGTAGGCCGGACTATGCGGTAAAGTTGTAGGACAGCAGTACACTTAAATCTGAGCTGTTCTTATTACAGATGTAATAAAGAACCCAAAATACATGCAATGTAAGCTTATCCTCTGATCGACCCTCGTATACAAGAAACCATTTACTGTCTGTATGGCTTTTACTGCCAATGGTTGCCTATGTCAGACCTGACTAATTTTCTCTAAAAATTCGTCGGTTTCCGAAATAAACAGCACCTACAATGGTTAGAACCGAACGCACAACATCCCGGTGTTAAGTGTAATTCTCAAGTGTATCAAAAGTGAACGAACAGAAATACGCTTATCATCCGTGGACCATAGTTTATGGATATTACCTCATTCTGAAAAAGCCAACTTGCTGATGTAATTTCGGTAGATCCAGTGCAAAGACAAAGCACGCGAAGAGGCACTAAACCTCTTGGTGCCGGGGGAAGCAACAATCAAAAGCGAAGGCAAAATAGTAGGACAAAATATGCGGTTGCGGTTCCTTTTTGTCATCGCCCGTTATATTATTCATCCAGGGTACACCAAAAAGCGACGATTCTGCTCACAACTCGCTGTGTTTAGAGATGAGTCACCCAACAGCCCTGTTCCCCACTTTTCAATGATCAATAGCAGTTCGAGTGGGCAGCGGAGGCCAAGCCACTGTGTCTAGACCGGAATGTCGGCGTCTCTGATTCTGAAATGATTAGGTACTGAAATACACAGATCGACCAATAAGTCTGCTGGCTTTTCTAAACACAGAACACCATTGGGGGCACATATGAGCGTGTTCTCCCACCCTTTACCAACCAAATTACAAAACCAAAAACAAACATATTCGCCTTCCCACGAGATACATAGAATGGTAAACGCCTTACGCTGTGCTATTTCGTACTGGGAAGATAAGAGAATCCCTGTGGTCACGAGGTCTAAGGCTTGGGTCTGCGGCCGCTCCCTTGCTAGGATGTGGTTTCGAATCCCGTCGGCAGCTTGTGAATATTGTTGCACCAGCAGATACCTCTGCGAAGGTCCGATCCTTCGCCCAGGGGAGTTCTACCGAGTCATTTGAGTGTGATCTGGTGCAGCAATAACCCTCTATACGTACACTGAGTAGGCAAAGATGTTTAGACAAATAAAGGATACAAGAGAGTTGCTGGTATCTTGTTTGCGCACTTCCCTGCGTTATCGCTATGACGTAATGATGAGCGGCGACGTCAACATAAAATGCACGAAACAAACTATGAAGGACGAGGTGCGCTGCGTTTCTAACACGTTGAAGAGGCCGTAACTTTACTGCCGTTAATCCACATAACACCAAATAATCCTAAGGCCAGTAAGTTATAGAAGTAGACTGATGTTACCGAGCATGCTCGACAAGTAATAACGAAGTCACATTCTCGGGGACCGGCTTTCCTTCCCGTTAATGCCGGCTACCCAAACCCAACGCCTTCCGGAAGAAGCTACACAGAGAAGTACGTGCAAACAGAACTACAGCAAGACATATTCACACCTACTTAATCTCCATTACTCGTACACATAAAATGCGCAACATCGGAAACACAGTAAAAAACACAGGATATAGTTTTCAAGAGCACACCGGTTTCCGTGAGCTCTTACAGCCAAGAATCCCTGCGCAGGCTTATAGTTTACGAAAACGAATCTACTTTAAAAGCACATATGTCTTCAGACATAGTGAGCCTTGGCGGAATCAGGAAATACGAGTGTAAACTCATTGCCCCTGCACGCTGTTTGTCGAGCCTTGCCGCGTGACGTCAAAATGTGACCAATTAAAGCAATGGTATACAAACATATTTTACATTTGTAGAGTCGTACCACTAGCTTCACAGGCAAGCCAAGCCTGCATATTGTTTCACACTGTTCACTGCGTGAAGCCGGAACACAAGCGTATATTCGGCCACTTGCAATGTAGGTCCTACCTGAAACAGCATCTTTGTTTCGTGGTTCAGATTTTGAAAACATCTGCAGTACAGCAATCCCTCACCAACAGCAGAGGTTGAGGTCCTGAAAAAACAAACACCGCGATTGGCAAGAACACGGCTTTGTGGCCTATTAACTAATGTTCATCGAAGTTTAAGATAGGTATAAAGACCACCTAAATTATATGCCCCACAAAATTAAAGGCATGTCAGATACAAAATATTAAAAAAGTGTCACAAAAAGACGCAACGCAGTGTTAGCCGGAAGTTAGAAAAACTGGGTTCGCATGCCTATACAGCCCTGCTTCCGATAAATTCGTGTATGGATGTTGTGGTTCGGAAACTACCGGATTATTGTGTGTGTACACAAACTAAAACCGGGGATACAAAATGCCAAACACCACAGCTGTCAAAACGGAATACAAATGGAAAACACCAGATGGTGAAAGACTGCTCTAACGTGGAAGAGCTCTCTCCCATACTTGCATACACTCAATGAGGTGTATGACGTTAGTAAGATATATTTTACAATCTCGTTCTGAAAGTGTGCGTATACCAGAGCAAACTATTTACAGGACGGTTTTCCGACAAGAAAACAGTACATGTATGGAAATGAGGCTGTCTGCGTGTGTTCTCGCTCACAAATTTTAAACCAGCAGCCCAGTTTTAAACCAACCTGACAAGAAGGTCGGATCATCTGAGATCACTCCTACATTCAATAATTCCAAAAACACAGAAATTTTTTTTTAAAAAAAGGTACACACTTTATTATGCATCTTTCAAGCTAAGAGAAGTGAGACATACTGTTGAAGTTGGATGCATAAGCCTGCAAGTCTGCATGAAATATGTTTCAACTGAAAAGTGATAATAGTTCCACAACAAAATATTTTGAGATATCTGAAAGACCAACGCAGATAGTTCAATTTTGACGTGTCTTTATATATTTTCAATCCAAGTATCGGTGTTGGTGAATGCATGAACGTTTTAAACTCCTTTGTTTCTCGGTACTCATAATGATTCATAATTTCCTTTCATCAGGCATCCTCACGGGTAAAGATTGAGGGCTATAGCATGCTTCAATAAACGTAACCGGCCGAAAACTTGCATGAAAGATGATTTTCACATAACCCACAGTACCAGAAGCATTGGCACACATCCGAAAATAAATAAGTATGCAATAGGTGTATTTATCAACACCAGCCTCTTATTTTTTAAATGGTTACTGAACCGCAAGTCTTTCCGTGTTTGAATTATCGGCATCCGGTTAGAACAAACATGTACGAATGCCACTGATATATTTTGTCATCACATCCGCTTCTGTAACGGAAGGTCCAGTAATCTAAGTTATCAACCAGCTAATGCCTAGAAAAGGACCGATCGAGTAAGGCAATTGCATCCTTCAACCCTCCAACTTCGCACAAATTATGGTTTCATCTGCTGGATAACTATGTAAAAGTGCCTTTGGGTTACGTACCAGAAACAGTGGTTTATCTTTTCGTACTCAAATAAGGTAACGCTATACTTGTGCTTACGTTATCACGCCACGAAGGCACATGGGGGGAATGGAGGTATAAATTCCACACATGCCAAACCTCGGCAATAAATGGAGGTGAGTGGTCATTTAGCTACAAGCCCCAGACACCTTATCTTCGGATAATGATTCTCCGGTCCAACTGAACAGGAAACTGGGTTGGACCCCACAGCGGGTCAGGACGCAATGGAGAAGTGAACACCTCTTGGTCCCGCCGGGAATCTAATCTCAGTTGTCCAGACCGTAGCCTCGTCACTAAAACGACTGTGCTACCCCGGTTCCTTTGGAATTGAAGTATAATGGGAAGTACATAACGCCATGATATGCTGAACACTAGAGTCCTTACTTTCGTATATAAAATCAACAAAGAAGTTTCGATAACTGAAGAATAAAAAACCAACTAGATGCCACTTGTTATTTTACTGTGCTTCTTATAAGCTCAACATGTTTCGGGCATTACTATGCCCATCATCAGGAGCTCGCGACTATAATGTTGATTACCACATTAGTCGTATCGTTCTTGGTTTGCTGTATGTTGGGGGTTAGGTGCAGTGACCAATGTGGTAATCAACATTATAGTCGCCAGCTCCTGATGATGGGCACAGTAATGCCCGAAACACGTTGAGCCTATAAGAAGTACAATAAAATAACAAGTGGCATCTAGCTGTTTTTTTATTCTTCAGTTATCACAATGATGCACGGTCCAATAAACATCAGATTCAAAGAAGTTTCGGTTTGTACCATTCTGTTGATCAATCGCGAACCAGTAAAGTACGATGTCACCTGAATGGGTGTCACAGAAAATCTTTAACCGGAGGGCAAAGTAATGAAATGACTCACACTACCGAAATACTGCTGGAATGACTACACTGCGGGCACAAGCAACACCAGTACGCCTATCTCATTCCGCTAATAGGAATCCAGAACGTTAGTAGTTCTAACACCGACATACACGCGTGGTGCTACACGTTCCGAACGAACAGTGCCGCATTCTAATAAAACAAGTCGGCGCTTCCATTCAGGCAGGAGTCATGTGAGACGCGCCTGGGATCTTTTTAATTTTACCATCACTTCAGTATACGCAGGTAAACGGCGCTACGGTCTTTTCAGCCTCACGGGTACGCGCATCCACCATGACGTTATTACTGACTGTAGGGGGGGGGGGGGGGGGGCCCCCTCTTTGTTGGTTCTTCCGCGCCGGGCGGCCGCCACCCCCTTATTCTTAGTTGTGGGGGGGGGGGGGGGGGGGGGGGGGGGACCCCCGATGTTGCTGTGTCCTCGGCCCATATTCTCATTGGGAATCAAATCTGATCTAAAAACAAGTACTGGACACAACTGTTAGCGGAAATGGGTAGCTCCGTCAGTATAGTGACTATGAAAGAGGAGAATCGGGATTCGATTGTTGGCAACGACCCAATGTTCCTCCTCGCCACCGTCTTCAGACCGGCTTTGAGACCCACACAACACATATCCAAATGATAGTGAGGGCTCCTTCCTGGGGTACTATAGCCGGGTTTTGGCGCTAGCCGCTCACCTCCATCTAGTATCGAAGGTCAATTACAATCAGGTCTGGAATTACACCTCCACAGAGAATGGCAATGCTGGGAGTGGGTTGTACTGCTAATCCTCTGCCACCTTCTTACATGTCATTTAATACCAGTTCTTGAAAACGAAGTTTTTTTCTTTTGATGGGAATTCTTCGTAAAGCATAATACGTTAAAATACCGTCTGTACAGGAGACTAGTATGGAGGGACTACGTCATAATGTTCGCTTTCAACGACGGAGAATGTTGAAACCTAACTTTTGCATAGTAATGATTTGAAAACTATGCTCCTCCTGTAGGGGTCGTTTTGATGTTTATGGAACTCGCACACGCCATCAAATTAGCTGTCAATTTTAAAACAGCATTTAATAAGTATGTGTCCGCAAATGAGCCACAACTAGTAGGGTGAAAGAAAACTTGAAATGGACATAGTTATACGACATAGGCAACACTGTTGTCTCTAGTCACTTTAATGAGGTGGAAGGATCAAACGAAATATGTCAATAAGCTCTATATAGGGTCCCCCCCTCCCCCGTAGCGCTTCGGCCCGTGTTCGGATCATGGCCTTCCCTTTCGAGGCTTCGCAGTCACACTCAGACACATCACAATCGGGAGGTCTCCTCTGGACAAGTGATCAGTCCGACGCAGAGACCTCTACCTGAATATACACAACACTCACAAAAAATACATCCATGCCTCCGGCGGGATTCGAACCCCCAATCCCAGCAAGTGAGCGGCCGCAGACCCACGCCTCAGACCGCGCGGCCAACGGGATCGGCAAATTTATATTAAGCACTCGTATTATACATGTTGTTACAATGAGGCAATAAACACCTGGCCAAGGCACTTTTATCGGGCCACGCAAGTGTCGCAGAAAACAAGCTAATGGAGACAGTACTCTCTTTCACATTTCGGACGTTGCCCACGTACTGTACGAGTTCCAAACACAAGAACAAACTCGAGGGAAATCGACTGCGCTAAGACGGAGTGTCGTAAAAACGTAACGGTCCGCGGAAAACACGGCGGTCTAGCGGTGAGAGTTCCTATTTCAACAGCGCATAAGGGATGATTCACCACCGTTGGCAAATTGAAATTTCTCGACATGTTCGACCTTTGCAAAATATGCCGGCTGGATACCTTGCCAGCAGACGCGTGTTTCTTTCAGAATTTTCTTAAGAAGGATGAAATACAAATAGGGAAATTTTTCTCCGCATCGGAAATTCAATACATATATTTTCCTTTTAAAAGGCAACTTCAGTATAATTCAGGAAATGAAATTAGACACACAGCTCACACAGTGACGACATATTGTTTGACTATCAATCACAGGTAGCAGAAATATGGTCCTGAAACAAGTATCACGTATTAGTCTGTTCTCTCTGACAACACACTCGACTGAAAACATCGATGTAATACCAGGCATGTGACGCCGATGACCAAGCCTAAAACCCACAAAACACACAACGCTTAAAACGAACAGGAGCGTGTAACGTACTCATCGTAAGGCAGAAATGTGCGTTCTGTACTTTATTTAAACAGCGTTTCTCCTTATCTGTGACGTGCATTACACTTCTACTTCATGTTTGCTTACAATGAATGTTTGCTGGCATTACGTCACTCTGTGAGATTCTGACGAACTTTACGAATTTGTGTACATCTACAAGTCCAACGACAAAAACAAAAAAGACGGCAGTCACGCATGCTACACACTGCAACGCGGGATGGAGAAAAGGCATATATTTGTTTTGACACCACCGTCGTTCATAAAAGTAACTTAACGACACTGTACCAGCAACGCAGCGCCAATCACAATAACGCGTTAACAATCAGAAGAAACGGAAGAAACTAAAAAGGTAAGAAAAAGGTAAGCTAGGGTTTAAATTTTATACATCTTAGTTAGGAATCCGCCTTCTCTTGATAAAGGCATTCTTATCTGCTTAACTGCCTTTGCTCATTATGTACAGTCAATTAAGCAGAAACAAGACCAGCAGAAAAAGCTCCTTCTTTTCGTCAGTTTACTCATTCAGTCACGGGTATCAGTGCTACGAGTACAGAATCCAATACCCTATATTGACATCAAACGATTTTCATTAACATCATGCCAGTTAGAACTTTTGACTTCGTACTTACTTCTCTGCCTTGAACAGCAGCACGGCGACCATACAACATTTAGAGATGGAAACAACGCGTCTCAATTCTACAAACTTCTTCAAACTGTGCAGTCAACAGATATTCGCAAAAAAAAGCATGCAATATACAAAGTGTTTACGAAATACACTTCAAAACTGTAGCGGCGTGTCCTATGAGGAAAACCAACGAAAAAAGTCCATATTAGCACGGGTAACTTGCATGTTTCTTTTTCGAGCTATGACGGCCATGAAAAGAGATGTGCCGAATGAGTCCAGCTCGCGTACCCACATTGCAAGATGTCCTCAATCAACTTCTCTTCTAAGCTTCAATATGTTATACGCTATACAATGTGATGCAATAGTTACAGTGCCAGTCCAGTCGTCCTTGTGCGAAACACAGACAGAAAATCATAGAAGATTATAAAACAATGAGGTCAAAGATTTAAAATTCACTGACATGATACTAATCAGTTGAGAACGCTACGTAACACATCGCCGTTTCACATTCGGCACAGCAAATCCTAACTAGAACGGACACGATCTACTTCAGAATCCTTTGATATGAGGCGGCAACACGAAACACGTCACCAAACTTATCAAGAAGTCTGGGTGTATTACTTGATACGTTTAATTAAATACCGTAACGGACATGCGCGGCCTCCTCTGTAGCATAATGCTCAGATAACATCAAAGTGGGCATGAGTGGTGCAATGTTTATAATAAACGCGTATGAGAATTCGAAGAATTTATAGTTTATCTACACAAACTTTTCACATGTAGTCGACTACATGACGTGCTGATTTCTGTAAAAACTATAAAACACGGAGTACGTTAAGGTAAGTGTTGATACACTGAGAATTGTGTTATTCTTGGATATGACGCTGTATCACTATGTAATCGGATGAGGTCAACACGTTGCCTCAAAACGTCGGGATCCGATTACCCAAGGACGCAGCGTCACACCCCAGGAGAAGTGATTCTTCAACAACACCGCTGTGAGCACTTCAGAATTCGTGTAGGTACCTTCTCGTCATACAGACAGGCCATTTAGGAAGTTATGGTACGGTTAGAGTTTAGACTGCACCGCCAGCCTCGAATGTCGAAGAAGTTGCTGCCCGATCACGGGGAAAAGAACGAGTCCACAGTTAATTTTCTGTGCATGTGGGGATAATTTACCTCAGTAGGTCCTAAAGGTTTCTATATGTCCCACTAATTTTACCATTACAAATTCTGCACTTTGTCCACGCAGAATGTTTATGTTTTGTACGGTTCTCAGAACAAGCAGCGATTATCTCTCTACACAAAATTAAGTGGCTGGTTTTAGGCGCATTAGCAAAATTCCGAAAAGCGACTATTGGCTTCGTCATGTCTGTCCGTCTGTCCGCATGGGACAACTCGGCTCCCACTGGGTGGATTATCATGAAATTTGATACTGAGCACTTTCTGAAACTTTATCGAGAAAATTCACGTTTCATTGAAATCTGAGAAGAATAACGGGTATACTTTGCATGAAGACCTACGTACATCTATGATGTCTCGCTGAATTATTCTTATAATGAGAAATGTTTCGGACAAAAGTTGTAGAGAAAATCAAAACA
>Ga0123357_10007841_pt1 | contig 13263 bp, 15 predicted proteins | sample TergutEmb28metaG_FD_89873 | JGI IMG/M metagenome (GOLD analysis project Ga0123357, IMG submission 89873) | Embiratermes neotenicus P4 segment gut microbial communities from Petit-Saut dam, French Guiana - Emb289 P4 | ecosystem: Host-associated > Arthropoda: Insects > Digestive system > Gut ...
CTTTTGCAGTTAAATATTTACATAAATTGTGTTAAGAAAAATATAAACAATGAAAAAAGCGCTCCTTATTCTATTATTAGTTTTGCCTTTATCTGTACAAGGGAAAATATATGCCGTGTTTGTTGGCGTTTCGGAGTATGAGCAACCATATAGTAATTTAACATATTGCGACAGCGATGCCATTGAAATGTATGAAATGTTTAAAGAATATACTCCTCCTGAAAGAATGAAACTCCTGACCGACAAACAGGCAACGCATGACAGCATCGTGTATTATGCAAAACAGTTATTCCTGCAGGCTCAACCGGAAGATATAGTCATTTTCCACTTTTCAGGTCATGGAAATAAAGACGTATTTTTTGCTCATGATAAAGTATTATATTTTAGAGATTTAGAAGAAATTTTCAAAGAATGTAAAGCTGATCGGAAACTGATTTTTGCCGATGCTTGCTTTTCAGGAACATTGCGGCAACCGGGCAATAAAGCCGATTCAGGCAATAAGACCAATTCAGGCAATCAAAATACAGAGAAAGGGGTTTTACTGTTTCTTTCGTCTCGCTCCGACCAATCTTCGAGCGAATCGTCGGATATAAAAGAGGGTGTGTTTACCTATTTTCTCCTTGCCGGTTTAAGGGGCGACGCCGACGCCAACAAAGACAGGTATATTACTGCCAGAGAACTTTTCGATTTCGTGAACCCAAAAGTGAAAGAACGCTCAAATGGACAGCAAGTTCCGGTCATGTGGGGTAAATTTGATGAAAACATGATTATTCTTAAACTGAAAAATAAATAAAAAAACATAAATTCCATGAACTTAAACAGGTACATCTATTTCAATTCTCGCGATACTTTTTTTAGAATCGCACTATCGCAAATTGTTTGCTTTTCGGCAGACAAAAACTACACATTATTGCAATTGACTAACGGACAAAAACTTGTTTTTACGTTTTCGCTGCAAAAAATGGAACAGTATCTTTCGGAAAAGTTAAACGAAGACGCCAAGATTTTTGCGCGTATCGGGAAATCTTACATTATCAATCTTAGCTATGTTTATCAGATAGACATTGTCAAACAGAAGTTGCATTTGTTAGACCCCGCTGCCCAAAAAAGTTTTGTCCTCGACGTTTCTAAAGAAGCTTTAAAGAATTTACGCAAAATATTTATAAACGTATAATTTACAATGGAAAAGAGCGAAATACTTATCGGAAGGGAAGTTGAAGCAGGCGACTATCTGATTGATAAACAATACGCAGCAGTGGGACGGAAGCATGCCCGAATTATCCGAAAGCCCGATGGAATCTATATCGAAGACCTTGATTCGGCTAATGGCACTTTTGTAAATGGGAAATCGGTCAGCCTGAAAAAAATAAGCGCTTCAGACAAAATCATGCTGGGCGGAGTTAATTATTATGAATTAAATCTTGAAAAGGTATTGAAACTGCTACCCATGTCGGACGAGGAATTTCGGGCTAAATTTTTGCAATTGAAACAGGTGTATGATAATTATCAAAAAGGAAAAGTGAGAATCCAATCCGAAAGTCAGGGGAAAATGATGCTGAAACGCTCGTTGCCTATGGCTTTGCCCGGTTTACTCATGCTGATTATCCCTTTCTTTTTAGACAGGAGCAATCCGAAAATAAATTTGATTATTCAAATGTCGGGAGGTATCCTTTCGGCGATGTCAATGGTACTTGGCTCGATATGGGCATCGAAAAGCATGGCGAAAATGCCGGAACGATTGAATGACCTCCGCGAGCGCTTTTTGGTTGAATATGTATGCCCCAATTGCGGGCTGGATTTTGGTGAGCGTCCTTGGGAAAACATTAGAAGGCAGGGGAAATGCAAGGCTTGCCATCGGGAATTTAACGTTGATTAGCCTGTTTTCCAATGAAAATGATATTTGATAATATAAACTTGGCATTTCGTCCAAAAAACTGATTTTTCTTGCTGTTTTCAGAAATTTTATTATTTTCTTTGCATAAAAATTATTCACATTTAAAATTAAAACAAACAATTATGGCAACGAACAGCGAAAACATTCAAAACGACGAAACGCGTTTTGAAGAAAGCAAGGAACAAAAAGAAACCGTAACGGTTATAGAAAATGAACCCGCAAAAACGAGTCATGTCAAAAACGATGCAAAGAATGGGGTGGAAGGAGTAATCGGCGCGGCGGCAGTTGCAGGAGGCGCAATGCTTTTCACAAGTTTCAAAGAACCCCATGCGCAACAGGAACAGCATGTACAGCATGCACCGCAGGTAACGGTAGTCAATCACGATTCCGAGATACAACCGGCTGCCGAGCCTGTTCATTTCAATGGCGAAGAAGTGCCGGTTGCGCACAGCGTAAACGACGACATGAGTTTAAACGAAGCTTTCGCTGCTGCCCGTCACGAAGTAGGCCCCGGCGGCGTATTTGAATGGCAGGGACATGTTTATGGCACTTATCACACCAATGAATGGCAGGGACTTTCTCCCGAATACCAACATGCTTTTAGCAGTTATCACTACAATATCGAACCTGAACCTCATATTGTAGATGACCAGCCGCATGTAGTAGATGAACCTCGCGTCATCGAAACTCAGGATGATATCCACGTACTCCCATCGGACGAAGGCGATGTGTCAATCCTTAATTCCGAACATATAGATGCCGGCAGTCATGATGTTGCTGTCGTTTCGACTGTGGTGGACGGACATGGCGCCGCATTGGTAAATACCGATCTCGATGGCGACTACGATATTTCGGTTGTTAACGATAACGGCGACCATGCAAATCCGTCGGCGCATGAAATTGACAGCGACATTCCCATTGATCATATTCATGAATTGCACGATAATTCGCTCTTGGATGATTCTGCAATTCACGTGCATGACAATATGGCTAACGACAACGCCGATTTCAACAACAATGCCGATGTCAGCAATTTTGTTCAATCATAAATAATGTAAAGATGAAAAGCATAAGTATTTGCCCATCATGTAAAGCTGTTTTGGAATTTGACCGTGCACTTATTCGTGTGGTCAAATGTCCGAAATGCAATTACAGAGGAAATGTAGAGAATTTTAAGGAAAAAGAGCCGGCAACCGAAGTCCCTGACGATTCTTCTGCCGGCAAACTCTACAAGCCCGGCAAATTGGAACTGCTGGAAAGCGACGCAGAATGGTTGCAGGAGGGAAAGACAGTGGACTTGAAACCTGGCGTCAATACGCTTGGGCGAATGTCGTCGAACTCGACTGCTAACACTCAATTGCCTGTTGCCGACCCGTTTATAAGCAGAAATCATGCATCTGTCGAGGTTGTAATGAAAACCGGCGGAGTGTTTGAGCATCATTTGTCGGATATGGAAAACAGCAAAAACGGCGCTTTCCACAACGGCGAACGCCTCGAAAAAGGCGATGTGATTAAGCTCATTCCGGGCGATATCATCAAGCTGGGGCATACTTCTTTCAAATTTATACCCGAATAAAATGAACATTATGCAAACAGGAAAACCTTATGCCCTGAACGAACAGGGCAGGCGCAGCAACAACGAAGACGCCATTTTTCCGCAGAAAAACAAAGCGGACGAAACCAACCGCTTTTTTCTGGTATGCGACGGAATGGGCGGTCACGAAAACGGAGAAGTTGCAAGTAATAGCGTGTGCAATAGCTTTGCCGAATTTCTGAAACCCATTGCTCCCAACAATTTTGATGAAGAAGTGTTTGAAAGAGCGCTGAATTATGCCTTCGACCGCTTAGACGAAATAGACGGTAACAGCGAAGCGGCTTTAAAAATGGGAACAACGCTCACTTTTCTATACCTCAACGATAAACAGGCATTTATGGCGCATATTGGCGACAGCCGCATTTATCATTTGAGGAAAAATGACAGGGGCGAAGCGAGTATTTTGTATCAATCGCCGGATCATTCGTTAGTCAACGAACTGCTGAAAGCCGAAGTGATTACCGAAGAAGAAGCGGTGAATCACCCGAAAAAGAATGTAATCACCCGCGCCATGCAACCACATTTGAAAAAACGCTGCAAAGCCGAAATTCACACTACGCAGGACGTGCAGGCAGACGATCTTTTTTTCCTCTGCTCCGACGGCGTTGTGGAAAGCCTTTCAAACGATTTGTTGTGCGATGTTGTAAACAAAAATGCCGATGCACGCGCTGTTATTGACGTCATTGGCGCTTGGTGTGAAGAAAACAGCCGCGATAATTATTCGGCTTGGCTGGTACCGGTTAATTAAATTATGAATTATGAATTATAAATTATGAAGAACTTGATTTTTTTTGTTTTATTTTTATCCTGCAGTTTGCTTGCAAGCGGGCAGGATTATTTGCAGAAAGCCGATTCCTGTTTTGATAAAGGCGACTACGAATGTGCAAAGAAGAATTACAATCTTTTTCAGATTATGGATGGAAGCGATATGAGCGCAAAAATCCAAAATGCGGACGAATGTCTTAAAACTTTGATTACAGCCGACGACAATTTCAAGGAAAAGGACTACGAGAAAGCGCGAGACCGATACAAAACCGTGCTGGAGAAAAACCCGAAGGATGCGTATGCCAAAGAGCAATATGAAGCGTGTATGAAGGCGCTTGCTTCTCCGGTTGAAACGGTAGTAGAAGCTTTATCTCCCGTAAAGGATACTGTTTCGGTACCTGTGCAATTGACAGACACTCTGCTTCCTGCGCCTGTTCCGGTAACTTCGACATCTTCGACAACTCCAGCAGATTCTTCTTTTTTGCCTGCTCCGGTAATTCAATCGCCTCCGACAAAGGCTGTTTCGTCGGTTTCAACTTCGAACAGCGATTACAGGAAATTCGTGTTTGGAGTGGATTTGGGAGTAGGCGCTCGAAAAGTGAAAGAATGGGGAACTTTTTTGGAATTAGGTATTCATCCAACGCTCAACTTTTCTCCTTATATCGGTTGGGATATAGTCAATATCAGATTTCAAGGGTTTATAAAAGGAGATTTTTATGATTACGGACTCTTTCAGGCGATGACCGGATTGAGAGCTTATACAAAGCCTTTTGCAAAAGACGTAAAAGGATATGCCGCTCTCGGAGTCGGTTACGGTTATCAGCCGCATTTTAAGGCTTCAGGTCTTGCTTATGAAATTGAAATAGGACTGTATATTACCAAAACTCTTTCTACAGGTTTGGTATATAACAGTCAAACGATTCCTGATATGTATATGTTAGGTAGCTTTTATTTTATTGATAGCACTACTAATAATAGCATGTATATAGGTTGGCGTATTGACTACGATTTTTAATTACTAAAATGATTATCAAAATGAAAAAACAGTATATTTTCAAACAAATGTTCGTTTTGCTGCTCTGTTTGAGTACGACAGCTGTGTTTTTTAATTCTTGCGGGGATAGCGGTTTTTGGGCTAAAACTGTACAAACACCTGTACTTACACCTGAAATTTATCCGGGAGACCAGGCAAATCCATATATTATTACAACTCCTGAGCAATTAGACGCAGTGCGCAACAATCTATCCGCCTATTATAAACTTGGTAATGATATAGACCTCAGAGCTTACCTTGCGTCCGGTGGCGTAGCAGGTTGGAAACCTATTGGAAGCGGAGCCAATCCATTTACAGGTAACTTTGACGGGAGCGGTTATAAAATTATCGGATTGCATATATCTAATCCTTCGTTACCCGCAGTAGGATTGTTTAGCTATATAGAAGGAGGAATTGTGAAAAATATTGGGCTTGAGAATGTTAGTATTAGTAGTACCTACAGTGGTGTTGGTGGTGTGGTGGGACAAGTTGGAATAAACGGCAGTATAACCAATTGCTATGTTACGGGTAATATTAACGGCACCTACGCTGTTGGTGGTGTGGTGGGACAAGTTGGAATAAATGGCTGTATAACCAGCTGCTATTCTACTACCAATGTCCATAGCGATGGACAATTTGTCGGAGGTGTAGCAGGTGAAGTTCAAGGCAGTTTAGCTAACTGCTATGCCACAGGTGGAGTCAATGGTGATGGATGCGTCGGTGGTGTGGCAGGGTTAGTTAATGCCGGTGCTAATGTGACCAATTGCTATGCTTCTGGTGCGATTAGCGGTAACTTCTCTATTGGCGGTGTAGTGGGTTATGATGATAGCAACAATGTCTGTATATCCAACTGTGTTGCACTAAACCCAAGCATTACGTATGGAGCCGGTGGTAATGATCGTGTGCTGGGCTATAACGAAAAACAAGGCATCATCACGCTTAGCAATAATTGGGCAAATAGCGCAATGATTTTAAATGGCCCTACTATAGAGGTTAATAAAGGTAATAATACAGAAGGAGGCGCAGATTGCGACGCCATTCCTGCAGCAAGCTGGTGGACTACTCCTGCCCCCAACGGTCCCGGCTGGGATAGCTCTGTCTGGTATTTTGAAGACGGCAAACTGCCCATATTGCAGTGGCAGCGGTAGTGAACCATGATTTTATTAAGATTAACTGGATTCCCACGATTAGAGGATAAGAAAATCAGAGTAATCTTGAAAATCTTAATAAAATCGCGGTTCAAGACAAAAGCGTTCTTTGACGTATTGGTTTACACGTGATTCGATTGAGAATTGAGAATTGTTTTGTATCTTTGCATCGTAATTAAAAATCAATAATTATGGCATTAGAAATAAAATCGCCTCCGGTGTTGGAAGGAAAGGCAGCTCGCGAGTTTTACAAAAGATGGGCTGAAGCAAAAGAAAGCAAAAGCAAGGAAGAAGTGCAGGAAAGTATGCGCGAGACTAAGGATTTTTTGGCAAAACAAAAAATCTTTTCAAATTATGATTAATTTAAAGAAAGATTGCGAGATGCTCATACTCTCGGAAGAGCAGAGTATCTCAGGATTCGATTGCGGTAATGCAGATTTGAATGAATTTTTTAATCACGATGCCCTTGCATACAAACGACAAATGTTGTCCAGAACATACTTTTTCCGTCACGAAAGCAGTGGCGCGATTGTATGTGCATTTTCTTTTTCGGCAAGCAGTATCAAAACTGCCGATTTACCGGGTTCTCGACGTAAAAAAGTAAAGGAAAATATTCCAAGAGAAAAATCGTTAAAATCCTATCCGGCTATTCTCATCGGTCGTTTGGGAGTTTCAGTGGAATATAGCGGACAAGGTGTAGGCTCGCAGTTGATAGGTTTTATTAAAGACTTTTGCCTTATCCAGTTTCCCGATTTTGTGAGATTTCTATTGGTGGATGCATATAACGAGCCTGCTATAGTTGGATTTTATCGAAAAAATAATTTTACAGCAGTTTTTTCAACTGAAGAACAGGAGAAAGAAACTTACCGGCAACTATCTTCCGAACCTTTACAAACAAGATATATGTTTTATGATATGATGTTGTGGCGAAACAAGATGATGTCTTGATTCATCAATAATACCTAAAGAAGCGTGTAAACCAATCAATAAAAAGTTTGCACGTTTTTTTTGTGCATATATGCGATATGGTTGATTATTTGAGAGCAAAAAGAAGATAATAAAAAATGATAATAAGAAAAATGAAAAATATATGAAGCGCTTTATTTTTGTAATTCTATTTTTATCCTGCAGTTTGCTTGCAAGCGCTCAGGACTATCTGAAGGAAGCAAAAGACTGTTTTGAGAAAGGCGATTATGAATGTGCAAAAAAGAATTACAACCTGTTTAAAATCTTCGATGGAAGTAAAGATATTAGCGTTCAAATCCAAAAGTCGGACGAATGTCTTAAAGTTTTGCTTACAGCCGACAAGTATTTTAAGGATAAGGAATATGGGAAAGCAAAAGACTGCTATAAAACTATACTTGATAAGAACCCGAAAGATGCATACGTAAAAAAACAATATGAACAGTGTCTGTCGCAACTTAACAGTCATAAGTTAAGCAATCAGGCTTCGCAAGTTTCGTCATCAAACAACCATATTGCCAATTACACTGAAAAGAGCGCCAACTTGAATCTTGAAATGGTAGCGGTTCAGGGTGGCACGTTTACCATGGGTTGCACTCCGGAACAGGGCGACGATTGTGATAAGGAGAAAAAGACAGTGCATCAGGTAACTCTCAGCAGTTTTTACATCGGCAAATACGAAGTAACGCAAGGGCAATGGAAAACGGTTATGGGCAATAATCCATCTAACTTCAAAGGAGATAGTTTGCCGGTTGAGCAGGTTAATTGGAACGATGTTCAGAAATTTATCCGTAAACTGAATGTACAAAGCAGCAAGCAATATCGGTTACCAACTGAAGCCGAATGGGAATATGCCTGCAGGGGCGGATTACAATCCGTCCATTACAAATACAGCGGTAGCAACAATCCTAGCGTCGTGGCATGGTATAATAATAATAGTGGTGGCATTACGCACCCCGTTGGAAGAAAATCATCAAATGAATTAGGTGTTTTTGATATGAGCGGTAATGTTTATGAATGGTGCAGTGACTGGTATGGCGATTATAGCAACAATGCTCAAACAAATCCAAAAGGACCTTCGTCTGGCTCTTACCGCGTGGGTCGTGGCGGCAGTTGGGGTAGCGAAGTTGGGAGCGTTCGTGTGTCGTACCGTTACATCATTTCGCCAAACACTTGCTATCACAATCTCGGTTTTCGTTTGGCTTGCAGTTCAGAATAGTCTTGAACCGTGATTTTATTATGATTAACAAGATTCTCAAGATTATAGGAAAAGAAAATCAGGCTAATCTTGGAAATATTAATAAAATCGCGGTTCAAGACAAAAGCGTTCTTTGACGTATTGGTTTACACGTGATTCGATTAAGAATTAAGAATTGTTTTGTATCTTAGCTCTCGGAGAGAGCTAACCTGCCTAAGCAGTATCCTGAGGATACTGTATCAAAGGTATATACGCCTCGCATCTCGCCTGCGTAGCAGGTGAACCTGACATGCGCCGTTCCATATATCCCTCCAAAAGAAGCGTGTAAACCAATCAATAAAAAGTTTGCACGTTTTTTTGTGCATTTATGCGATGAATATGATTAACAGTATTACTATTTGCACGAAAAGTTATTGTACTAAACAACCGCTAATTTTAAAAAAAGCGGTATATTTGTGCCAAAATATAAGGTATGGATTATTTAATAGAAATATTCAAAAGGAATAATGGTTTTTTGAAAACCAAAGACATCAGGTCGCGCAGTGACTGGCGTGAACTCCGCAAACTTATGGATAATAATTTAGCAATTAAAATCAAAAAAGGAATATACAGATTGAACGACGACACTGTGATAGAACAGCACATAGAAGTTGCCAATATCGTTCCTAACGGCGTTTTTTGTATGTTTACAGCATGGCATTATTACAATCTGTCTGTCTATAATCCTCACGAATTTTGCATAGCCATTCGAAAAAATCAAAAAATAGTTTTGCCTGCATATCCTCCTATAAAGCTGTTTTACTGGATAGATGATTTTTATTTACTTGGCATTATTGAAGCAGTAATAGGCAACCAAACCGTTAAAATCTACGACTTGGAAAAATCGGTTTGTGATGCTGTCCGGTTTCGTAATAAAATTGGCATAGATATGATGTCTGAAATATTAAAAAATTATCTCAAACGTAAAGATAAAAATTTGAGCAAACTGGCAGAATATGCAAAACAATTGAGAGTAGAAAAAATAATGAACGAAACAGTAACAGTAATGCTATGATAACAGGAAGCCCTACGTCTGTCAGAGCCGTTTTGATGAATTTATCCCAAAGAGAAGGATTGCCTTTTCAACAGGTAATAACACGGTATTTGCAATTAGCCATTTTACAAACATTTAGACAAAGGGACACGGTATTTGTAGAAAATCATCCATTTTTTATTGACGAGTTTTATGAAAATCAAAATCGTCAAACAATGTGGAAAGCTTTTTTACGAAAAATAAAACATCCCGAAAACTTGGATTTTTCAATCGTAGTAAAAAGCATTACCGAAAGGTTATATCCGATTTATTTGGAACTTGAAAATAAAACAAAATAAATAAATTTATGCAACTCGTAAACGGACACAGATTACAAACCGGTAAGTACCGTATCGAAAAGATGATTGGACAGGGCGGATTCGGCATAACTTACCTTGCCCGCTGGTATCAAAGGATACAAGGCGCTATTGGCGCTGCCAACAGCTTCTCGATGGTGGTTATCAAAGAATTTTTCTGGAGCAAATACTGCAATCGGGATGCCGACGGACACACCGTAAGCATCAGCTCGGCAGAAGGAAAAGAAATGATGGCGCAATTTAAGGAAAAACTGAAAAAAGAAGGCAAAATCATCTCAAGGCTTTCACATCCTAATATTGTCGGTATCCTCGATATTTTCGAGGAAAACAATACAGCTTATTTAGTGATGCAATATGTTGAAGGCGAATCGCTCAAAGAGAAGATTGCTCGCATGGGCAAGTTAGACGAAACTACTGCTTTGAGATATGCGGGACAAATCTGTTCAGCCCTGTCTAAAATACACAGCAAGCGGATTTTGCATCTCGACGTGAAGCCAAGCAATATATTGTTTGACGAAGACGACAATTTGCAACTCATTGATTTCGGGATAAGCAAGCAATACGATGAGTCGGCGCAGGAAACAAGCAATACGCCTATTGGCGTAAGCGCCGGATATTCGCCAATGGAGCAATACGGAACATTGAAATCGTTTTCGCCGCCAACCGATATTTATTCTGCAGGAGCAACCCTCTACAAAATGCTTACAGGCGAAACGCCCATTGAAGCTACCGACAGGGGACAGTTTGATTTAAAACCGGTAAGCTTTTTCAGTCCTTATGTCAGTAAAAGAACGGAAGAAGCGGTAACCAAAGCCATGAGCGAAAAAGTTCGCGACCGTTTTCAATCGGCAGAAGAATTTTGGCAAGCGTTGCATAAAGAAGATGAAGCGCCTGCAAATACCGCTGTTGATACTGTTGGGAATCCTCAAAAAGACAATATAGAACTCAAATCCGATGAAACAATCGTTGAAAAAGAGCCGGAAAAGATTGAGAAACCGGAAGTAGCGGAAAAATTAAAAACCGCTGAAATACAGAAAATGATTGAAAAACTGAAAACAGTTGAAATACCTGAAATGGTCGAAAAACTGAAAAAGCTGCCCTTATTAAAATATCTTTCGGTTGCAGCAGCAATCCTTGCATTTGTATTGCTCGCGGTTTTTGGCATACCGAAGATCATTACAATACAGAAAAATCACATTGCATACAATAATGAACAAAAACATCAGCAAGAAATTGAAGACAGTATTTCGCAAAAAAATGCCTTGATTCAGCAACAGGCAATACGCGACAGCATTGCGCGGGAAGATGTAAAAAAACGGCAACAGACGACGCGCGACAGTATCAAGCGAGTAGAGCAACAAGACGAACGCGACCGCATTGCTCGCGAAAATGAACAAAAGCGGCAACAGGCAGCACGCGACAGCATTGCACGAATAACGCAAGCCAAACAACAGGATGCAGAAAAATTACAGAAAGAGAAAGATGAACAAAACCGGAAGGATGCAGCCAATCTGTTGCAGCAAGCCAACAGCGCTTTTAGTAACAGCAGTTTAGGAGCGGCAAGATATGAACAGTCCTTTCAGTTGTACAAAAAAGCAAAGGATATGGGAGGAGATGCTTCTGCCGGATATAGTAATTTTCTCTCGAAAGCCCGATCATTAATCGGAAGCGGCGCCGGATTTGATGCAAATGTGAAAATAATGCTTCAATATGCGAAACAATTGAATAACACTCAGGAAGTAAGGGACTTATTGGATAAATGCAATTAAAAAAACAAAATGATATGAAGAACTTGATTTTTTTGACTTTATGCCTCTCCTGCAGTTTGCTTGCAAGCGGACAGGATTATTTGAAGCAGGCAAATGACTGTTTTGATAAAGGCGACTACGAATGTGCAAAGAAGAATTACAGCCTGTTTAAAGATTTCGATGGCAGTAAAGATGTCAGCGTAGAAATCCAAAAGTCGGACGAATGTTATAAAACCTTGATTGTTGCCGACGATTATTTTAAGGATAAAGAATATGGGAAAGCCCGAGACCGTTACAAAACTGTGCTTGATAAAAACCCGAAAGATGCCTACGCTAAAAAACAATATGATCAGTGCAGAATGGAATTGCCGGCAACAACATTAAGGGTTGCTCCATTAAAATTGATATTCCAGTCACAAGGCGGAATAGATTCAATAAAGGTTAGCACCAATGCAGATAATTATTATGTTGATTCATTGCCTGGCTGGTGTTCGGTAATCAACAAACAATCAGACGGTTTTAGCATTAAATGCGATTCTTTAGACAGCAGTTCACTGCACGAGGGCTATTTTGATGTAAAAGCAGGCGGCAAATCAGAAAGAATATCGGTTACGCAATTGAAAGATGATTATACCGAAACAGCCAAATCTTTGAACTTGAAAATGATTTATGTGAAGGGTGGTACATTTACTATGGGTTGTACTCCAGAGCAGGGCAACGATTGTAATGACAATGAAAAGCCGGCGCATCAGGTAACCGTCAGCAATTTCTATATCGGCAAATACGAAGTAACGCAGGCGCAGTGGAAAGCCATAATGGGCGTCAACCCGTCTCCATCCAATATTACAGGTGATAATTTGCCTGTATCAAATGTGAGTTGGATGGATGTGCAGGAATTTATTCACCGGTTGAATGAACTAACCGGCAAGCAATATCGCTTACCCACCGAAGCCGAATGGGAATACGCTTGCAGGGGAGGATTAGAATCCGCCCATTACAAATACAGCGGCAGCAACACCGCCAATAATGTAGCATGGTATAGTAGAGTATCTTATAATATCCATTTTGTCGGTACAAGATCACCCAATGAATTGGGTATTTACGACATGAGCGGCAATGTATGGGAATGGTGCAACGACTGGTATGGTCCCTATAGCAGCGATGTTCAAACCGATCCGCAAGGTCCTTCGATAGGTCCTTCCTGCGTGCTTCGTGGCGGCAGTTATAGCGATAGCAATACGAAAATGCGTGTATCGGCTCGCAGTAAAGGCAAACTCGATAGTCGCAAGGAGAACGTTGGTTTCCGTTTAGCTTGCAGTTCAAATTAGTTTTGAACCGCGATTTTCAGCAATTCAGGGAGAAAATATTAAAAAAATAAACTACTGAAAATAAAGTGTTTAGAAAATTGGGAAAAATAAAAAATTCCGGCTAACTTTGCAGACATAATACTGTAAGAGGGGCTTTCGCCCCAAGTCATTGAGGCTGAGCTGCTAACTACAGTGTTCTTTCATTTGAAAAAAATTAAAGCCGC
>Ga0123357_10007842_pt1 | contig 13262 bp, 11 predicted proteins | sample TergutEmb28metaG_FD_89873 | JGI IMG/M metagenome (GOLD analysis project Ga0123357, IMG submission 89873) | Embiratermes neotenicus P4 segment gut microbial communities from Petit-Saut dam, French Guiana - Emb289 P4 | ecosystem: Host-associated > Arthropoda: Insects > Digestive system > Gut ...
CAAACTACCCCCAAGAACTTGCCCAGGATGCAGTGTGCCAGAGCCATACCGGTCACATGACTGGGCTCTGGTTCCTGCCAAGCCCGGCCTTCAAGGCTGAATACTAATGAATGAATGAATACACAGAGAAACCACATTCATGGAGATGTATGAGGAGACTAAATTCTGGAAGTGCATGCTACCATTCAGTCCAGAATGTTGTGTCTTACCTGTTATTAGAAAATGTCGAACTTAAAGTTTATATAAAGTGTATGTTTTGTTGCTTTGAGTTGGTGTGAAATTGAATCTCACATAAGCAGAACAAACTAGATGGAGGGTTTTTGAGGATGGGATTCTAAGGAGCTTTTTAATTTGGACTCTTTACTAGATAGTGGCACTAATATCATCAGATGAAGGAGAATATAATAGGTGGGTCATGTGGCATGCTTGTGAGAAATAGTAACTGCATTCAAAGTTTTGGGTAGAAAACCTGAAGTGGAGAGATGACCTGAGACAGTAGCACATAGGTGGAAGGCAGATGTCAGTGGGAGGTGTGGACTGGATTTGTTTGGCTAATGATAAGCATGAATGGAGGGCCCTTTGAACACAACAGTCACAGATTTTGTGAAGGACAAGGAATTTCTTGCCTACCAGGGAAACCTTTAGCTTTGAAGAAGTTGAGTTCACCATGGTGTTTGTTTGTTAGTTATGACGAAAAGTTGTAGTGAATTGTTTCCTGTCAAGAGAGAGCACGGCCATGATTGTGAGAGTCAGATGGTTTTTCAGAGCCATGTGGGTGTACCAAAAGATGAGCCTGGTTCATGTGATGAGGCATACATAACATCATCTGATGACGGTAATCAGGTCATTGATATAAAAGTTGAAGAGGACAGTGATGTAAAAGAGGAGAATGATTCAGAACAAATCAAGTCTCCAGTAACAGGAACTGAATCAGAGGTAAGCTCTTTGTCTAAGTGTCCAGCATTATGGACATTTCACTAACATTCAGAAGTCTGTACTATGTCATCTGTATTTCTGTGACTGTCTGTCCATCCACATGACATGCCTGCATCTTTAGAATGGATTTTATAGAGTTCTTTTGAAACTGTGTCACAAGAATTGTGTTTTGTTTCATGTTGCTTGTGGTATATGTCTTCTGTCACTAGCCATGAAATTACAAGAGGTGAATTAAACATTTGGAGGTTGTTACTTGTACATATTTTGTCAATTAGTAGAGTTCGTATCCATGCAGCTGAACAGAATTACCATTTCTGTTGTTACTAGTTAGGATCTGTAAGGAAAAATGATGAGCCATTGAAGATTTTTGACAGTTTGACATGCTGTACAGATGTGTAGAATATGGAGATTTTGAGCACTAGGGATTGAGAATGGCTGTCAAAGAATCACTTATTGGTACAGACGTGTGGATGTTTTGGTTTTTATCGGAGCACGTGGATTACGGAAATTACAAGAGTTTCTTCAGCAAATGACCTGCACACATGGAAATGGAAAGTACACCCTGTTACTATTTCTGAATTAAATGGTAACCAATATGACCAATGGCTTGCTAAGGCATATGTATATTGAACACCTATCCATACTTATGTATATCTTAATGCTGTATTGTACTCTCACCTATGACACACATGCAGTTTTTTCCACACAGTAACTGGAACCAGGCATGAAATTTCGTACCTTCCTGATTCTTGGCTCAATTAATTTACAGTGCGGTTTTTTAATGTCAAATTAAGGATGCAGTTTGTGTGTGTGTGTGTGTGTGTGGGCACGTGTGCATGCGCATGTATGCATTCACACATGTTTTGAACTTTTGACTAGTAATACTGAAAAAAGAGACTACTTGGAAGACCTAAGCATAAGTGGAAAAATAGTATTGAAGTTGCTCTCAAACACATGCAGTGTGAGGCCATGGACTGCATGCATTTCACTCAGAACAGGGTCCACTGATTGTCTCTTCTGAACACACTAATGAAACCTTGGGTTCAGTAAATGTGGGGAATCTGTAGCTGTCTAGTTCTGTCATATCGGAAAATTATGTACCACACATCATAAAGTGGACTATTAAGTGGGTTTGAAGTCAATAACACAACTAATGTTTAGTTAGATGTTATATTCTAGGTTAAAAGACTACGTGTTTCGGCCAGTATTGGCCATCATCAGGTCTTTGTCATTCGACACACTTAAGAGTACTTTATACAGTTGTGTGGTTGCGTGTTTGATGAGGAGATCTCAACATCAAGGCCTTTTTTTGAGTATGGTATACCTATATTATGTTTGTGGGTGAGCCACTAAATTAATCTAAAGGTATAATCATATAATATAAAAAAGCCAAGGAAATAATGAACTAAAATGAAGAAAACAAAGGAAAAGGGGGGAGAGCAGGGTGGTCTTGTCATGGGGAAGCCGCTATGTACTGTCCTCGTGTGGGCCTGGCTTATTGCGTGCTTCTTCATTCATCTTTATGGGTCGTTGTGTGTGGAAGGCCAGGGTGTGACCTGGTTGATGTCTGTGGGGGTTGGAGAGAGAAAAAATGTGAGAGCTCTTTGGGTGATAATAATGTTAATTATAATGGGATAATTATGTTGGATGTTTTGTACTTACTTGTATCTGGTGCTTCTGTGTATTTATATATCTTCTGGTTGGGGTGTGTCCATCCCTGGTGGTATTGCGTATCGTTTTTACTTATGTGTATTTTTAACACTGTCACTGGTGGTGTAAATGTTCACTATAATCATTTATCTGTTTGTCCACTGTATCACTTTGGTGTTTAGTGTGTCACTGTTCACTCTTTAGGTTGTTTTGCTTTGAATTGTGTAGTTATTCCAGATCTTCATTGAACGTTCTCCTGTGTTTGTCTGCCATGTCAGCTTGTGTTATGTGTCGTCGGTGCTGGATATCTGCTATGTTCTTTATGTGGGTTTTATTTGTGGTGTCTTGCAGTGTGGTTTACTCCATACTGTGTTTATCTGTTGAGGACTTTCATTTTGTTCAGAGGTGTGGCCTGTGTTGGGGTGGAGGGTCAGTGGTAGGAATTCTTGGAAAGACAAGGGTTTTGTCTAATGGAGGGCTACGGGGTTAGGGATTTATGGCTGGTGGGGTTTAGCAGGGCATCAAAGATTTTATTGGGGGATATGTTGTGTTCATCATTTTGGTGAATTCTGCGTATATGTAGTATCATTCTATTTTGTTGAGGTGGGTGCCTTTGTCTTGGTACTGTAGGATGTGCATCATGTTATGAATCGGACCAAATGAATGTGATTTGTCTAAGATGACATTAGTTGTGTTATTGACTTCAAACCCACTTAACAGTTTATATTACACAACAGGAATGGCACATTTCATAGATATGTTACGTGGAGTTTCGGCCCATACTTAGAAAATGTCAGTAGAACTGCATCACATATGTCATTAAAATGGCCCTTGGAGAAGGTATCTGAAACAGCACATACTTTTCATACCATTGCAACTAATCCTGTGACACACTTTGCACTTAATGTTTAATGATTTTTTTTTAAAAAAGTTCCAGATTTAAATTTTAAAGCCTCCAGAATGCATGCAGACTTTGTCTCTCAAGTGTCCCTAGAGGTAAAGAGCACGCACATTCAGATCATGGTAGGGTGACAGCCACAGTCTGTGTGTTGTTCCTTCCTTGAAAACAGTTTGTAGGAACAGCATTCAGCCTTCTGTGGTGTGCGGTGATGCTTTGCCCTCCTGAAAATATGTGCAAGATTCAACTGTGCTGTCATTCTGCAAAGCACAGTTCCAAGTACATTTCACTTGCCCCTCTAAACTGAAGGTATTTTATATGGTAAAGAACATATCTTCATATGTAATTATCATTTACTCTTTGTTCCGTGCTTTCAAACTTGTTCTTCCTCCTATTAAGTTAAATTCTAATAGTTTTCTTTTAACTTGTTACCAGAGTACTGTGAATGAACATCTTTGCATACGTAGGGGAAAGCATCCATTATGCTGTGATGTATGTAAAAAGGCATTCAGTCATCAGTGTGATCTGATCAGACATCAACGGATACACAGTGGTGAGCGTCCTTATACCTGTGATGTGTGTAATAAGGCATTCAGCCAACAGTGTAACCTGATAAGACATCGTAGTACACATAGTGGTGAGCGTCCGTATACCTGTGATGTGTGTAACAGGGCCTTTAGCCGACAGAGTAACCTTGTGACACATCAGCGCTTGCATAGTGATGAGCATCCATATTCATGTAGCGTGTGTAACAAGACATTTGCTCTGCAGAGACAACTGATCAGACATCAACACATACATAGCGGGGAGTGGCCGTATTCCTGCGATGTGTGTAATAAGGCATTCAGTCATCGGAGTGACCTGATAAGACATCAGTGGATACACAGTGGTGAGCGCCCGTATTCGTGTGATGTATGTAGCAAGGCATTTACTCGACAGAGTAACTTGATGAGGCATCGCAGTATACATAGTCGGGAGCAGCCATATACCTGCGATGTGTGTAACAGGGCATTCAGTCATCGGAGTTATTTGGTGAGACATCAGCGGATTCATGGTGGCGAACAGCAACATTCACGTGATGTGAGCCAGTAATAATTGGAGAAGTCTGAAGAATTATTGGTACATAAACTATGTGGAGTGTCTATATTTCTGAGATGTCACAGTCTTTTCCACTGTCATCGTCTGCTGTGTGCAAGTGTGGTGTTGTGATGATGCGGTGAAGAACTGTTTCCTAATGTCTTGCCTCTACTTCGCTCTTTGCTCTCTCATGAGCTAGGCTGTTCCATTTGAGCCTCAGCCATTTCATGTGGTTTTTAGGAAATACCATTTTCTGCCCCAATGGAGGCAGTGCAAGTTCATCAGAAATGCCAGTATACTTCCTTTGATCCATATGGAATCAAACGCTAGAACAAAGTGATATACACAGTCATCACTGTTGATGGCATCACATTTCACAAAATCATTTATGTTTTTAAGTTTTAAAGTTTTTTTTAAATTCCTTATTACTCTGTGCTTTCTGCATTGTAATGTTTATCTTCTCATAATCGACTGATTTGGATATAGGTGAGTAAAAAGAGTGAAGTTGTCCCTGTACTCACTGTCAAGGCATAAAGGGGGAGTGGAAATATCGCTCCAACATTTTGTCCAAAATATTTAATGATTCCTTAATTTATGAAATTATTAATCTACATATAGATTAATAGATTCATATATATATATATATATATATAAAATTCCATATAGAGATGAGTATGTTTGTAAATTTGAAGACTCAAGTAAATATGTGCAACAGACGGTATAAAAGTTAACAAGAAATCTATTTTATATATACTTTTTGCATATGACATGTTTGTTCAAAGTAAATGAGTTTTTATTGAAGACTTTTGTGAAGTCATTCTGATCTGGACTAATAGTTACAGCACACCACAGACAGTTTGGACTTCTAAGGGTTAATGCCTGTATATATAAACATGTAGTGATACAAAGGTATGTGCCTTCACATGAAGTTAAATTACATTACTGAATCTCTTTCCGTACCGCTTACAGTTCTGTTCTAAACAGTATGGAGCAGGAATGCTGGACTTGTACTTGGTGCGACCCAGAAGCTCTCAAAATTCCTCTGCCGTAGCTTAACCACTCACCAAAATTTCTGTTCACCCCCATTCCCTTCGAAGTAGCCCCCTTCCATACTGATACAGTAATTCCAGCAGGATTTCCATGATAGGAATCACTTCTGGAAGTCATTTTTGCATCAGCTTCTTCATCACGTTCTGCGATTTCATCTGGATCTGTTCAGTGCTGTCATAACGTTGTGCCTTGAGCTTCAATTTCATCTTCAGGTATAGGAAAAAATTGCAGGTGGCGAGGTCCTGTAAGTAGGGAGGGTGGGGAATGACTGTCATCTTTGTAGAAGCCGAAAACTGACGTACAGTGAGTGACGTGTGAGCTGGAGTGTTGTCACGATGCAGGGCCCAGGAGTTGTAGTGCCACTTGTCTGGTTGTTTGTGCCAGATTTTTTGCCCTCAGTTGCCTCAAAGCATCGCAATAGAATTTCCCATTCACCATCTGTCCTGGTGGCACACATTCCTTATGCACCACGCCTTCAATGTCAAACTTCTACCACATTTTCGGTTGTGTTTCAAAGCCATCTTGCTGAGCTTGAAGCAGAATTTAATGCAAATCTGTTGCTCCTTCACATCAGTCATTTTAGCAGGTTGATGCAATCGCAAAACAGCACTAACACAACGTCACAAAATTGCACAGAAGAAAACACGTCATCACAGCAGAACGCTGCTGGCAGAGTGGTTAATAAAGGGTGCAGCTCGCGAGATCTAGTGGTGTGCAGCTGTACTACAAGTGGTTTTCATGCAGCATTCCAATTTCGTGGATTTGGTAGCACCATGTATATGTGCATTATGTACAGTTTTAGTCTTACCTTGGTCCGACACCGAGGCGGTATCTCAAATGAGACCATGCCTGTTGCAGCTGCTGACACTGCTGTTAAATATACCACAGAACTCTGAATATGGTGTGTCCAGTCAACGTGTTAATGTTCCAAGTAATGACAAACCAATAACCATAACAAAACAGGAATGAAGAGAGTACTGGAAGAGTATAACTAACTAATAGTTTACTTCAAAAAATGAGACCATCATAACACTACTGTATATTATACATATGTATACATGTACTTATATGCAGGGCTTACATTGTGAATAAAATAATTGGCAATGTGCAGGTACTTAAATGGTGCTTGAAAACACCAGAAAGGTATCTGAATTTGACAGTCCCAAACAAATGAACCACACAACTGCCCAACAGCAGTGGACAGGAAGCACTATTTTCACACCATGGCATTTAGTTTAATGTATGCTGTGCTTGGCTAGGAAACTTAAGTGGGGTTGAGAGAGTGCCATAACCTACTCATAGAAATTTAAAGTACTTGTATTCTTGACCTCTGCTATAGTGAGTGGGCACCAATATGTCATAACCAGTATTTGTACACAGCAGCAAATGCTGCTAGGTGAGGAGCCAGAGTTGCTATTTTAAAATGTTTGTGACGCGCGATAACCTGCATTCGGTTTGCTGTGTCGGCGCCATTTTCCAGTCCTGCGGCGGTGGCGCTGCCAGTGGCAAAGGGTGGAAACTCGTGTAGCGCGATTTCAAAATCGGGTTGTTTTACCAACCCGAACATTCCTGTACTTTTTCATTCATGAGCAATATTTCATTGCGGTCGCGTCTTTTTCATTATGTTAATGGTGCGTTACAAAATATTGTACATAAAAGGCGATAACTCATTTTGTGAAATTGTTATTCTCCGATCCTCTTTAAATAATGGCTGCAATATTTAGTGTTATTTCCGTCCGTGGAGTAGTAATTGTCAATACTGTTGAAAGAACTGCATTTATCCCTTTGCCGTCCCTAACGCTCTAAAGCGCTCTTGTCCTCTTCGTAAATCTATTGCGTTGTGTGAACGAAACAGGAGCTCTCTTTTGCGTGACGTGATGAGATCACTTAGCAGGCATGTCTGCACGTGTATAAACACCAAAATAGATAATGGAGATTCAAGTTGGAATGTTAGTCTCTTCCTGAGGGTTCCGTCGAGGTTGAAGTAATGGCATCTACATCTCGTGCTTCGCGTAAAAGAGTAGAAGACGCGGAAATTTTCCAAGTGTTAGAAGGAAGTACAGATAGTGATGTCACAGTATTTTCATCTGAGGAAGATGAAGATGGTAATGAACCCGACAGTGACGAAGATGGACAACTGGATGACAATTCTGAAACAAATGATGATGGAGGCACTCGTACTAGCGGCCCAAAAACTCCTCGTCTGAAATGGACCAATACCCTAAATTTCAAGGAATTAAAAAAAATACGATAAGTTATCAGGTCCTGAACATTCTTTACCAGTTGGCAGCAGTGAGAAAGATTTTTTTGAGTTATTTGTGACCAATGATATTTACAACAAAGTTGCGGAACAAACAAATAAATATGCAGCTTTATCACAAAGAAAATCGGAGACAGTGGATAACAACTGGGAAGACACAAATGCGGAAGAAAACCAACCCTATATTGGAATTCTGATTTATAAGGGCCTTGTTGACCTACCAGAGATTGAGGATTATTTTCAAGGTGATTGCTGCGTCTGTCCTATAGTGAGACAAGCCATGACACTAAAACGATTAAAAAAAACTGGGACAGTATTTACATCTGAATGATGAAGAAGAAAGACCTGACCAGCAAAGTGCAGATTTTGACATCCTATGTAAAGCAAGACCAGTTATAGATCTGATGGATAAATTCACACAAGCATACATACCAGGCTGCGAACTTGCTGTGGACGAGGCGATGATTGGTTTCAAGGGGAGATTTTGTCTGAAACAGTATCTACGTGGAAAGCCAACTAAATGGGGGATCAAGACTTGGGGTGTAGCTGACAGTGCCAATGGTTATCTTCTAAAATGTGACATTTATAAAGGAAAAAAATAAATTCGACAAGACCTTCTACTAGGGGAACAAGTTGTACTGCAACTTAGAGAAAATTTCTGGGGAAAATGGCATCATATTTATTTCGACAATTTTTTCAGCTCCACAAATCTTATGAAAATGCTATTGGAGCAAGAAACGTACAGCTGTGGCACTACAAGGGCAAATAAAAAAAAATGGCCAACACAATTTAGGAAACCAACTGTCTTGAAATTAAAAAGGTGCGAGTCCAGGAAAATGCAGCATGACGATGTGACGGCGCTAGTGTGGCAAGACAAACGTGTTGTTCTCCTCCTTTCTACAAATTGCGATCCCCGGACTGATGGTTCGGTCACAAGAAACAGGAAAAGGCGATGAAATTGAAATTACATGTCCTCAAGCCGTTATAAATTTCACGAAACATGTGGGAGGTGTGGATGTAAGTGATCAGAAACGTGAGTACTTGTGGTGTCGGTGTTAAAAATGGTGGAAATTTGTATTACATTTTGTCCTAAATGTGTGTCTTGTGAACCGTTTCATCTTATATGACCGGACAAATCATCCCACCTCTACAACACACGGAAACAGGCAACTGACCTTCATACGAAACTTGGTGCGTCAGCTGATTTGTACATTCACGTCTCGCAAGCCTACAGGCAGGAAGAGAAGTTTGCCCATCGGAACTGCATTCCATAACCTTTTCCATACTTTGCAAACAGTATCAGGCCGTGCAAAAGTGTGCGCTTTGTGCATAGAGAAAAAGAAAAAGCTCCATCCGGAAGGGGTAAACAGACAACATATAAATGTAAGCAGTGTGACCCTCCATTGTGCCGTGTGGGGTGTTTTTTTGGAATACCACGAGCAGCGAAATGTGGAGGTGCAAAATTAGGCGAGTGGGTTATTACATGCATAAATTTATTACGAATAAGATGAAAAAAGAGTTATCATTCTGTCTTTTATAGTTTAATTGTTATGATTTTTTTCCCTGGAGGGGAGAACTGTTTCTGGTGTAGTATGTAAATTTAAATGCCCGCTGAAAAAACTCGGTCATTCTGCCCTTGCGATAGGGCTTTAAACATGAGCGGCAAAGGGTTAAAGGTTCCGTTCGTACCGCACAGTACACACACTGCGCATTTGGGTAAGAAAAGCCAGTCGGTTATTCTGCAACACGATACCTTCTTCATTTCCCAGTGCCGTGTGTTCAACCTGCCTTTACGAGAGGGACGAGCTGGCATTGACTGGAAACCTTCAGAGCAATTTTTTTTTTCTCTTTACCCCCGTAATAATATAAATGTAGTACCTGCCAATGTCTTTCCCCGTTCCCACTCTTCTTTTCTCCATCAGTTTGCGTTGTGTAGGGAAATAATCACTTTGTGTTCTCAGATCCACACAAAACACACAAATACACTGTGTGGGCAGAACGTAGAATGTAGAACGTACCGCGCAGTATACACTCCGTCTCGGTTATAAAAACCAACCAGTCAGTTAATGCTATACAGTGAAACAATCGCTGTTTCTTCTGAGATCCACATAAATACACTGTGGGCAGAATGTAGAACGTACCGCACAGTAAACACACACCGTCTCAGTTATAAAAACCAACCAGTCAGTTAATGCTGTACAGTGAAATAATCGCTGATTGTTCTCAGATCCACACAAAACACATAAATACACTGTGTGGGCAGAACGTAGAATGTGGAACGTACCGCGCAGTAAACACTCCGTCTCAGTTATAAAAACCAGTCAATGCTGTACAGTGAAATAATCGCTGTTTGTTCTCAGATCCACACAAATACAGCTGTGGGCAGAACGTAGAATGTAGAACGTACCGCGTAGTAAACACACTCCGTCTCGGTTATAAAAATCAAGCAGTCCATGCTGTACAGTGAAATAGTCGCTGTTTGTTCTCAGATCCACACAAACACACTGTGTGGGCAGAATGTAGAACGTACCGCGCAGTAAACACATTCCGTCTCAGTTACAAAAACCAAGCAGTCCATGCTGTACAGTGAAATAATCGCTGTTCTGAGATCCGCACAAAACACATAAATACAGTTGTGTGGGCAGAACGTAGAATTTGTTGTGTTCAACCTGGCGGTGCATACAGTGACATATAAGGACACACACACATGTGTAGGACCTCTCGTTTGTGTTACAAACACGCAGTCTTTCGGGAGATGGTTCTGTCAAATTTAAAGACGAGAACTGCCGTGTTCCATCTATCTTGTCGGCTCATCGTATTAGCATAGCTCACTCAGCCGACTGCGTAGCGGCTGGCAGTCACCCTCATAGCCGACCTTAAATTCTTAGTAACTATGTCAGTCGCTTTCTTGGTGTGCAATTCGGAGACCTGAATTGGACGTTTACAGTTTTAGTGAAGGTAGCTGAACTGGTGATGTGTCCTGTCCACCCCTCCCTAAGACCCAATTAACTGCATGCGTGTTCGGTATTGCTTTTACAAAGACTGTCCGAGCTGTTCAACGTTACTGCGAACGTACGTCAAGTATGCAAATCCACTTATGCCAGTACCGACCGAAGGTGGTGAATTATGTTCAGTTTCATACAGTAGACGAAGGGAGAAGTCCACAAAGCTAATACGGTTACTTGTGCTGTGTGTGTTTCTTGCCACTGGACCTTACAAGCCGCCACTGATAGTTCGTTTCTGTCCAGATTGCAACAGTGCATCATGCTTCTTAAGTAACCGCATCTTCGTCCCAAGCTTGGGTCTGAAATTCCCGCAATTACACGAGCCGCCACTGGCGGGACGCTTCTCCCCGGGGGGCCTCGGCTCACGGACATTACACTGCGTCTGCTATTTTCTTTCGTTGTCACTCAGCCAAATTGGGAGGCAGAAGCGAGGCGCACCGCGTGGCCTTTGCGGGGGAGGTTCTGGAGTCGAAATGCGACACAGCTGTCAGCAGCCACATACAGTACGGTAATTCACTGCTCTTGGACGGCTGTTTATCAGCTAGAGAACATGTCTGGTCTCTCAAATGATTATCTGGACCTCGCAATACGTTACCAGAGTGTATTTTCGCAAACAATTTTGACTGGGGAACTCCTGCATTCAGAAGGCTCGCGCTGTGTACTAGACCACAGTGGAACATGCTTATGCTAATCCGAATTTGATGTCCGGTGTGATCGAACAGAAAGAAACTTGGCGTAGTGGAATATATAGGTCGGTTTCAGCTCGAGTTCATGTTCATTTTACAACGAACAACTTGCACATCCAAATATGTAAACGTAATAACAATCCACGCCTTGATCAGGGCGCCACACCAATCTGTAAAACCTAACGAACTCTAATACGGCTTGTGGTGTTAAGTTACTAAAGTATAGAGTATGAATTGTGTTCGAGCCCTTTCAGTCCCAATGCACGTAGGCCTTAAAATAGGCCCTTCGTGCCCCATACTCTGATGCCAAGTCATGGGAACTCTGGTCCTTCGTAGAAGTTCCAGATTACCCCTAGACTCAGGTTTCTAAAGTTCCAGATTACCCCTAGACTCAGGTTTCTAACATAATCTGGGTCCAAAAAAGGACCCCAAATTAAATAATAAGAGGTGCTGCGTTTCCAAAGCCCTCCTTTATCTGTCTCTCAAAAAGTCCCGGTAAACGAACCCCTTCCAGGTTCTCCAACGGGGGCCCGTATGGACAGAGTTGCGCGTTTCCAAAGCACGTTAAGATACCAGCATCGTAATGAACTGCAGCCTGTAGCTAGGATACAGTTTGGTATGATATCAGGTATTGTAACACTACAAACTGCATCGTAATGGATTGGGTTTTAAAGATTTTTGCTGGTCCGTTATATGGCGGTCGACTGCTACAACATGTAGAAGTAGATTAACCTTTTGGCCCTGGAGCTGGACATTTACAGTTTAGCACACTATTTATGTAAAATGTGAATATTTTATGAACCAAGAAGGGTAACATTAGGAAATACACGACATTTTATGGAGGAATAAACGAAGATGGTGAGAGAAAGTCTAAAAAAATAATGAAATATATTTGTTGACTGAATATATAAAAAGCGTACTCTGGGGACTAGCGGTACGTCTGTCCTATATATAGGATGCGTGGTGCCTAAAGGTTAATATGATGTGTGTGTATGTGCAAATTGTTGGTTGCACAAAATGAGTTATATCACTTTGCACGGTATGAACAGCGTTCAGATTGATTGCGTGTTTCGTTCGCGATCCTCGTCTATGGGCTGTCTATTGTGAAGTGTGATACGGTGCGTGAGCCTTTGTAAATATAGCTCAGTAGGGCCAGTGCCGGCTCACTGTATCGCAAATTGGCACCTGTGCCTTCATTCACATCTTACAGTAAAAGCAAGGAAGAATTGGGAGAGAAATTAATATTGGGGAGAGGGAGAGAGAAAAACAGCGTCTCTTCTTTATAGGAGGTTTTACAACAGTGGTTCCTAACATCACGGTGGCGGTGGGTCTGACGTAGGGTCACGAGAGGGGTGCATGGAGAACTCGATAATTGTGCAAAAAAAAAAAAGGGCCGAAATGTGTATTTAAATTCAAACAGAATGATCGAGAAAATATAATTATTGAATCTGTGTGTATTAGTTTTAAGCCTACTGCAGCATTTAAACTTTAAATAGCTAGTTGAAGAATAAAAGACCAACTTGATGTCACTCGCTATTTTATTTCACTTCTTATGTCCTCAACATGTTTCGGACATTCATACGAGGGAAAGTCATTAAATAACAGGAATTTTATTCTAAAGTGCATGGAAAAGTATGCACAACGAAAAATCTTATTTCGGGACACAAAATGGCTCCTTAGCAATATGTCATATAGGGGTC
>Ga0123357_10007843_pt1 | contig 13261 bp, 12 predicted proteins | sample TergutEmb28metaG_FD_89873 | JGI IMG/M metagenome (GOLD analysis project Ga0123357, IMG submission 89873) | Embiratermes neotenicus P4 segment gut microbial communities from Petit-Saut dam, French Guiana - Emb289 P4 | ecosystem: Host-associated > Arthropoda: Insects > Digestive system > Gut ...
AGAGGTCCAGTCAGCCACCGACTTCAATGGATGCTCGCGACTCGATGGGGGAACGGATCCGAATCGCACCATGAACAAAACGGAATCGCGGCGAATTTACCCACAGAAATAATCGCACCCGGTGGTTGCAGACATGTGTGGCATTTCCCGGCTGCGCTTTCGCGACATCGAAACCGGTGGACGCTGCCGGGAAGCGCCTCTGTGCCGCCCCGGCGGTGCTGGAGCGGATCGACAACCTCGTCAGGACCAGGCTGCCGATTCTGTGCGGCCGATCCGCTCCCCGATGAGACAATTCTGACCGGGTCTCATCGGGTCGCTCGAGCTTTCGCGACATTTGACGCATATGCGCTACTGGAGATCACAGCGCAGGCACCGCCCCCTCCAGGGCCCGATAAAGTCAATTCGCTCTGTCGCGCCCTCCATTTTCAAGGAAACTCCAACATCCCCTCCGGGCGCTCCGGGCGACACCGCCTTCCTGTCACCACAATTCCCAGCCAGATGTATTCTGGCGGAAACTCTGCCCGGCCACCGTGAATCGTGGCCAAATCGCCGTGCAAACGTCGGCGGAATGTGGTACGGAACGGGGCAATCACGCCAGCCCTTCGCTCCAGGACGTACGCTATTTTCATTTCAGAAACCAGCGCGATCCCTTGTGTTTTCCGCAAACGCGGCCGGCAAAGCGCCCAGAACTTACAAAGGCTGGAGAATATCCTGACCCCCGACGCATCGGTCTTGCCTCGTCAATAGGGCAGTCAGAGACAGAAGATCTTTTTTGTGAAAAAAGACGACACTTCACGGAGATGGTGGTTTCATGCCCCTGCTCTCCAGGATTTTTCTCGTTGAGGGCCGAACCGGGGAGGTCATTGAGGGAGAATTGCGTGATAGCATCGAGCAATCGCAGCTCGCACTGCGGCTGGTTCGAATCTCTCGACCGCCAACATCGGCGATTGACAAACGTCTATATAAGTGTCGATGAACTCCAATCCCAGGGTGCTCGCCAAGTGATGATCATGACCATGCTGCAGGATGAGGCCTGCAGGGAAGCATTGGTGATGTGCCGACACGGGTTCGTTTTCTGCATCGCGACTTGAACAGGCTGTTTGGCAGCCTCATTACGACGTAAGCTGCCGACAGAATTTCTCTCAATGGTGGGCCATCATCATGACAAACGCTGACGTGGCCGGGGTCTACTTTTGGTTCAATGGATGGCCTTGCATTGGTCGAGCCGCTGCGATCGGTTCCAGCGGTGTGCAGGAACAGGTTTCGTTTTGGCGGCGGGCTCGAAATCCATGCGCTACGACCGTTGCGGAGGAGGTCCTCAGCCAGACGGTCGTCCTCCTGGATACGCCGCCGCCTCAGGCCCGCACTCAGGCAGACATAAGCGTTGCTGCGCTGCTCGCTTTCCAGCACCTCGGAGCTGATTGGGATGGTCTCGGCGCAAAAGAACCAAACCTCCGATCAATCCGATTCGCTCACGAGTTCCTCAGGAAGCTGAGCACCGACAGTCGCATTCCCACTCCTGCGCTGTATGTAAATGGAAACGTTCTGCTTTTTGTTGCCGATCCTGACAGCTATGGAGAGATCGAGTCTTATGAGAACTGTCGGGTTGGCTACTACATATGTCATGGCGGTAAAGAATGGAGCAACGAGATTGCTTTGCGGCTCGCAACTGCCTGGAGGATGGTTCGTAAGCGCCCCCACCCCACTGTTCGACATGCGAGAAATGTAAGGCAATGGCGTGGTTGGCCGAATCGAACAATGGCCGTAATAACTTCGGAAGGCTATTGTTCCCTTCGATTGAGGACAGGGACGCGTTCCTGCAAGAGGTCGGGGATGGTGCGCTGTCGAGACAGGAGCCACTGAGCTTCACGAAAGCCGAGACGACGCACGGCAAGAAAGGGAAACCTGTTTTGTCGCAACGGCGAATCGGTACGTCTCGGACTTCGATGAGCTGAACGCCATTGCGAAAAGGAATGGCGGGCGGTTTTCGTCGTTCGGTGTCAAGGGCTTCCAGTTCCCGACCGACGAGGCGCGGCAGGAGTTCATTGACGAGGCAACGGTAGAGCCGAGCGGTCTTGCCAGTTCAAACAGAGAGAAAGGAGACGGAAATGGTGAAGAATCGGGGGCGATACCAGGGGTTCATCGATGGCCCGAGAGCGACAGCCCCACCGGAGGAGTGGGACGAATACATAGCCGTGTTGAAGAATCTCCAGAAAAAGGGGTGGGATATGGATTGGGACATCGCGGAAGCGATGAAGGACCGAGACTGGGCGTTGAAATTTCAAGAATTGAAGAGGAATTTGCGGCGGGGGCAGGCGGCCGGGATCGAGTAATCACACACGGCATAAGCACTGGCAAGGAGGCGATGGTTGCTTATGATACAAACGGAGGTGAATTAGGTTTCAGAGAGGGGACCGAATACAATGTTGCCTTCCCGAAGTCTATCAAATCCATGCATGGAGACTCCGCGTCTGGTATGGTGTTGCACCACAACCATGTAAAGGGAGAAGGGTTAAGCGCCCTTGACATTGAAGCATTGGGTCATCGCGGCATCCGTGCGATATGGGCGCATTCTCACAATGGCGTGTGGTACCGATGCGAGATTGCAGATGGCGTTAGGGAGAGATGGGCATCAAGCGATGGAATAATCGGTAGCCGGTTAAGAGATTCATACGCGTTAGCAAGGGAAAAAGTTAAGCGCTACGTGCAGGAGTCGGCCTTTGACGGTCGTATCGCGTATGAAGATGTAGACGTGGCATTGGCGAATATTGATCATTCGGTGTGCATCGCGCTACAAGATGCAGGGTTAATTAAGTATGCGTCGAATTACGAGATTGGCAGCGCGGCCAAGGCGCTTGCACCGTTCCATGCCGCCATAGACGCTGCTACCGCCGCAGTTAAGGAGAAGAATGATATCGGCGTATGGGGAGATGTAGTTTCGAAATCGTGGGGGCTAGGCGCCCCCACCCCCCTATTCGACACCCGGATGCGCGATACGCTGGCCGGTCGCGCATCAACTGCCCTCGGCATCGGCAAGCTGAACCTTACCGAGGCGCGGGTGAAGCTCCAGGACAAGTTCGCCCGGATCAAGAACCTTGAGAACCGGGTTGGGCTGACCGACACCGACATTTCCACCTACCAGGCCGAGAGCCTCTATTACGGACGCACCGGATACCGGCTGGAACAGCTCGAGAAGCACACCACCGAGCCTCTGATTGAGGAAATGTCGAAACGCGGCATCTCTGCCGAAGCCAAAATCCAGGCCAGTCCCGAGGGTCTGCGGCAGATGGTTGAGCCATTGCAGTGCGGCACCACTGTCCAGCCAGTGGCGCAAGGGAAATTTCGTGAGCAGAATCATGCCTGAGACGGGCATGCTGAAGGCGGCGACGATGCGGAGGATGGCGATCATGCCGCGCGACGCTGGTTCGCTGGATGCCGCCATGGTCAGCTCGCTGGCTCCCACGATCGGCTCGGGCTCTTTGAGAATCGATGATCTCTGTCACGCGAGCGCAAGGATCGGAAAAATTGCGCCGCAAGGCGCAGAGGGTACCCGCAACAGGCCGATCTGGGCGCAGCTGCGCCGGCATGTGCGGTTCTGCACCGATGCATTCGCGGTCCTCGGCATTGACGGTCAAAGCCGGCTTTATAGCGGTGACGTGATTTGTCTTGCCGGTGAGGCATCGCTACCCTGTTGCAATCGTCAGGTAAAAAGTGCCTTGAGCGGAGTTTTCCATGACCTGGATACCGGTGATGTGCCGTGCTGGCAGAATTCCGCAGGTTTTGGCGGGGCTTGTGGTGGCAGCGCTGGTCGGCGGCAGCGATCCAGCCTGGTGCGACAAGCGCGTCGCTCTGGTGATCGGCAACAATGACTACCAGAACGTTCCCAAATTGCTGAAAGCGGTCAATGACGCCCATACCATGGCCGAGACTCTGAAACAGCTCGGCTTCACGGTGCACATCGCGGAGAACCGGAACCGCCAGCAGTTTGCCGAGACGCTTCTTGCCTTCGACAATGCGCTCGAAAGCGGCGATACCGCCTTTTTCTTTTATGCTGGTCACGGCTTTGAGATCACAGGCCGGAACTATCTCTTGCCCGTAGACGTGCCGGCGGCGACCGAGGGGCAGGAGGAGCTGGTGCGCGATGCCGCCATTCCCGCCGACCGGATCATTGAGCGGCTGGCGAACCGCAATGTGCGCAGCGCGATTCTGGTGTTCGATGCCTGTCGCGACAATCCCTTCGCGCGTCCGGGCGTGCGCGCGCTGGCCGGAGGTGCAGGCCTCGCCCTGATGCAGCTGCCCGAGGGGGTGTTTTCGGTGTTTTCGGCGAGTCCCCGTCAAACCGCACTCGACCGCCTGTCCGACAGTGACAGCAACCCCAATTCGGTATTCACCCGGATTTTTGCCAAAGAGCTGCTCAAGCCGAGGGTGAGCCTGGTCCAGGCGGTGCAGACGACGCGTCGCTCCGTCGCCGCACTCGCTGACAGCGCCGGCCACCGCCAGGTGCCGGTCTATTTCGACCAGATGGTCGATGATGTGTTCTTGAGCGGCAATGTGGCCGGGACGACTGGAGGAGCACAACCGCAGCAGGCGGCAGCGGAGCCGCCGAAGACGCCACCATCGCCGAGACTGGAGCCGCAGAATGTTGCCGCCGCGCCGCCAGTCTCGGTTCCATCCCGTCCTGCGGAGACCGTGAACGCCCCGATCGCCAGGTTCACGCGCCACAATTTCGGTTGGACCGTGAGGCTGTCCTTTGTGGACCCGCCATTGGCGATCTCCTGGCGGTTTGGCGACAGGGGGGAGTTCCAGGAGACGGGCCTTCTTGTTGAGTTTGATCCGCGCACGCGCAGGCGCATGGCGAGGTCGATGATAGAACTCGCTCCCGATGTGCAGGCCAGCATTATTGAGGTGCGTTATGTCGATGCCGCAGGCGTCACTCAGGGTCCGTTCCCGATCCGATTCGATCCCGTGGCGGCGGTGATAAAAAACGATCGCGAGAGTCTTGAAACGGGGTGGACCGACTGGCTGGGATTTCGGGATTTCTACGGACTGAAGCTCTATTACTCCAGCCTGGTGAGCTACCGCTGTGCTATAAGTGAGGCGCGGATCGGCATTGACTCGATGGTACCCGACAAGCTGTTGGAAATGGCGCCCTGTGATCTGAGTGATCCCAACTCAACGCCCAACAATGCCAGGATTTATATACAACTGCAGCCAAAGACCCGATTGGTGTCGGTGAGATTGCGCTATCGGGATGGCAGTCAATCGGAGATCAGGGCGTTCCGCTGGAGGAAGAATGACTGAGAGTCGGGAGAACCCGGCGAAACGATCCAAAACCTGCCGCAGCCAAGGAGTGGTTCATATGGCGTTTCTCGCGGCGGTTGTGCGATTTTCGCGTCAGATGTGTCAACGTAAGTATAATGGCGTTCAACGGCTCGGATCACAGGCGAGGATGCCATGTTACCGGAAGGATCATGCCAGCATGACTGTGTATAGGCCTGGATTTCTCTCTGTTTTCAGTTAAATGACGTATGTCGGAAAGCGATGTCCCTTCCCGGGTAGACCATGAATTGCCTCGGAGAGCCTATGTCCTTATCGGCCTGTCCTTCATTCCTGGAATCGGTGTGCTATTTGGTATTATCGCGGTAATCTGGGGGCTGCTTACCTCAAAGTTCCGAGGGAGGCGTCTGGTGGCGCTTGGGCTGACAGGAATCTGCATTGCCTGCATTCCGCATGGAATACTCTACTATCTCGGCTTCGTAAAGAAGGACGGATTTTTTGCCGAAGCCAACCGAAGTTTCACGCAGCGTAACTTGAATTCGCTTGTCCTTGGCATCGAGTATTACAAAATCCAACACGGATACTACCCCGAATCACTTAAGGACTTTAGGGAATTCTCAGCGACCACCGGGAGTCTCGACATCTACGAACATTGGTCGCTCGGACCTCGAGCCAAACCGACTCCTTTCTTTTATCAGCGTGTGGGGAGTGACCATTATTACTTGCGTGCTGTGGGGCCGGATAGGGCACCGTTTACCGCCGACGATATTGCACCTTCGTTGCCGAAGGCCGAGGCGGCCATGACCGGGCTGCTGCTGGAAGGAACCACTCCGAGACCGACGCCGTAAGCACCGTTTCCGATGATGTGGGGTCCGGCAGACCTCCAGAGGCGGTGCCGCGGTGCTGGAGGCGCTTGACCGGTGGCATTTCCGCCTTCCGCCTCACGCGAGCCAGATTGACCGGCAAGTCCTGCCATTTCGGGTGCCGGTGTGTGCCGGAAAGCGTGTGGCCCTCGTGGTCGGCAACAATGATTACCGCAACGTACCAAAGCTGCTGAAAGCGGTGAATGATGCCCACCTCATGGCCGAGACCCTGAAACAGCTCGGCTTTACGGTAATGTTTGCCGACAGCCTGAGCCGGCAGAAGTTTGTTGAGATCCTGCTCAGCTTCGACAATGCGCTTGAGAGCGGCGACACGGCTTTCTTCTTCTATTCCGGTCGCGGCTTTGAAATCACGGGGCAGAACTATCTCCTTCCTGTCGACGTACCGGCCGCAACCGCTGGGCAGGAGGAACTGGTGCGCGACTCAGCGGTTCCCGCCGACCGCATCATTGAGCCGTTAGGGAAGCGGGTAGTGCGCAGCGCGATTCTGGTGTTTGATGCCTGCCGCGAAAATCCCTTCCAACGCTCGGGCGGGCGCGGTCTCCCCGGTGGTGCCGGGCTGGCGCCAATGACGCAGTTGCCTCAAGGTGTGTTCTCGCTGTTCTCGGCCGGTCCCCGTCAGTCCGCGCTCGATCGCCTCTCTGACGATGACGGCAATGCCAATTCCGTTTTTACCCGGATCTTTGCCAAAGAGGTGGCAAAGCCAGGGGTGAGCCTGGTCGATGTGGCGCAGACGACGCGTCGCTCCGTCGCCGCGCTCACCGACACCGCCGGGCATCGGCAGATGCCGGTCTCTTTCGACCAGATGGTCGATGACGTGTTCTTGAGCAGTAAAGCGGCTGAGACTGGAGGGATGGGGCCACAACAGGAGGCGTTTGAGTCGAAGACGTTGGGTTCTGCAGGGGCGGTGGAAGGGGCAAAGGTGGAGTCGCAGAAGATCGCCGCTGTGCCGCCGATTCCAGTCCGGCCTCTGGACAGCGCCAACGCACCGATCGCCCGTTTTATCCGCAGCAATGAGGCCTGGCTCGTGAGTTTCTCGTTTGCTGAGCCGGTGTTGGCGATTTCGTGGCGGATGGGTGACAGCGGTGAGTTCCGGGAGACCCCTGGAGGACAGTTTTGATCCACGCACAGGCAAGCGCAAGCCTGGGTGGATATCTCGTGCTGAGGATGCGCCCGCCGGCATCATTGAGGTCCGGTATGTAGATGCCGCAGCTGTTCTACCGGGGTCGTTTCCGATCCGGTTTGACCCCACGGCGGCCCTGACCAAGGGGGATCGTGAGCGTTTACGTCTCATTCATTTACAGCACGCTGGTGGAATGGCGTTGTACCATAAGTGAGGCGGCTCTGGGGATCGACAGGATGGAGCCGGACAGGGCGCTGGAACTGCCGTCTTGCGAGCTCAGAGAGCCCAGTGGCATTCCGTCTCACGCCGAAACTTCCGTGAAGCTGCCGCTGAAAACGCAGTTGGTGTAAGTGAGATTGATCTGTCGTGATGGCAGCGCATCGGATATCAGGACACTCCGCCGCGAAGCTGAGCGCGGCCATCTGGCGCGCCTGTGGATCGTTTTGCCTGGCGGTGCCATCGTTGCTGGCGCTGACCTTGCCCTCGGCTGCCGCTGGGGGGCTCCTCCCACAGCAACCCCATCCATCGGCACGTGGTGGCGATTTCGGATGCGGGATGCGAGCTTGCAACGGAGCGGACGGGCGGGACCTTCGCCACCGCGGCCTCGGCATTATAGGTCAAAACCCGTTCCAGGCAGCGCGGCATCGCGCCACGCCCGCGGACAGGGCGGCGGCAGGGGGCGGGGCTGCGACCTCCAGTCTGTACCCCGCATGTGGCGACCACGTGATTTGCCTTGGCCGTCAGGCGCAGCTACCGTGTTCCAGCCCGAAGATTGCCAGGAGCTTCAGCTTTCCATGACCCTGATACCGGTGATGTGCCGCTTCTGCCGGATCCTGCCGGTTGTAGCGGCACTTGTGGTGGCGGCACTGGTGCTCAGCCAGCCGGCGTGTGCCGACAAGCGGGTTGCCCTGGTGGTCGGCAACAATGATTACCGCAACGTGCCCAGACTGCTCAAAGCGGTCAATGATGCCCACACCATGGCCGAGACCCTGAAACAGCTCGGTTTCACGGTCATGGTCGCTGAGAACCAGACGCGGCGGGAGTTTTCCGAGAGCCTGCTCAATTTCGACAATGCGCTCCAGGCGGGCGATACCGCGTTCTTTTTCTTTTCCGGCCATGGTTTTGAGATCATGGGGCAGAATTATCTCTTACCCGTGGACGTGCCAGCTGCAACCGACGGGCAGGCCGAACTGGTGCGCGATGCCGCCATTCTGGCCGACCGCATCGTTGAGCGGCTGCAGAACCGCAGGGTTCGCACCGCGATCCTGGTGTTTGACGCCTGTCGCAACAATCCCTTCGAGCGCAGCGGCGTGCGCTCGCTTCCCGGGGGCGGCGGCCTGGCGCCGATGACGCAGCTGCCCGAAGGGGTGTTTTCGGTGTTTTCGGCCGGTCCCCGTCAGACGGCGCTAGATCGCCTGTCGGACAGTGACAGCAACCCCAATTCGGTCTTCACCCGGATCTTTGCCAGGGAGCTGCTCAAACCCGGGGTGAGCCTGGTCCAGGTGGTGCAGCATACCCGCCGCCTCGTCGCCGAGGTTGCGGAAACCGTCAAGCACCGCCAGGTGCCGGTTTATTTCGACCAGATGGTTGATGACGTGTTCCTAAGCGGGAAAACGGCGGAGACCACGCCGCCGGTGCAACAACAACAGGTCGCCGCGCTCAATCCGCCGAAGACCCTGGAGCCGCCCGGGGTGGTTGAGCCACCACCGACGGCGGATCCGCCGAGGACAGCCGAGCTGCCCAAGGTGGTGGATCCGCCGAAGAGGGTTGACCCCCCGAAGGTGGAACCCCAGAAGGTCGCGGTGCTGCCGCCGGTGTCACCTCCAGCCATGCCTGTGGACGTGGCCAACGCGCCGATTGCCAGCTTCATGCGCCATAATGGTGGCTGGACCATAAGCCTGTCCTTTGCCGATCCGACATTGGCGATCTCCTGGCGGTTTGGCGACAGTGGCGAGTTCCACGAGACCGGACTTCTCAATGTGTTCGACCCGCGCACCCGCAGGCGCACGCCCAATTCCACCATCAGCCTGCCTCCCGATACCCCGGCGGGTGTGATCCAGATCCGCTATGTTGATACCGCCGGTGTCACCCAGGGACCGTTCCCGATCCGCTTCGAACCCATGACGGCATTGATCCAGACCCAGCGTGAGATTCTCGACATGACCGCATCGAGCTGGTTGGGTTTCCGGGAATTCAACGGACTTCTGCTCTATTATACCCATCTCGTGAGTTACCGCTGTGCCATCCGCGAGGTGCGGCTCGGCATAGATTCGACGATGCCGGACAGAGTGCTGGAATTGCCGCCCTGTGATATGAATGATCCCGGCTCCATCCCCAACAACGCCAAGGTCTCCATTCAGCTGCCGTCCAGAACCCAGCTGGTGTCGGTGGAATTGATCTATCGCGACGGCAGTGCCTCGGAGATCAAGACCTTCCGCCATTAGAGCTTGAGCCCGCCCACGGAGCATGAGTCGCAGCAGGCTGTCACGTCTGATCGGTCGTCATCGCGGACCGGCACCCGGCGGAGGGCGGTGTCCGGATGTCCGGATCGGGCTGCCTTGAGATCTGTCGAAAAACCGTGACGCCTGTTTTCCGACAGAGCGCCGGGCGCGACTTCGGCCACTGGCGCTGCCAAAAATGCCTGACGAGGCCGGTTGAGGGCTCCCAAACCGGCGGCGAAATCAGGAGGGTCCGGAACCTGAGGAGTCCCGGCAGTTTTGCCGGCCGGGTTCTGTTTATCGCAGCTGATCGTGACCTCTCTATCGGCAGACACGCGATGCAGATTGCAGGTGGGGCTTGCGGACCATGTGAGAAGAAGCGTTTTACGGCGTGTCCGGAAATCGGGATGGTCTTCCCGTCCGCGAGGCGGGGAAACGATTATCGCCGCGGCTCTTTTCTGGTCCTCGTTGATGCCTCTTCGGTTGCGCGTTGCCGCTGTCTCGCATCAACAAGGATCCTGCTGAGGTAGTGTACTTCGCCTCTCGTGCCCACGACCAGGGCATGGCGGACATAGTCGGAATGCGTCCGGATCAGTCTGCGGTCGAGGGTAAAGGCGTTCGCCTCAGCGAACTGATGCATGAAGGTCATCGTTGTCCGGGTGTTGCCCTCCCGGAATGGATGCACCTGCCAGATGTATATGATCCTGCGCGCGAAACTCTCCATGTCCGCTGCTTCGGGCATATCCTTCAGAGCCGACCAATCCCGGCTGTTGAGGTCGGTGAGATGATATTCAGCCCGGATCTTGATGAGGTGGAAGGGAGCATATTCGACGCTTGCCCCGGCCAGTTTCTCTTCGGCTTTGGTCATGTTTATCGTACGCTGGTTGCCGGCGAACGGGTAGACCTTTGCAAAAATTCGCCGATGGATCTCCTTCAAATGGTCGAAGTCAAACGCTCCGTGAACCGGCGACCTGCGGAGGCTCAAGATAGCTTTCGCTGCGATTGCTCGTTCCGTCGCGGCCAGCTCGGCTTTGTCCCTGATGTTCAGGTGATTAATGAGGATCCTCGTCCCAGGGCAACAATAGGGGTCATTCATCAAGCCGCGCGGTCCCTGGATACAACAACAAAACGCCGGACAAACTCAATCATTTCGGCTTCCGTGATCAGCCCGTAGTCCTCGCACAGAACGAGAAACTGTTCGAACATATTCGGTTCGTCGCCGGACACGGCCATGATCGAAAGGCTGTCTTCAAATTCAGGGGTCATCAGCCGATCGACAATGCCTTCCAGAGGTCGCGGGTCGAGTGTCGAAATGGCGGTTTCGATAAGCTCGAGCGCGGTGTTGCGGTCCGCGATGACGCCTTGATTGGGAACGATTTCGGTCATTGAAGCGCGCTCCTGAGAGGGGTTCCATTCAAGTGACAAAAATACGGAACGGCAGTCCGTGCCGCCTGCTCCAGTCGGCTGCCGTCTCTCCCACTATTGGAGAAAGTATCCGATTTTGCAAGAGCCTGATCGTCAGATTCAGCGAATGTCGAGGCTCTCGCAGCGACCTCGGTCGCCGAGGTGAGCGAGCCCGACGACGGTGGTGTCGATCGCGGTGATAATGTACCCCCCTGCATCGTCCAGGTTCCATTCCATTGCATTCGGGCGGCCGATGAATTGTTCCTGAGTGGGACAACAACCCGTGTGAGGCTGCCGGTGGCTGCGCGCCAACTGAGGCAGAGGTGGTGCAGGAAAAGCCGCTGCGAGAACGGCGATGGAACCCGGAGGTTTGTTCGTCGGGGGATTTGCGCAAACCGGGTTCCATGAAAGATCCCGATCCGGGACGCTGCAAGCGCCAACCTGAGTTGATGTCACGACCTGTCGGAGGGGCTCGGAGTTCCTGTTGGCGCCTCGATGGCTGTTCCCCTATCGCAAAGATCTGTGTCGTGGCGGGTTCGGGGGACCGCATCGGGAAGGCGAGCCCCGATTCCGTCACTTCAGTTGCGCTCTCAAAAGCGGATCAGCACAACATCCGGCCATGACCGCGAGCTCCCGGGATCCGGGCAACGGTTCCGGAGTCGCGCAGCCCGCCCGTTTCTCCAGCGGGAGGCAAGGATTTCAGGGGCAGGGGTGGCAGGGACAGGTCGGAACTGGCACAGGCCCGTGGAAAACTGCGACTCGCCCTCCAAGGTGAAGGGACAGCGGGGGACAAATTGATTAAATCTGCTATCGCCCATGACCGTCCAAGAGCCTGTTCCCGTGTCCCTTCCGGATCCTGCCGCAGCGGCAGGGGAGGCGGCGGCGCGCGTTACGCCGATGATGGAACAATATCTTGAGATCAAGGCCTGCCATCCCGGGCTGTTGCTGTTCTACCGCATGGGCGATTTCTATGAGTTGTTCCTTGAGGATGCGGAAGTGGCCTCAAAGGCGCTCGGCATCACCCTGACCAAGCGCGGCAAGCATCTGGGTGCCGATATCCCGATGTGCGGGGTGCCGGTCGAGCGCTCGGATGATTATCTCCATCGTCTGATCGAGCAGGGCTTCCGGGTCGCGGTCTGCGAACAGATGGAGGACCCGGCGGCGGCGCGCGCCCGTGGCTACAAGAGCGTGGTCAAACGTGACGTGGTGCGCCTGGTGACCCCGGGCACCCTGACCGAGGACAGTCTGCTCAATGCGCGCGCCAATAATTATCTGCTGGCGCTGGTGCGCGCCCGCGCGTCATCCGGCGATGACCGCTTTGCGCTGGCCTGGATCGATATTTCGACGTCCGAGTTCACCGTCACCGAATGCGGGGCCGGCGAATGGGCGGCGATCCTGGCGCGGGTCAATCCCAATGAAGTGATCGTCACGGATGCCCTGCTCGGCGACGGCGAATTGGGGCCGGCGTTACGGCAGTTGCCGGCGGTGACACCGCTGACGCGCGACGTCTTCGACAGCGCCACCGCGGAAAAGCGGCTCTGCGACTATTTCGCGGTCGCCACTATGGACGGTCTGACCCGGCTGTCCCGGCTTGAGGCCACGGCCGCGGCGGCCGCCGTGACCTATGTCGAGCGCACCCAGGTGGGTCGATTGCCGCCGCTGTCGCCGCCAGCGCGCGAGGCGGCGAGCGCGATCATGGCGATTGACTCGGCGACCCGGGCCAATCTCGAACTGACGCGGACGCTCAGCGGTGAGCGTCGGGGCTCGTTGCTCGACGCCATCGACCGCACCGTGACCTCGGCGGGGTCGCGGCTGCTGGCGCAGCGTCTGGCCGCGCCTCTGACCGACCCGGTGGCAATCGGGCACCGGCTTGATGCTGTCGCTGCTTTCGTCGCGGATAGTGCAGCACGCGAGGACGTCCGTGCTATCCTGCGTCGGGCTCCGGACCTGTCGCGCAGCCTGGCGCGGTTGTCACTCAATCGTGGCGGGCCCCGTGATCTCGCCGCTTTGCGCGACGGCATCGATGCCGCCGACGAGGTTCTGCGCCGCCTGGCGTCCTGTGAGGAGGTGGCGGTTGAGATCGCGGCGGCGATGGCGAGCCTGCGACTGGCATCGCGGGAGCTGGCCGCCGAACTGAC
>Ga0123357_10007844_pt1 | contig 13261 bp, 6 predicted proteins | sample TergutEmb28metaG_FD_89873 | JGI IMG/M metagenome (GOLD analysis project Ga0123357, IMG submission 89873) | Embiratermes neotenicus P4 segment gut microbial communities from Petit-Saut dam, French Guiana - Emb289 P4 | ecosystem: Host-associated > Arthropoda: Insects > Digestive system > Gut ...
CCACAACAAATAATAAATACTTTTAGCAACTTTTAGGAAACATTTTAAGTACTCCCTGAAGATGGTCGTATACGACCGAAACATGTAGGAGAGAATTTTAACCAACAATTATATGTTTTTAAACTATTATATGTGAATTACTATATGTGATATATTAAAAAAATATAATAAAAAGTGCAATTAGTTGGCCATTTATATATAGATTAAAAGGTAAGTAAGGTCAATTAAATAACACATAAAAACTTAGTACACGCCTCACAGTAAAGACACTGCTCTTCCACTATGAAGACCCATCAGGTAATGCTGTTTACACACATAATCACTGCTTCTTGTGACAATCATATGAAACACAAATACACTCTGTGGGCAAAACCCTAGTGGTGTCTGTAGGAACCCATTCTTTAAAGTGTTTAACATTTCAGACATGCAGACCTGCAATTCCTTTGTTTTGAAGTGAACTTTTAGTACAACATAACAGCAAACACTATATTCATATTGGAACTAATTTAAACACTTTCTTTAAAAGAAGAATTGGATATAATAGTGAATGAAGGGTTCAATCACCAGTTGTCCTAACGCATAAAAGTCAGAAATGACACACACTCACAAGGCAGGTGCCACAAGAGGCCAGCTGAGACAACATTGTATTTTCTGATGTCCCCAGTTTAGTTCTGTACTTGTCTCTGTCTGCCTGACAAGAATGAAGACATCTGTTTCACAGATATCCTCCCACTGCCAGAGTTGAACATGGATAACTATATTCTAAGGGAACCTAGGTTTAACTCTGGATCTAAACTAATTATGGAGGTCTGTTCTCTGGTGCCCTCATTTTGCATAATTTTGGAAATGGGACTTTCAGTGCAAGTAAAATCTCAAACCCCACCCACATTAGCACATTCGAAAAATATTTTGTAAGTAATACAGATCCAAACTGCATCCAAACCATTCTAGTAAGTCAAATGTCCTAACTAACACACCTGCACAATTTAATAAAAGTCACAATATTACAACACACCAGCTTTTACATGTTTTGGGCCTCAATGGCCCATCATCTGAAACTGTTTTGTACAACTGTGTGCTCCCTGATGATGAGCCTATGAGGCACAAAACATGTACGAGTTGGTGTGTTGCAATATTGTGACTTTAATACAGCTGTGTGCATTTGTTGGTTTGAATTGTAATAACTTAATTGTAATGCACAGAATGGGGAATGTGAGAGTCCCAACCTTAACTGTGTTTACCATGCTTAACACCAAACTTTCAACTCCCATAAATGTAACCTACTCCATCAACCCCAATAATAAACAATACAATTGAAACAAGTGTATAAGAAAAGTGTATAATACGGTCCATTTATAATAGAAAAGGGCCCACAGAAACAAGTGGAGTGAAAGCAATCCTGGACTATAACCAAATCACAACCTTCACCGTGTTTTGAGTTTTCTAGGGGGTACTTATTATTCCAACAAGCATCATTACAACCCAAACATATTTGGAGCTAAGAAGTAACACATAACGAATTCGATGTTATGGCGTAAAAAACACCTGTAATTAATGCAAAACCAGAGTTGTAAAATGCTAAAATGCCACAATAATCTTAAAGTTAAAATGATGCAATAATCTTAACATGGTCGATGACGCGTTGTTTGGAACTAGCAACTGACGCTGTTGAAACAAAGCAATGAACTTTGCAATGTTGACTGAAGACTTTTCAATCAAATAAAATAATTTCCACTACACTCTTTCACGTAATATTATTACGATTTTGCAAACACATTTCCAAAACATGTACAACATGCTTAATGTATCTATACCAAAAATCTGCTTATGTGAAACTGTGTGACTATTGTCTTCAATCACATTTTATTCTTATGACGTGCTTTATGTCTTATTCCAATGCGCTCTAAGGATTTAGGAAAGTGAAATCTCGTACGTATATATGTGTGTGCGTGTGTATGAACGTATGCAGAGTCCTTTTTTATTAATCTGCAAATCAATGTAGTACTTACAGGAACCCTGTCGGGGTATTTTCTTCTGATTTTTTCTCCCTCGGCCTTCCTCTTTTCAAATGGATGTTCTTCCTTGTATTGAAATTTCATGCTTTTAAGCGCATACACTATTTGCTGCCTACAATTAACAATGCTTCCTTTGGTTATTTGTCTCTATTGACAACACGCAATCCTCTGACGATCACGATGAAACAACAGCCTATCAGATGCCTTTTTCCACTCTACTGGGATATAGTTCGAAATGCAACTAACTCGGTATATGTGATTTATTGGAATTCAACAAAACCGTGGCCACAAATTGTATCACAGTATAATTATATTTTTGTAGTGATGTTAACTTATTTCGTATACGGCAAAGTCCTTTTCTACGAAACGTGTAATGTATTCATCCACACGTACGTCAGTAATCACATGATGACATGGTGTGGGGATGGGAGCGCGAAGAATCAAGGTTGGCAGATGATGTTGTCAGCTGTTATATAAACTCTCATCTTGAAATTTTCAGCTTACTTTGCGAAGTACTTTACAATAAATAACAAGAGTGTACGAAATGGTGAGTTTCATAAGACCATCTGCCTGTAATAGCTTGTATTCTTTTTGCAGTAGACTCATTTAAGGTCTGAATAGTCTCTAGTGGAATATTGTAGTACTGTTCATGAAGAACATCTTCTAGTTGCCTGAGAGATGATTCAGGAGGGAATCTGCTTCTCACCCTACTAAAACTGACCACAGTGGTTCGATGATATTTAAGTCTGGTGATTGTGTTGGCCAGGGAAGATGTTGAAGTGCCACTTCATGCTCCTCAAACCAAGACTGAACACTTCTGGCTGTGTGTATGGGCAAATTGTATTGTAATACAGCTTGTATTCCTTTTGCAGTAGTCTCATATAAGGTCTGAATACTCTCTAGTGGAATATTGTAGTACTGTTCATGAAGAACATCTTCTAGTTGCTTGAGAGATGATTCAGGAGGGAATCTGCTTCTCACCCTACTAAAACTGACCACAGTGGGTCGATGATATTTAAGTCTGGTGATTATGTTGGTCAGGGAAGATGTTGAACTTAATGCTCCTCGAACCAAGACTGAACACTTCTGGCTGTGTGTATGGACGAATTGTCATCTTGAAAAATTGCATCATTGGTACGAAAAGAGCATCTGGACTGTAGGATGCACCTGATTACCAAAAATGTCCACATAGCTACTGGCAGTAATTGGAGCATTCCGAGTAATTATAGGACCGGCAGAATACTGAGATACTGCTGCCCAAATCATCACAGGCCACCTCTATGTTTCACAATTGGAACCAGCAGTCAGGATTATAGGCTTCCTTGGGCGTTCTGCAGACACAAACCCAGCCTGATGTTGGGAACAGTTTGGAAGACTACTTTCTCATCTGACCATATTATGTATTTCCAAGCATCAGACATCCAGGCTTTGTGAGCATCATACCATTTTTTTACTTTTAATGTTGCGTTCAGTAATCAAAGGTTTTGCAATTGCAGCTGTACCGTGGACTGCATTTGTGAAGCTGTTGTCAGACTGTTTTTTTCAGAAACTGTGTCTTCAAGATGAATATTGAGTACTGCTGTCACTTTTGCTACAGTACTATAACTTTTAGACACTCCTGTCAATATACAGTGATCCCTTCCACTTAGTTTTAGTTTTCAGCCACTATTCCACTTAGCTGATGATGCTTTCCCATGATGTGTGTATGCTGTCACAACCTTGGAAACTGCTGTGTGGGTACACCTAATAAAATAGCTGTTTTGGTTACAGGCGTTTCAGCTAAATGTACATCGTCTGTCCTCTCTGAAAATCGGACATCTCCCATTTTGTAGTACTTTCATACAAACTGTTACTAAACACAACCTGTAATGCACTGGCAGTGGCACTACACAGCATAAATGAACAAAAGAATAATGAAAGATACTCGCAGCTAACATTCTTTCAATGCAAGCAACACAAAACAGTTGTATTCCTATATTGTTTTCATTATTTTGTCCATCCCCTTCGTCCATTGATCGGAGCATGATGGGAGTGTATCACTTAAAAATTGAGATTTGATTTGTTCCATGTTATAACTGTAGTCTGTTACAAGAGAGGAGCAATAACACACGAGATCTGCACACTTCTGGGACATTATTCAGCATAGTGGTAATTCCATACTGACGTTTCAGGACATCCTTTCAGTCCCCTCTTCAAAGAGTCCAGAAAACCATGAATCTCATCTACATCATGTGGAAGCCTAAAAGACAGTAGCAACAATGTTGTGTGTTATCTGCTTTGCATGATTAACCCACTGGCAACAGTACTTGACAGTCAGTGGACTTCATAAAGTGTAGTCATTACAGCTCTGTGTACCAGTAGGGCTGTCACATATGTACATACACACACACACAGAATATGTTAAGCTGTTTCGTCCTTGTCCTGATTCCTTTTTCAAGGGGGCTGCCTACTAAGCTACTATTCTTTAGGCTGTTTGTGTTCTTTAAGATGACTATATCCCACAAGGAGTCCTATCAGCAGTTCCAAGCAGTGTCTGTTTAGCTCTAATAGTTTAGAACACACTTCCTCCATCTTCAGGGCAGAAGTCAGCCCAAGAGAGCGGTGACCAAGCATTCAAAAAATTAAAATATAGACTTCCAGTATTTTACAAGAATTCATACTGCCATCTCAGGCAAAACCAGCAAGCATATTAAGTATTAGTATGGGCAAGAGATGCATAACCACAAATTGCAATACTATGACGACAGGAAAGTCCAATGGATCAACCTCTCCCCATGCTCCTGAGGCTCGTTTGCTTCGCCCTTTTTCTTCATAGGAATGTTGCGACATCCTGTGCTATGGGCAAGAGCTTTGGGTGGCTAACATGGGGTACAATGGAATACATTGGCAGGCAGACTGGGAAGCCTAAAATGCTACTGTGCATAACACCCACTGAATTCCTCAGAACAGTGAAATAACTCCAATGAAAATGGACCCATTTTTGTTTCACATACAAGGTAAAATTAAGGAGAAAGCAGCCAAATGCACAGACCATCACATGGAAAGATCATTTATTAAACAATATGTAAGTGGCATTTACAGAATTTGTTGCATCTTCCAGATGAACATACGTGACTACTCATTTTCCTCTTCTTCTTCATCTTCCTGGCTATTGATCTGTAACAAAAAAAAAAAAAAATTAAAATGACATACATGCAGATCTTGGAACAGGTAATCTTACCTGGGGCCTGCAGAGGTAAAAAAACTGACGTAACACAGGCTTGGAACTTCCCAGAATATATACCTTCTCTGGAATGATTACACAAAAAGTTGAGATATATATATTTTCAGTGCTGTGCTGTGTGATGAATGAATTAAACTGTACAGTCTTCACAAACAATCACAGCTGCACATTCTGTAATGTAAAAACTTGGTATTTGGAATTTTCTTAACACTGGAAATGATATAATTTCAATCCCTCATAACTTCCTGGTATTTGTAAATGGCTTTTCTCTATTTCCCTTTAATTACAATCATTTATACCTTATAACTATTAAGCAGACAACACTGTCTGCCCAGTTTGTTGAAAAAGTGGATCACTGTTAGCAACACTTCTGAGTCATGTAACAAGTTTCCCCTGTACAAGAAGACATGGGTAGGCCTGACAGAAATGGTGAACAATACCAGTAGGTACTGGCAATATGTTTTCCTTCCCTTCCGTGTGTTGTATTTACAATACCAATTTAAACTGTGCATTTTATATTAACATACATAAGTTGACAGTTCACTGTTTAACTTTGATTACGATGGACTTTTGTAATAAGTCATACTTTTAAGAAATGGATAGACATCCTCACAGAACCGAATTCTTCAGAAAAACAGTGACAACACTTTTCTGCTTCACGGACTTGGTCATATATTGGTTACTAATTGTTAATTTGGGCAAGAGACCAGACTGTGAGAACTTATAAATCTATTCCACAGACATGTGCTTTGTCAGCAACACTTCACTTACAAAAGTGCAACACTTTGTGAAGTGGCTGTACATGTTTTTCAATATGGTGTGCCATAGTCCCAGCTTAGGTTGCATGTACATGCACACCCACATTGTTCTGTATGACATGCCACACCTCCATCTGAGGCAACACTAGCACACAGTAATCAAAACACACGCTTGGTCAACATTAACCCTTATCCTGCTAACGTGGAGAATATGGTTAGCTCCTAATAATGCCAGCAAATGGCAGATGGGATTTAACTCAGCTTTTAAAGGATTAACATATGCCAGAAAGTGACTGCCGTTTCTTACCTGGAAGTACCTCAGCTCATATGTGTCCTTGCCACTTGCCACCACTCGCAGCCAATCTCGCAAGTTGTTTTTCTTTAAATATTTCTTTGTAAGATACTTCAGATATCTGCACAAAATAATATTCATCGAATTTCTTTACAAGGAAACTTCACAGTCAAGGCCTGACATCATAAGAGAACACACACAAATACGGTGGCGCTGCAAGTTGTCAGTACCTGGCACCAAGACTGAATGCCTACAAAATGTATGGGTATATACAGACAGTACCAACGATCCAGTATCAGTGAGCACAGGATAAATTTTAGCATTATATTTATTGTGTTAGAAGATGTATGACTGCAGGCTTCTGCCACAGTGTAAATGAGATCTTTGCTCTTCTGGATGTTATGCAATGCTGACTGTAAGTTACTGATGTCTTGGGGCAACCTATTGGTCCCATCAAGGGCCAAACAGTTCAAGAATAAATACTACTTGCCCTCTGAAGATGGGACTGATTGTCCTGAAATATCAGTAATTATCCACCAATCAATGCTGTGTATCATCACAAAAAAGCAAAGATCTAAGATGATTTTTTAACCTGCAGAAGCATCATCGCCTTCAACTCATTGACCATGACAAAAACACCACTACATCCCTTCAAGATAATGGTTAACTATTTACAACCTGTCATGGTATAACAACCCAGAAGACTTGAATCTTGTGTATTTAATTTTAGTTTCTAAAGGCTGAAAAAATATCTTCATGACAGATGAGGCTGTGAATCTTCAGCTAACATCTACACCAAGTTCAGTTGTATGGCAAACATTTATTTTAAAAAACACATCAACAGCTTGAAAGGAGTAGAAACAGGTAGCACAAAACTGCAAAAATGAAACACCTACAGTTATTTGTTATGATCTACAGAATTTAACAGGTGGTTCCAAGCTCATTTTTAAATTTATATTATAAAAAAATACATATAAAATAAAATTAAATAGCCATAATTTTACAGCATGCTCTGTAGACAGAAAACCTACCGTGCGATGAGGGTGGAACAAATCTGTATCTGGCAAGGCTAGCATCAATACAGCTCCTGCTTTAACTTTAAAACTCAGGGAAAACATGTTAAACCCATCTCAGAATCAATAACTTCATACTGTGGTGTGAGTCTTGTGTCCTGCAGAATACATCTGTAATGCCATTGGCTCTGTTACAATTTTATCATGAAAAATAAAATAAATAAAGTACTCAGAGTACACACCCTGGTACAGGAAGCAATGCAGTGTGTCTGAAGAGGAGTTTGGTTCAGTGAAATAGTCCTCTATTAATTGTAAGCAACGTTCCTGCAATTAAGAAGTATTAAGTAGCGCAACGTCCTATCAGTAATGCTTCAAATGATACATAAGAATTTCTGCAACTTTCATTTATGTCAAAGAATAAGCAATCCAATGCCCATAATATTTCTTCAATGTGTAGTTACCTTTTTGAGAAGGGAATGTCTGAATTAACAGAGAGCTTCATCTTGTTGCGCTCCAGACTCACCACGTTGCCAAAGTTATTTGTCTTTCCATTCACCTTTATGCGCTCTTGGAGGTACTTCTCCTAATAACAAAAACAATGGAAGACATTACAATGTGCATATTACATATTCTGTAATGTTTCGACATCCAGTCACTTGGTCTTCTGTAGCTTATCCACTAATCTTTGTACTATCTTTTAGTGTGGTGAGAACTGTGTAAGATATGGTATAATAAGAATGCAAATACAAAGGCTTGTGTCACAATAACACCTCCATATTCAGTAACAAATATTACTTTTACTAGACATAACAGCAAGTGTGCTAAATTATTATACATCAGTGCAGATTTAATAATTTGCATTTGTTGGTCCTTGTCACTAGTTAACAGAGACACTAGAAAAGCAGTGTGATAGAATCCAGTGTTTGACAAAAAGAGATGTTAAATGATCACTATACAAGAGAGACGGTAGTTCCTGTTTTGAGATTTATTTACAATTCCTAAATATGATGCAAGACAGTCCAATGCTTCTAACTGTATGAACTCATATTCAGGTATTATTTACACTTACTGAATTAACATGTAAGATTACTTGTTAAGGAAGAGACAGAAGTGCAGTTGTTTATCAAACAAACCAACTCTCCCCACTCTTATATACAAACCATTCCATCTTGCCTAAAGCAAATGACCTCTTCAGCCATGCCATAAACTTGTACCATGATAACTATAAATACACAACCAACTTAAAGATCAAACAAATTGTCATTATAATGCTTTCTGATTTCCACAGTAAAAAAACTCTCACTGTAAATGCATTCGACTCTTACATGTTTCTTACGCAGTTACATCAGCATAAAAACTACCACCAGATTGCAGTAAGACTTACAAAACTGGCAACATCCATAATATTATCCTCAACCGGATGTGTGCAGTCGACTGTAAACTTTAGGGAGATCTTTTTCTTCTTCTGGCCCTTAGCCTTTATATGCTGCTGCTTCTTAGGTTTCTTGGGAACTGCAGGCTAAAATATAGCAATGAAAATTAAAACACAAATCATTTAACCCATTACAAATACAGGGTGATTCAAAAAGACTGACTCAACTTAACAGTAAATTACATACTAAATTGAGTCCATCTTATTGAATCATACTGTATAATCATGTATATTTATATTGTGGTTTGATTTAGGGAAGGGGCAAAAGTGTGTGTTATCCAAAATATCCAGACCATCAACAAGGTACACCCAGCCTCCTGTTTAATGGCTCCTGAGGCTGTTGCCCCAACAGTAGGTGAACCGGGTGTAAAGCTGACCACTCACGTCCACCAGCAAGGAGAAAATCCCTGTTAAAAAGATTCATGACAAATGACAAGCTACTGCTAGTCCCTCCCACCAACAGCATTCCTCTAGTCAACCCTGAACACAGACTTTCTTCTTTTCAGTATACAGTAGGCACAACATTAAACAAGTGTGGAACTATACCTTCAGTCCTTCATACGCCTTCATCACAAATACAGGGAATTCACTTTCCTCTATTAAGTTTTCATATGACAGTTGGTAGCAATACTTTTTAGAATGACTAAGGATCTATAAAAACTATATCCATCATGACAGTAATAATCCTAATACACATTACTATATTATATTAAAATATGTACTCCATGTGACAACATGTTTTTACAGTACACAGCAATAATCTTATTTAAGGCAAGTAACAAAAACTGGCAAAAAAAGAAGGTCTTTAAACTAAATTAAAAATAACCATCAATTCACAACTAAAATTCATTACAACATTACACATTTTCCAAGCAACTATATTACAGACACTCAATTCAATACCAACTTGTTGCACTATGTTATGTATTGTTGGTTAGTTGATGTATTAAGTAAGACCAAAACATTTCAGAGTACTAATCAACAATAAATAATATAGGACAACAAGTTGGTATGGAATTTTGTGAATCATTACACTATGTTTTTGCTGACTTGGTCATCTTCAACTAATACAAAAAATATACAAAATATCTGGAAGGTTAATTGCACCATTATGTTTTATAAAAAGAAATAAGATCTCATTTTACACACAGGGTAAAAATTCATAAGGATAATACATGCTACTCATATAATTTTAGAGTTCTTTTATATATTCCAGTACGCAAGAATATTGCCTTGAGGGTTCTAGCTTTTACCTAGTGTAAGGTTATTTTACGATAAGTATACAATTTTAATTCTTTAGGATTTTGTACAAGAGTTTCTTGGTTTTAAGTTATTCTTTCCTTGAGTGTAGACTGGCTGAGGGTTTTTGTATTAGAGAACATCTGTACAGCAAGTTTGTACTTTATAGGTTAAGAGCTTTTAATGGTGAATCTGGGAATTTAAATCAAGATACAATGAATATGATGGTAAATGGCATGAAAATTGCACAATAATAGTTTCATAACATGTGAATATTCTTACAGATTTTGAAGAATTCATGGATTTAGTGACTTGAAGGTGACATAGATTTAAAGATACAAAATCGGAAATCAAAGTAATAACTTCAATTATCAATACAGAGAGGGAGATACACAAATTCTTATAGTTCTTATGCTAAGAACAGGAGTATAAAGAGAACTTACGTGCTCTGGTCCAGATTTGTGGGAGGAAGTACAGTAGGGCAGGCACTGCAGTGATCCTTGCAATTCAACCGTTTGTTCTTTTGTGCAACCCACTGCTTAAGCATTCAGCAGCCCCACACTTAGAAGAAAGCGCAGTACCTTCCTGATGGATGTTAGCAAAGTCACCCAATTTCAAGAAATGAATGCCCAGGTGCCTAAATTTAAACACTACCAGTGCCTCACAGTCACAGAACATGTGAATCTGCTTCAGATACTTGTTTGCATCTATTGCACCCAGATCTACCAGTCCCAATTTAGATAAATGTCCTTTTAAATGACAGCTGTCAACACTCAGGAAAATAAGAACCGAAAACCATGGAACTACCCTACTTAATCTTCCAGAATTAAAACTATATACCATAATTAAAATACTGCATACAAAACGACCTTAAAGTCATACCAAAAACATAACAAACTTTAAAATTAAGTAAATAACATTTATCCTTAAAAATTTTTGTCCTTTATATGAAATGTGCAGTTCCTCTTTATAAACAATGTTGCCATTAACCTCATTAAGCATTTTGTATATTTGTTGTATTACTTGAAGATGGCCAGTTCGACCGAAGTATGTAGTAATGAAAAAATACATAGTGACAACAAACTTTAGTCGTGAGCTTAAGGTTATTACGAATTCAGTCGATATATTATCACAACGGAGTGTATAGATCTTTCCTTTCACGACGCACACTGGAACACTATGAAATCCATTTGAAACGCATTCTTTATATCACATATTATTAGTAAATACACATGCTCCCTCTTTTACTTATTAATAAATATGAACACCCATCCAATAAAGCACTTACTGTAGGCATATTTGCGGCTGTATGAAGTACCTTCGCTCCAAAGAATTACAACATGGACGAAGCGGAAGTGCTGCCACTATGGTTCAGGAAGCAAACCACGTGGTGCAGCTCAAAGATGACATTTGACAATCCTCTGTGGTTACCAGTGGGTATACAAAAATTGAATCGCACATTCAGTTCACTATCAGAGGTCACAGATTAACAGGCAGAGATGAACTCCTACCGGTGATTGAATCGCATGGTTCTCCATATATATGATGTGTGTCCATTGCTGTGGTACGCAGATATGTGCACTACAGATTCTTTTGTTACTCCACAAGCAACATTTCAGTCACACCAATTTATTTACCGATATAGGCGCGATTCTATTCCATCGGAGTTGGATGTTTGCAATTACACGCGTCTTCTTTCATTTGCAGTGTCGGCAAAGTAATCACTCATTGGTTAATGCGAGCGTGGACGCCGAGAAAAAATGTGCCTTTAATGCTGCAATTAATGCCAATGGCCAACTCGTCTAGATTAGACGGGAAATATTTTAACACGGCGAGAAATACGCCTATGACTCACACTCTGGAATGTTGAAGAGATTGGGCGAAGGGGTATTTGCATACCCAATCACACCCCAACAAAAAAAACTTAGCTAACCGGATCTTAACCAAAACTGTCTTCAAATGTCGTGCAAGGGGGCACTATTACCATGCTTAGATTCATGCCCAGTAGCCTAACTAAAATAGAAACGAACTCATTAATACGAATCCATTTCGTGCGCAACCCGTGCAACGATTGGTAATTACACAGCCACAATTTAATTTTGACAGCCGAAATTCGCACATCTGTGGCTGATGCACACGTTCGTCCCATGCGACATCGATGTTCAACGCGATGTCATGTGAACCCGAACGCTACATGACCTCGTGCGGCGTGATGAGATTAAACGGGATCTTCGAGATCTGAATATCGATTGGGTTAATTTGATTGACGATGCGGCCAGGTTATGTGATGCTAGTAATAAGCATTTGGGTTCCTACATTAAGATTTCTCAAGCAACGAAGTACACCCCTACTTTCTCAGTAAGGTCTGTTCCATGCAGTTAGGTGTATTCATCGAACCAGGGCCCCCTTCATGAACTAATGAACACTTCTAATAATTAGCATCTTATCATCTACTAGTCAAAGGTAGGTACACTTGATTCTACACAGGGTATTATTAACACGTTCATAACCTGCAAGTATATAACCAACAAGCATTTTCAATACAGTTCACTATGTCACTCACATCCCTTTTATGGCATTAAATGTCATGACCAACACTGCATGACTGGGAATTCATAAATGAATATTTTTCAGTTGACTGAAAATGTATAGCAAAAGACAAAGGCAAGCATCTTGCCACAGCATGTACTGTGCATTTTGTAAATTTCTATTATGTTTAACCAACAAATGTACAAGGTATTTATTAACATTTATTTATTGCTTCCAACATTGTTACCTACGTATAATCAGGGAGCTGTCACATGCTCAAGGTACAAGCGAATTGGATGTAATAATTACATGTAGGTGTTACAATTAAAAGATTAAAACCACATAAAATACATGGCTTTATACACAGGGTTCCCAGCAGGCCTTCATGCACGACACTGGTAGTAACTACGGATTGGACCATCACACGATACAAAACCAAAGATGTCTGTATATAAAGCCACCAAATACTCGATTAATACACATGCAACGATTATAATTAACTAAACTGCTCAAGAAATGTATCAGCTTGCTGTATTTTAGGAGATTTAGTTGCAACACCTACATGTAATAATCGATTACATTCAAATGGCTTGAGCATATGAACAGCTCCCTCATGATGATACTCGGGTTTCCAAACATGTAGTGGGGGGGGGGGGGGGGAAAAAACAAAACAAAAAAACAAAAAAATTTAAGACCACCCCTTCACACTTTTGCTCGCTCCGGTTGGGGGCTTTTTGGGGACCAATAACAAAAATTTTCC
>Ga0123357_10007846_pt1 | contig 13260 bp, 15 predicted proteins | sample TergutEmb28metaG_FD_89873 | JGI IMG/M metagenome (GOLD analysis project Ga0123357, IMG submission 89873) | Embiratermes neotenicus P4 segment gut microbial communities from Petit-Saut dam, French Guiana - Emb289 P4 | ecosystem: Host-associated > Arthropoda: Insects > Digestive system > Gut ...
AACCCGATACACGTAAGTTCCCAGCCGGCCAGAGGCCACGTTACGTAGTAACTCAGGAGGTGACGTACGTAGGAACGTACGTCACGACGTATACATGAGCCTAAGCCCTCGGGGCACGGCTCACTAGCAAGCTGTCAGCGGTTCTGTTTGACATGTACCTGTTGCTGTATGTACAGAACTCCTGATGATGGATGGAAAGACTGTCCGAAACACGTAGAGTGTTGTTCAAAAATAAAATAAACTGAAACATTGGTGCATCATGTTGGATTCACTATAGAAAAATGAAATGATGTTGTACTCATGAAAGGCATGAGCCTAGTTCTTTGCTGTTTTTGCATATTCTGCTGCAAGGCAAGTGTGACTATTAATGGTCCTTATTGAGTCACACCAGTTTCTTTGTTTTTGTAGGTAACAAATCGCATATGGAGGTGGTTTGATCTAACGTCTGGCAAGTGGACCACGTACTCATCCAGTAACAACAAGCTAATTAATGATGCATACTGGAATGGTGACAGTATGGTGCGTGTCAACTGCGGTCGCAGGAGATACATGATTCAGTTTGGAGCCATGAGCCAGGTATGTTTCAACCATCGGACACCATTTACAGGTTGATAAACTGTACAAGATGTTTTTGTTATGAAGTTAAACTACCTGTTCTATATTTCTGGGAGTTGAAAAGTCTAATACGTTTGACAAATGTGGGGTTATTTAACTGTATGAATTTGCCGTGGTGTACTTGTGGCCAGTGTGCATCTGCATATCCTGCACTTTGAAAACTGAATTCTTAGGCTCCTTTTGAGGTGAAAACAAGTTTATATATGTTGTGTTTTTGCACATAATACCATATTTATTTGATTGCAAGATGAGTATTTTCCCTCCCCATAAATTTGGTGCTTACATATATAAAAGGTAAGGTAAAGTGCACCGTTGTACAGGCACTGAGGCTCTGTACAGACCATACAGCCCATGGGGGGAGTAGAGGTATAGCTCTACTCTTTCTTGACCATGGTACTAGAAGGGGGTGAGGGGTCAGCGTGATGCCCCGGCCACTCTTAACCCCCCAGAAAGACCTGGTACCCATTGTACAGGAGGCTGGGTGGGCCCCAGGGCCAGTCTGGACAGGTGCGGAAAATCTCACCCCCACCGGCATTCAATCCCTGGACTGTCCACCCCGTATCCAGTCGCTATACCGACTACACTACCCGGCCCACTTAAATATGTAAGGTCTTCTTAAATTCGCTTATAAAGTGCGATCCGGACCGCACCAAACTGGAATGCTCTGAACCGGACCATGCAGAGCCAAATCAAGGCCTGTATCATGAAATCATGAGGTCATTGCTCTTTTGAGGTTTTATGCAGTGTCTAATGGTAATTTCGCACTCACGTTTTGGGACAGCCTATTAGTCCCAGTTTCAAGGGGCAAGAATACTGTAAGAGAGAACAGAGCACAAGGGAAGTTAACTGACACAATCTTCTTTTATGGGACTTCATCCGTCATATAATTTCTTGAAGAGGCACAACATTTCAGAAGCTCACTCCATTTCCATATTCAGGCAGAGAATCATGTGCCCTGCTGGACCCCTGTAGATTGAGATTATCAGTCACTGGGCACCACAGAAACAGTAACTTGTTAAGAACTGTACCTGAGAACAAATTTAGTTGAATGATAGTAACAGGAAAATAGCTGTTGGAGAATTGAAAATTAATTACAAGGCTTAAAAATAAAGCCTGGTTAGATCCACAAATTAAAAACCATAAAGAGGCCATGAACTGAGACTGATCTGACCACAAACACAACACAAAAATCCAGGACACATGTATTTAAATTCTTAACACCACTAAGATCGTCTGTGGAGAAAATTACTTATCTTCATGGGTTCAAGTATGTTTATAAACCGAGAAATACATATGCATTATTTAGTCATTGTGGATCATAATGGAATGGCAGCGCATCTCACCAGAAGTGACACTGAAGGGTTTTAAGCAGTGCTGTATATCCAGTGCAGTGGATGGGACTGATAACGATGTGTTGTGCGATGGCATTGAATAGGTTGGGAATGTTAGGAGTGGATGTTAGGAAGATGACGGCACTGACTGAAAGTGGAGACAGTGACAATGATTGGTAAAGGTAGATAGAATCTGACATGCTTTGTGTATTAAGTGTGTGAAATTAACTGTAAAATATTTCTTCTTAGCAGGCATTTTATTTTTGACGGTCGTGTTAGATTTGGTTAAATATATTTTCCCTTGGCTAATGTGTTTTATTTTTTTGGGGGAGGTGGGGGGGGGGGGTATTTTGGATTAGAGTCTTTTTGCATTCAGGTAAATATGGTATTTGTGCCTACACTTTTACTCAGACTGTGGGAGAAAATAAAATGTATATTTACTTCCAATTTGTAATGGAAGGTTTGTGGTGATATCTCAGTGTGAGATTTAATAATGTAATTTGTAACTGCGTTTATGGTCCTTTTTGTATATGATGAAATTGTAATGTTGCAGTTGTACTATGTACATTGTGTGTTAAGTACAGGTTAGTTTGTGCTTTCTGAATCTGAGTCTTTAGATGTGGCATGTGTACTGATGAGGCAGGAGCAAGTCTTTCCATTCAGTATGGTAATGGATCTGTTAAAAATTGTAACATTTCTTAGTGCCATTTTTATCCAGAAATGTAACATAACATTCCAGCCATGCAAATTTGATGCCATGTTAGTATCATTTGTTAGCTCAGTATTGTGGACTATTAGAACCTTACCTGCACATTTAGAATGCAGCTTTTTGGGGAAATGAAGTTTTCCAATGTAGTGTTGATGAAATTTGCAAGTGTCAGAGGCTCTGCAGTACTAGGTTGCATGAATGTGTTCCACACTGTGTTAAACTGGCAATGATGGATCAGATTATTGTAATCTGGTAACCGATGAGCTATCATAACTGGGCATGCTGGAGCTCTGTCCCTTAATTTTGTGTAGTGATTCTCTTTATGTCATCAGGAATGTATGAACTTTGCTTTCAAAAGAAACGGAAAGGAGCATTTAGTAGGTTAGGTGTGATGTGAACGGTTTTATGATTTGGTAGGTTAGGAGTGATTAGATCAATTTGCAATTTCCATTGTAGGTGAATGAGGAGACTGGGAATCGTCGGCCTGTCACAATGTCTTTAATAGAAAGAGAGAGAGCAGAGGGCAGGGATCATGCACCTAAGGAAAAGAATTATGAAAAGGAAAAGACAGAGAAGATGGAAGTTGAAGATCCAAATGTGGTAGAAGAACGGGAGAAGAAGAGGAATGTTGTGGTATATGGACTGGAAAGATCTGATATGGCAGTTATTGTAAGGTAAGCCTGTAATTTACATTTTGTCTCTGCTGAAAAATGTAGTGAAGACATCTTTTGGTATAAAATATCATTATTACCACCAACACCATCACTACCAGCAGCTTCAGTACATTCTAAAGAAAAGATTTTTTCTGATTGGTACTGAAAGGGGCCTTCTTTTGTCTTTTGTAGAGCCTGTGTCGGGTTGTTGGCAATTCCTGTGGATCGGGACACGCTTCATGCTGTGATGAGGGTTTGTCTGCGGCTTACGCGCAACTTTGAAAATGCCATGATCTTTGGTGGATTGGGTGGTGTACGCTTGCTTCTGAATTTGACACTGGACTCATCATTTACGGGGTTCCTCAGTCTGTCAACCCTACTGATCCGTCATGTGATGGAGGAGCCACACACCTTGCGTCATGCGATGGAAAAGGTACTTGAACTTGCTGTTCATTATTACATTATTGGTTTGTTCTTAGTGTGGTTGTATTTAGTGGAACACTTGTTTGAAGTCTTTGTGACACATCAAGAGATGATTTGTAGCTGCAAGTTGCATCCATTGTTACTCTCTGTAGTGAACTGTAGCATTAGCTGAATCAAGAAGTTGAGAGATTTTCGTATCCTTACATTAGCTGTTGTACTTGCATCACATTGCTTGTTATATATACAAACTATACCAGCAAAAATATTCTAGTGAAAATTATGAAGGAAGATGCGTTCATTTGTTGCAAGAATTGCCTTTTCCAAAATGAAAGGATGTGGTGGTCTGGAATAGGAGTATAATGAGTTTCGGTGAATGTTTTCCTTGCACATTGTGATAGACTCTGGATTGTAGGATTTGTGTGCTCGTGGCATAGATTGAGGATGAGTCTTGTTCACACTCAAATCCAGAAAGATTTTTAAGTGGTTATGTTGCATTAATTTTCAACATACTGCTGTGTATGGCTCATGCAAACATTGAACATATGTCATCTGAGATGTGATACCCAGTGCATCATGTCCGAGTAGAATTTAATCTTAATCAAAACTTCCCTTCCAGCCTCAAATTTTTAAACGTTATGCATATGCGCGTGCGTGCGCTCATACACACGCACACAAAAATTGCATCTCAGTGAATGCCACTCTGAGAACATTAGATGTTGCAATAGTGTGCTTGCATATGATCATACACACACACACACACACACACACACACACACACACACACACACACACACACACACACACACAAAGAGAGAGAGAGAGAGAAATAAAAGCTTTGTTTGAGGGAACACAACATCTGTATATTAGTAATACTGTGAAAATATGGAGATGTTGACTGCTGGAATAATTGAATGACCTGGTATATACTGTTTATGAATGAAGTGCAATTAGATTGCCACTGAGCTATTTGAAGAGTCACATCCTGCGTCTTGTTAATAAATGAAACTTCTTCAAAGAATAAAGATGTGATACTCTAACCAGTTGGTTATATTCATTTTACCTTTTCTGTATGTTATTAGGTGCTGAGGACAAGAACACTGCCCAACATTCCTCCTCCTTACAAGGAGATCCTGTATTTGCTTAGGAATTCTCCTCCTATTGTCACCAGAGATCCCGAGATTTTCCTGGAGGTGGCCCGCTCCGTTCTTCGTGTGGATCTGAACATTCTTTCAAAAAGAAGTAAGTTTTTAATATTAGTACAGTTTTGTAGTCTGATTTTCACAAGTTGAAATATTTTCTGTGAGACTTTAAACATTCCAGGAGATTTTCTGCAGATCATTACTTAACCTGATGTGTTTAATTTGAAAGATGAGGAAGAGGACACACGTCTGTTGGTGAAGACGCTTCCTTCGAAGCACACGCCTGCTTTACCAATACAGGGGGAGGTGTCCACTACCGTGGTTTATGACTTGCTGAATTGTCTGATTCGATTGACGCCTTATGAGGATTCAACTGTGGCATCATCTGGTGGTCAAAGTACTGGATTGCCAGGACCCTCTGGAGTTGCAGGGAATGACACACCAGGTCGAACAAGTGAGTTGTCACAGGCTGGTGTTAGAGACCTCTGACAGCAGATATATAGTGAGTGGAGTAAGTGCAGGACTCTGTTTCTACAAAACTGCAGATTACAAGGTCATCCTGAAGATTGAGGGAGTGTATTTCTCTTACAACCTCGGTACCTCGGACTATTTTTTTCCTGAATAAGATATATTTATATATTCATCACTCTCAGGGACTTAAATCTTATGACACAGTACTACTACAAACCAGACTAGAGACTACATCAAAATTAACCACATACTCAAAGTAATGTAGCAAATTTTTGAAACTTTTATTGAGAGGTAAAGTTAGAAGTGTTGCCACAAATTGAGTTTTGTTTTGAATTGAAATGTTGTGAGAGTTGAAATGTATGGCATTCCAATTTGTTGTGACGAAATATAAATTTTTTGATGTGTGAAGGCCAGAACTTTGTTATGTATCTGGGCATTTGGACGAAAGGGACTGATGATGTTACATGACACGCACGTAAAGAGCAGAAGTGAAGGTCGTGCAACAACATTCAAGAAATTCTGAAATGCTAAGGAATGCCGAGTTAGCAGAACAGTGGATACTGGGAACCCTTACTTCAGAGTTGTTAAACCTTGGATAATTAACAAACGAGCAGAAAAATTAACACCATTTTGTGGTGTGAAAACCACCTAGTTAGTTAATTTTGGGTGTTAGTAGGATGGATTAGTTAGTGGAGGATCAGAAGTGACATGATGAGGAGGCGGGAAGAGATGGACGAAAATGAAAGAACTTTTGAGGGTGATCGTGGTGCTTCCTGCAAATTACTTGGGTAGGGGGGTTGACCAGAAATAATCCTTTGTAAGTGGTCCTGAAATAATATTAAAATTGATTTGCTAGTGAAATTTTATGACCTTTTGTGCTTCAAAAGTAAAATGCGTTGATGTATGTATGTATTTTCAGAGTGAACACAACTTTATAACACTATACATTCAGTTTTCTCATTGGATTAGGAGTGAGATTTTGTATTACAGAGTGAAAGGGACTGGGGAAACCCATTTCAGAATTGTATGGATTTTAAGTTTTAATGATCCTAATTAATATGATTAAGGCTATTTCTGCCATGTTTCTGCCTCGCAAACCCAGTGCGTTACAAGAGTGTCTGTAACCACTTGGAAACGTTATAGCTTAGGTCATATGTGCTTGACCTGATCTCTCTAACATTTCTTCTAAATTTTGAGATCGTGGCAGCTGCCCTTGTAGTGGGATGACTGCCCTGGTGTTTCAACCTGCTACGTTACACATGAATTCATTATTTGTGACCCCAATTACTGTAAAGCATTGCTGATAGTATGTACACACCAGTTGGTAATGTACTTGCTGTTTCCAGGCTTGGTGGTATCTAACTCTGCGTCTGGTTCAGCTTCAGGCTCAGGCCTGACCATAGGTGATGGAGGATCCCTCCAGTTTGTGGTGCATGCACAAAGGGGTTCGGCGACTGTGCAGCAGAGCTTAAGGCAGGAACTACTTCGTAACTCCAGTTCTAGTGATCTTCTACATCATGATGTGGATGATAGAGTGAGTGTAACTGTAGAATAGAATGAGGGGGAGTTCAGGTAACCCTTGCACTATCACCAGTTAAGATCTGTAATGCTGCGCAACCATAATTTTCAAGTATACTTGTACCGTTAATAAAGGACGGTGGTGTGCCTATTGCAATCCTGTGGCTGTAACTGCCATGAAAAGGGCTCCTAGGTGACTGTTGGTTATATAAGGATGTGTCTGTCTTAATTGTGGTATTCAGTGATACTGTCAATTGCTGAGATGACATAGCATTGGTGTTGGGTGAATGAGTAAATGAGTATGGGGCTCTGATTGAATGGTACTGACAGGGTAAGACTGAAATACTTGTAGGACAACCTCTCTTGGCGCCACCTTGTCCACCATAAGTCCTGTACGGACTGACCTGGGATTGAATCTGGACCTCTGCTGTGGGCTGTGGCACAGACTTGTGAAGTATCTGTGAGTTGTACAATGTGTGTGCGCATGCATGCGTGTGTGGTGTGTGTGCATGTGTGTATATGTGTGCGTGTGCATGCGTGTGTGTGTGTGTGTGGTGTGTGCGTGTGTGTATATGTGTGTGTGTCTTTTCCCATGGTGTGACTAGGTGGCTTCTCTTTTGTTACAGAGTTCACTTGTTCTTCTCAGGTATGTTGAATTAATTGAAAGTTGTCAGATATTCAGTTCATATTGGTGGCTCCTTTTGGGTCAGGGAGGAGGTGGAGCGAGGGGGACAGGAGGGTAAAATGACAGAGACTTGGAGCAGACCACTGACCTCCATCAGAGGCTGAGGTTGAGAGTGAGTGGAGGTGTACCTGAGTTCACTGATATGCCATCTTGGTGTGCACTCTGCTGTAACATGTGAACATTTCCCTTAGTTTAAGTATTTAGTAAATTTAATGATATAAAAGTATTTTGTGTGAGGAGTTAGTGAGTTGAGTTGGTGTTGTGAATATTTGTACACCCAGTACTGCTTTGTTGACAGTGGTGGACTGGTACATACATAGACATCACACATTTCCAAGGCATTGTCGTTTCCTTTTGGACTGAAATTTCAGATGGCTACGTTTTTGTACAGAAGGACCTGCTTTGTAAGAATGAACATGTTTTGCCCTTCATGTTCTTCAGACAGAAGGCTGGTATGGGACATGCTTACCGCTGCGTCATAGCTACTACATTTTCTATACTTGGTCAACAAATATACTGATTGAATTTTTTGAGACATGCTTTACATTCTCCATTTTTTTCCTCCACAAAATGCTGTGTATATCCTGCTATCTTTATTGGTTTACAAAATATTCACATTTTGTATTAATTCATTCATTAGTATTCAGCCTTGAAGGCCAGGCTTGGCGGGAACCAGAGCCCAGTCATGTGACCGGTATGGCTCTGGCACACTGCATCCTGGGCAATTCTTGGGGGTAGTTTGCCATTGCTTTCCCCTGCCTTTAGATGTTCTGACTTTAAGCCACCAGGTGCCTCCGTCCGCAACGATGCGAGAGATCCTAGCAGTGAAAGGTGGAACTGTGGGCGAGATAGATGTCCGGTACTAATTTTGCCTAAATTCCGACTTCTACGTAAATTTAGGGTTCTTTTACATGCCGCAAATCTATGACATGGGACCGACGGCTTTATTGCCCCTCCGAAGGAAGGCGTGCTGAGGATTTTTTTCACCCTAAAAATCCGACGACTTCGGCTGGGTTTGAACCCGCAAACTTAGGTACTAAAGGCAAGCACGCTACCCCTAGACCACCGAAGCCATTTTTTTTGTATTAATGCCATGCTAAAATTGAAATGTCCAAAATTGTTGCCAAAGGTTTAATGGCTTATGATTATGAAGAACTGAATTAGAAATACTATTACATAGTAGAGTGGAAACGGAATCTGGTGGCACACGACGACGCACAGGAGGAGAAGTGAAGGGAAAAGAGGCGAATGGAGTGGGTAGCCAGCAGTCTTCAGCTTGACTCAGAACAGTCCATCCAGTGTTACTACAATCGTTCTCCGCCGACCCGCACTCCAAGAAAGCCAGTACTCGACTGAACTGACGCCCCCGCCAATATAAATGGACTCGTCCGTTTCGCTGGAAGACCGAATCTGGTTTCTACGCTTGTGCCGTCACATTCCGTTTTCACTCTACCTAATATACTTGCTAGCACTTTCCTTCATGTTTACAAACAACCCATTTTGAATCTTGCATAGGAGATGAGATGTCTGAACAAGATTGTCATGTTATCAATGATATCTCTTATGGAGGTGCAGGGATGGTACCCTAAATGGTTCTCAGCTGGTTCCCTGTGCCCTCTTCATGTGCTATATGCATTTGACATTGTCATGACACCACAAGTAACAAGACTGGGACACAAGCAACTCGAAAATCACAGGACCAGATAACTCTATAAGATTCTGACAACCATGTATAACACTTGGAATTATCTGCTTCATGGACTTTGTCCATCATCTCATGTTGGAGGACAAAGTTGATTGATTAATTAGGCTGAGTATTTCAGGGACGGGATTGGCCACTGCCAGTAGGCAAAGCTACTGTCATTTATGTTACTTTGTAATCCTCCACGATATGATTCGATCAAGTCCATGAAGTAGATGATTCCAAACAAGATAGGAGTTCCTATTACTTCTGTGTTAGTTTTGTTGTTGTTAGTTCTGTATATTTCAGGTGAATGACGGGGGTTTTTGGTAATGCAGTTTTAGCGCAGATTGTTTAGATGGCTGTAATTGATTTTGCTGTAAAAATGGTGATAGTTGTTGAGCTTTGGACATTGGGTAACAGAACAGTGCTACCGACAGTATGCTATATACGATGATGTGTTGTATTGATCGGTTTGTATTACTTAATTGTGTTCAGTGTTGTGAGATGAAGCTGTTGATACTTGATGACAGTACAGTGCTACTGACAGTATGCTACTTATGGAGACATGTTTTGTTTTTCAGTTTATATTGCTTACCAGTGATAGTATTCACTGTATTAAGGTGCAGTGTGTTGGTTATTTCCAGACACAGGACTTGGATATGAAGAAAGCAAAGGAAGATTCGGTGACTAGCACAAAAATAAATGAGGAAGCAAAGAAAAGACCTCTACTAGCAAAAAGTGTCATACTTAAGATCCTTGCAGAAGCTGTGAGATCATATTCTGGCTGTGCAAAACTGATAACTGACCATTCTTACTATGCAGGTCAAAGTGAGATGGTAACCGAGGTAAGACACTGCTTATGTCCGGGATGATATTTGCTAGTGCAAACATATTGCGTGATTCTTGTTTTTAAGCTTTCGCCGTGTTCTAAATGTAATTTGTTCCTTTTTGGGTAATTCCCCGGCGACTGAGTTCTAATTGCTGACGTTTCGGAACTCAGACGCCGGGGAATTACCCAGAAAGGAACAAATTACATTGCATGATGGTTTAAAGTTACAATGAATATTGCTGTTATTGCAGTGCATTTTCACATACAGAGAGGTTAATCTTAATAAATCTGAGTGGCATTTGGTATTCATTGTTGCCATTAAAACTTGCTGCCCAAATTCCTATGTCATCCATGTTGGACAGTTTTGACTGTGACTCTTGAGAGACCAAAGCTGTTATGAGTTTGCATCTCAGTGTCCAACAGCAAGGAAATGCATTTCCTTGCTGTTTGTCTTGTAAACAAGGCCTGATGATGGATTGGCTAATTAATCCAAAACATGTGACCTATGTATTTGATTCAGAATGTAAGTTGTGTTGGACTGAAAATTTTATTATTTTTTTCTCGATTGAGCTGAAACACAATGGGATGTGTTCTATTAAGCTTCTACATATCCCCTTCCACCCCACCCACTCTCTCCCTCCCTCCCTCCCTCCAGCAAGTATTGCACACAACATAAAGAGAGACAGTAGTCAAAACATTTACACAGTAAAGCAGGCTGCAAAATGTGTCATGCCCCTTTTCATTGTAGATTAAAAAATGGACAGATGTCATGCTGGACAAAGCATGTGTTGTTTTGTCCCTGTTTGTACTGACAAAAATGTTACAGAAATGAACTTGGAGGTTGTACTACAGAAGGACTGATATACAGGGGAGTACAAACTGTAAACCACATTGAAATTTATATCAGTTTTATTCTTGCTGTGTGTTTTGGCTCTAGGTACAACCTTTTAAAGTAATTGAAGTATTATTTTCATGGGTTGTATTTAATTATCTTTCTGTAAGTGTTTTTAGTTGTCTGATGATGGCTTTTCATTGAAGCCAAAATATGTAGCAAGGAATAAAACTAGTATGAATTTAGTTGCTGTTGATGGTATGTACTTCCCTTTTACTGTTTGTATATCACAACAGGATGTCGTTGATACAGAAAGGACTGGTATATTCTTGCTCCTACTACCCATTTCTATCCCTGGAAAGGCTGCAGCTCAGTCCATTCCTAATTTTACTAACAGCTCCGTGCTAAATGAATGTAATGCACCTACCAGACCCTTAAAAATGCACCCAGTTCTTCAACAGTTGTGCACACAATTTCACATTTGTACTTCCCAAGCCAGGACAAGTCTTTGGCTCCCAGAAAGGTCTTCTGTCTTTCAGGCAGTATGTTTCAAAATGTGACTTAGGAAGTTAATACATTGTGAGTCTGGTGCAGGATATGTCTGGTCTGCTATAATTTGTATGGGACACACTTGGAATTCACCAACCACTTCATGAATTCCGACATGAGTAAAACTAACTGGCAGTGATGACAGTTTTGGGTTGCCTGGTAAGTAATGGTCAGGTATTGCAGGTGGGTTGTTTCCCATAGTTATCACTTCTCCTGAAACCAGATGTCACCTTCATGTATGTCAGCAGTAATGCTTTCTGTCTTCGTGGCTGGAGAGTTTGGTCATACTGTTGTGATAAAAATGGTTAGCTCAGCGGGGTGAGGTAGGGTTAATACCAACATAGTTGAGATGCAACTCAAATGATTATGTATGTTTGGTTTCTGTTAACAGGATTGTTCTGCACTTGCATTCTTATTGGACAAATTGCTACCAGTGAGTGATAAAACAGTAGACATTGAGTGTTCAACAATGGCAAGAATGCTGATTGCTGCATTAGCTTCATGTAATCATTCACCTGAAGCCCAGACTGTGTTGGTGACAGAGGTGATAATCGTTTTTGTGACATTTTATTTAGTATCAGAGTGATGTTTACAGTGTGGTGTTTGTGTATGTAACTGTAGATAATCACAAAGAAACACACTGTATCTGTCATCCTAATTTCTTATCGGCGTCTGTTTATTGTGTGAAGTGCTTGACTTTTTTTGTTTGTATTACTGCTCCACTGCTTAGAATTGTTGATTTTATAGACTTTGTTCAGAAGTAAACTTGTACATTTGGTTTGCTGTCAAAAACAGAACTCCATGTGCAGAGTGTGGCGTCTGTGCTTATATAACTTGCCATAGCACACCTGTTTTATTGTTTAAAAAACTAAAATTTACTCTTTCTGTTACATTATTGTTAACTTACACATCTTAACAATTCCAACCTTTCGCTCATTTTCAGGTTAAAGGTGCTCTGCTTCGAACATTGGCTCTTCCCGAGTCAGCTGACAAACATGCCCATATCCAGCTGCTGGCAGGTCTGATCTCAACGATGATAGATAACTGCCCGTCAACACCCAACAATGCTCCCCTTAGTGCCTCATTGAAGCTTCACCAATACAGGTTAGTCACATAAGTTGCATGCCATCACATCACTTACTCTGCCAGTAAATATATTTATAAAAATTATCTCCACAGCATTCTGCTTGCTTACATATGGAGCAATGTGTGGTGTCATGCTTGGCGATGTAATTTGGCCCACCCTTTCTGATATAGTTGATGCACTACTGTGTCTGACTATACCTTATGCACTAGTACCATTCACATTTCCAGTCTATACTGAAACACAGTACACCAGATAAAACCATTGAGTCATACCGAATTAATATGTTGTCACTTGAAATTTGAATAGTGTTAGGCATATTGTTAACTACACATAGTGCAGTTTACAGAAAGACATGGAAGTAAGACAGTGGGGTGAAATATTTTAGTGAAAAAGGAAGTTGCATAGTGGGAATGGGAAACTTGCAGCAGGATTTTTTTGTGTTGGGGTTGGGGAATGAACAGCAAGTTGTCACTGTGAGAAGTTACGTATGTGAGAAGAAATCTTGTAACTTTGTGGTTAATGTTGTGCTAAGAACTGTGAGGATGTGCAGTTAATGTTAGTTATTTTTGTGTATCCATAACAGCCACTTCAGGAGGTACTGTATAATGTACGGTAGAACCTCGATTTATCGTTTTTCAAGGGGTTGGAGAAAACAAACGATGAATGCGGGAAAACGATTAATCCGGGAAACCACTTTTTTTAACAAAAAAAGTCATACATTGTCTTTTGCTTCTT
>Ga0123357_10007847_pt1 | contig 13259 bp, 8 predicted proteins | sample TergutEmb28metaG_FD_89873 | JGI IMG/M metagenome (GOLD analysis project Ga0123357, IMG submission 89873) | Embiratermes neotenicus P4 segment gut microbial communities from Petit-Saut dam, French Guiana - Emb289 P4 | ecosystem: Host-associated > Arthropoda: Insects > Digestive system > Gut ...
TGGGTGTGTTTATGTTATGTGTGTGTGTTTATGTTATGTGTGTGTGTTTATGTTATGTGTGTGTGTTTATGTTATGTGTGTGTGTGTGTTTATGTTATGTGTGTGTTTATGTTATGTGTGTGTGTTTATGTTATGTGTGTGTGTTTATGTTATGTGTGTGTGTGTGTGTGTGTGTGTGTGAACGCCCTGGCTGACAATCAACAGTACGATATTTGACCAATAGAGGCACAACGTAAAAACCGGGCCAAGGTATGTAATAAACAAACCTATCTCGCAGTGAGCAGACAGTTGCAATGAAGGGTTTAGAATTTCTTAAAGTAACCTGTCTCACTCATCTGCCAAAGTTCCCATTCCGTTTGACACTGTAAGTGTACTTCAATTTTCATTGGTCTAATATCAACGATATTCTGTTTAAAAACAGATACGCTTCTTGAACAGCGCATAGTGAAATTCCCCATGTCGGCAGCCAAAAGGAGACCGCTATTTTGTTCTTAATGGCTTAGAATATACTCACATTCAGTCACAAGATTCCGTGAAAGAAAATGGCGGCAGGGCAGAAGGTAATGGAGTAGCGTCTATAGATCAGTGTTTAGAAATCCAGACGGACGAAGAAGGGTGTTTAGGGAAAAGCTGAGGAAGGGTTGCACTCCAAAAGTTTAAAATTTCTTCAAAAATTACATTCAAACAAGGTGAGAAAGAATAATGCGTGGAGAACGTAAGAATAAGATTTTCTGAAATAGTGCTCAGCCATTGGATATGCGTGTTGACAAAGACAGTACCAATCCTATTAAAAGTTCAATTACACCAAACGGAGCCCAAGGTTTCAAATTTCTGTCAGTCTGCCAGTCAGCCTGATTTGTTTTGTGGATTCCATTAGTTTCTACATGTAAATGGCGCAGTGGTGCTGATAACATATTGTCAGGAATGCATACTCAATTTTAACATTATTTATATATAAGAGCCTGTACACCGCTGTCAGTATAGTAACTACAGTCTCGACTTCCGTTTAAGCGGGGTCTAATTTCCTGCCAGTGGAGATACTTTCTCTACCCATCATGGTTCAGACAGGCTCTGAAGCCACCCAGCCTCCTATGCAGTAGTTCGAACAGCCCCTTCCGCGGAACGTGAATTTAACCAGCCACCTCCTCATAATCCCGGCGTTAATAATGCGGGGAAATATTAGCGTTAATTTTAGCACACCTTTGTTTTCATGATATTTGAGACCTTGCTTGTGGACTGACAAATATGGAGCCATTACTTTATCCGACGAATACTGGTTGCTACTTCCTGTCGGCTCCTACTTCAAAGCCCACTCACCCGACTACGAACATGCGTGGCGCAATAGCGGAGCCATTAAACAACAACAATTTTCACGTAAATTGAAGACTCCATAGTAAGTTATGTTCTTTATTTCATTGACAGTAATGGCTCACCTCTTCTGATTTAAAGAATAATAACTTGGAGCTACTGCTCTATGTACGCACCCCTCTTTATGTCGTGGTGCATAATTAACCCTTCGAGGTGTGAAAAAGCGCAAGAGCTCTTCCTTCCAGCGCTTCCAGTTTTCCGAAACTGGAACTATCCCAGGCTTCGCCCGTTTGTCGTTCTGTTACGAGCTACATGTAGATGCAGATAAGCGTTGGTGGACGGAAACAGACGGGGAAAGCCGAAGTAGTGTCCCACTGCCACTCTCTCCACACGTACCTCATGTGCAAGGATTAGGTTCGAACCGAGGCTTCTATTGTGAGAAACGGGCCACTACCTACCTTAGCCATGGTACGATCTTAATCTGTTTATATAAAGATTCAGTTAGTACCGTGCAGTAAAAACTCGCCGGCTCGGTTATAAAAACCAGTCAGTTAATGTTGTGTAGGGAAATAATCGCTGTTTGTTCTCAGATCCACACAAAACACATAAATACACTGTGTGGGCAGATCGTATCTGTTTTTCATGTTAAACCTGGTGGTAAGTAAATTAACTACTAGGATTTAAAGTGTTAAACACAGCCATATTTACCTTTTAACCTTTTGGCGCTGGAATTATTTTTTTAAATTTTAGCACACCCTGTATATAAAATGTGAATAAAACAGGAAGCAAATACGTTAGAATTATGAAATAAACTGCATTTTGAAGAGAGAAAAAAAAACGGAGATTATATACCATGTTAAAAATATTCAGTACTATATTTGTTGAATAAATATATAAAATGCAAAGTTTAGAGGTTAGCGGTGCGGCACGACCACTATAGTGGTCGTTAGGCGTCAAAGGGTTAATGAGCAAATTATATTACGTCTTTCAGGGAAAACTGCGGTTGCTGACACACTTTGCACTCACATGGAAGTGATTATGGTACAGACATCACACACGCAAGATGCCTCTACTAGCGCAAGGCTAATTACTGGCTTCAGGGCAAGGCCCTCTTACAGGAACTCCCAAATTCATTGTAATGAAGTGTGGCCCGCCCAGAATCCCCCAAAACATAATAACATGTCCTTAATGGGTTTGTTTGTGCACACACCCTAATTACTCACACGGCGCTAATCCGCTTCATAAACCGCGTATCTGTGTACCAAACAGCTATGTTACAGCATCATAGGGCCGTCAGACGAAATAGTCCCTTCCTAACAACCTTGCTACAATCGAAAGCATCTCGCGTTGAAGGTTTATAGTTGCAAAGCCTTAAAAATCAAATAACCAAAACAAGGAAAATTAGAAGGTTTAAATGGGAAGTAATTCTGAATTATGCATACAGTTTCCATCGAGAAGCCGGAAGGAAAACCTTCTTGGAGGATCTATTGTTGGTTCGAAAATAGTATTTAAAAAGTTATGGAATATAATGGAGCGGCGTGGAGTAGATGAGTGTGGTTTATAATAGGATCCAGGGATGGCCTTTTGTGAACACTGTAATGAACGTCGTGCTGCAGTTAGTGGCCAGCTGAGCAACTGTTACCTTCTCGCAAAAAAAAAAAACTCTGCTCTAATGAATTCTTTGCAATTGTAACCGTCATTCGTTTATTTAATATGTACATTTTAAGTTTCTAACACGAACTATGAAATGTCTCCCAAATTCAGATAGAATTGTCGAAATTACAGTAACTTCCTTACCCAGACACCAGATCATGACAAAGAACGCTGTCGTATACGAATGTGTCAACTTTTCAGAGGAATCTTTGCCTCTCTCATTTACTTTAATATGGAAGCAGCAATTTCCTCTAACCCTTTCACAAAATGCTACTAAAGAAGGCGACGTAACATTTCAAAGGGCAGTCAGATCCGTAGTTACAACCATGACAGCCTTAATTCTCACAAAGTTATGACCTCTTATAAAGAATTCGACGCTTTATTATCGGGCGATTCGCTTACAGCGTCACTCACGTTCGTTCTGGGTCTGGAGGTGACCAAGAGTACTCATGTGTCCGGCGGGAAACAAGTTCCCATCGTGTGTCGTCCGTCGGCATGTCCTGTGACAGCCATCGTACTCGAGGACACGATAAAGCGGACACTATACGTCCGGTTCAAAATTTCAATTTGGCCTGCGCTATAATTTTATATAAAGGGGAACTTTAAACGTTATTTCTGACAAAGACTCTAGTAAAATTTAAAAGTCGCTTACGAAGTATTGGGTTCAAGAAGCGTTAGAGCAGTGGCTTCCAGCCCGGGGCCGACAACCTGAACCTTGCATGTTTGTTCCAAAAGGGCTGCGAGTTTATTGCAAGAATCCAAAGAATTCACAGGACTTCGCTGAAGTTTTTAATTCTTCAGCTAGCGCTTGGTCTTTTTTGACATTATTATTATTACTACTATTATTATTACTACTATTATTATTACTACTACTACTGCTGTGAGTAAAATGTGAACTAATTCCCTCAATTAAGAAAGTTTATAAGTAGAATTGTGATAAGTAAGAATAACGTTTTAAAGGCAAAAATTGAATTAAACTGCAAAATAATATAACCGCTATCACAATTCAGACACTTACGAAGCATTATACCGAATTAAAATACTGAAAGGAATATAGAATATAGAATAAAAGCACTTAATAAAATAGGTGGCGCTATTAGAAGCAGCTTTGCCAGAAAAAAGGCGAAATGAACTGCATTAAACTTACAGAATGTTGCATCTAAGACAGCCTTGAAATATGGGAGTGGGACAATGATTTTGGAAAAAGGAAGCAGACAAAGATTATAAGCAGGCACAAATGAAAGTTTTAAGAGCACACTTCGGACTGAAAACACTAAAAAAATCAGATAAACAGAAATCAGATTAAGACTAAACGTAAAAAACATAGTCGAAGAGACTGAAGCACACAGAAGTTACTGGGTAAAACACGTAGAAAGAGGGAGAAATGCAAGACTATCACAGCAAACCATGAGTTACAAACCAACGGACAGGAGAGACATGGGTAGACAGAGTGTGAGCTGCAGGAAGCAAATTTATCGTCAGACACAGGAACAGGCTCCATAGCTTTAAACTGCGAAGGTTCAGAAGAAGAAGACGAAGAAGAAGAAGAAGAAGAAGAAGAAGAAAGTAATAGTAAGGTAAGCTAAATTTCACCCTATAACAAACCACGAAGGCCCAGAGGTGGAGTAGTTTTACTTTTTCTTTAACCTTGGCGCTAGATGGTGGTGGGTGGTCAAGGCCAAGCCCCGGCAGCTTTACCCCGGGAAAGACCCGGTACCCTCTGTTTAGGAGGCTGGGTGGGCCCCAGGGCCGGTCTGGATGGGTGCGGAATATCTCGCACCCTACCGGGATTCGATCCCCGGATGTCTGAGTCTGCGAAATATTTTGAAATTCAGAGCAGTTCTTCCAATTCAATGTTTGGAGAGTCTCGCTCTTTCCAGACTCTTCTGCAGCTGCAGACACTGACTGTTCGTCTACCCACCATGAAGACGAAGAACAACAATGACATGCTACTGCGCATGCGTACCTACATCAAGATAAAGTTCCTCATTACAAAGGTATATTCCTGTATTTTTTTACATAAATAATTGAATAAAAAGAGCACCATATTCGAATAACTTACTGTCATGCAATTTAGCACGTACTTTTATATCGTAGAGAAAAGCAGACTTTGACGTAACATTAACAAGAAGTAGAATATTACTCCATGGCCTATACTCGCTGTCTATTATCATTTGTAGACGTCTATTGAAATGTATTGGTGCAGAATCACTTGCAGCCATCTCCTGTCCTTATACGGTGTTTCAATTAGCTAACAGTCCCTGTATAGAAGAAGTTAATGACATATGAAGTACATTAGACGTTGTCTTGAAGGACATCCATTCGGTCCCTGACACTAACACGCAGCTAAAGAAATGTAATGAAAATAAAAGTTTAAAGAATGAGACAGAAATATTTTGTCTGCAACTGACGTGAATAACAAAAGGAAACACATCCATTCTCAGAAACATTGTGGGTTTTCTGTAGCCTCAAGTGACAAAGTCCCAAATACCATTCATATCTCTGTATAACAGTAGTTTACATCGCGTGAGATGGGCCTTTTTAATGGGCCATTTAATGACACTGCCTATCCCAGTGACTGCGCTGTCTACGGCCTTTGTTGCGGACGCTCGCTTGCTGGGATTTTAGGTTCGAATCCCGTCGCGGGCATGGCTGTCTTTCTGTTGTGAGTATTGTGTCTGTGTTTAGGTAAAGGTCTGCGCCTCAGGCTGATCACTCCTCCAGAGGAGTCCTACCGAGTGCGTGTGTCTATTAGTGTGTGATCGTGATGCCTTGATAATTAGGAGGCCCTGGCCCACTGGAGGATTTTGCACCATAAGAAATTAATGACACTCTGTTTTGTAACGTCGATGGTAAATTATTGAGTATGTAGAACGTGTGGAATGACGCTGACGTCAGAAAACCGAAGGATTCGAAGTAGAAACCTGCCTTAGTAAATCAATGTACACCACAAACCCCACATAAATAGCTGGGGATTGAACCCAAGCCTCAGTGATGAAAAGCGGACGACGAAATGTTGAATCCATGAGACGGTCTTGTAAGATTATTATTTATTTATTTATTTATTTTTGTTTTCTTGTTAGTAAATCTGTCTATTTGAAGTGAAAGTTTGGGATAATAAGTAAATAATGAATTTGCAAATCTAATAATGAAGCATCTGTATCCTTATTAGAAGCAATGTCAGTTGATATGGATGGATAGCAGATCTGAAGGTAAGATTTGAAATCGGGACTGCTCCAACAGGAAGCAGAATTGTGGAACGCCGCACTGAGAATTTTGTGACCCAAGAAGATGGGTCACCTTTCGTTTTGGTAACAGATACGGAAATGGAAAAAAAAAGTCTATTTTTAAGGCTGTAATTGTACTGTGTTTCGCCTTTTGTTGCCCGTTTTTCCAGCGTCCTGCTTTGCACGACGCAGTGTCGTTGAGAAGCTAATAGTTACTTTTCTATTCAAAAAATCCCGGCATTTTATGCAGCTCTAAATTTTATTATCATCTTCGCAGTATCAGGTCACTGGATCCTATCCAGAGCCAGATAATCCCACTCTAGTTCTTCAATATTCAATATTCAATATTCACTCTAAACTAACATTATCCTGAGCAATAAAATCGCATTCTTTTCCTGTATCCAGTTAAAGGTAATACTATCCTGAGCCAGATAACCCCACCCTACTTCTTCAGTATCCACTCTAAACTAACATTATCCTGAGCCATAAAAACGCATTCATTTTCCAATATCCAATTAAAGTTTATACTATCCTAAGCCAGATAATCTCACTAGTTTTTTTTTTTTTCGGAAATCTTTTAAAGTTAAAACTCACTTTCCTCTAGTTCCTTAATTCATGTTTCAAGAAAAAAATCTCCACATATTCCTCAATTCTACCATGCGTGTTACATGGCCATCCCATATCATCCTCCCTGACCTGATCATTCTATTAACGTATAAAGCTTCTCACTGTGTTAAGCGTATTGCCATCCTCAAATTCTTCCCTATTACACTCAAATATTTTTCCAGTTGTCCCTCTCTAAACATTTTGCACTTCAGTACTGAAATTATTTCACAGTGAATTTCGTCCACAAACACAAGTGGAAAATATACACATGGGGCTGTTACAAATGTGGTTGGGTGTGTGGAGTCCCAGGGGTCTAGTAAATAATTTACATTCCCAGGCATAAATAAAACAGAGGCAATAAAAGATTTTCAATGGTATTCCAACCACGATCCTTCGACTTGTCCAAACATGACCATAGGAGCTAGACATGTACCTCGTTTTTTCGGTCATTCTGTCGTTTTGGTGTGCCCTGTCAGTTTTCGTGGTGAAGTCCAGCCACATTTGTCACTTCGTGAACGTGAAGTGACATGACTGAAACAAGAAGGGATCAATAAGTCATTAACTAAGTGAAGGAGATGTATTTCACACAGCATTTCTTGGGTACACGCAGGTTTGAGTTCTCACGCTCTCCATTAGTTTGTGAACATACGTTTTATTTTCCCGAAAGTTTCAAGTTTTGACAAACCGATGCAACAGAATTCAATCCAAGAGACTGCCTGTGCCTTCAGAGTCTTTGGTATTGTGAGATCTGCTCTTTTCTAGTGACAGTTTTGAAGAATCAAAATTCTATTCAGGAAGAAATTAAGAGCAGACTTAAATCAGGGAATGCTTCGGCTCAGAATATTTTGTCTTCCAGTTTGTTATCCAAAAATTTAAAGATTAAGCTTTACATTACTATAATTTTGCCTGTTGTTTTGTATGTGTGTGGAACTTGGTCGGTCACGTTGTGGGAGGAACATAGGTTGAGGGTGTTTGAGAATAGGGTGCTGAGGGGAATATTTGGGGCTGAGAGGGACGAGGTAACAGGTGACTGGAGAAAACTACATAATGAGGAGCTTAATGATTTGTACTCCTCGTCCAATATTGTTCTGGTGATCAAATCGAGAAGAATTAGATAGACGGGGCATGTAGCGCGTATGGGGGAGCGTATAAGTGTGTACAGAGTTTTGGTGGAAAAACCTGAAGGAAAGAGGCCACTTGGGAGATACAGGCGTAGATGGAAGGATGATATTACGACGGATCTTCAGGAAGTGGGATGTGGGAGTATGGACTGGATCGAGCTGGCTGAGGATAGGGACTGGTGGCAGGCACTTGTGAATGCGGTAATGAACCTTCGGGTTCAATAAAATAAAGGGAATTTCTTGACTAGCTTAGAACCTGAGCTTCTCAAGAAGGACTCTGTTCCATGGATTAAGTAAATAAGTAAGTAAGTAAGTAAGTAAGTAAGTAAGTAATTAATTAAGTAAGAAAATGATAAATAAGTAATATATTAAACGAGTGTGTACAGTTAGCTGTGGGGTTGTCGTTTTTCGTGTGTTATGCACGATCATAGCAAAATACATTCATCAATCTGTATTTAAATTAGGATTGGGTCCATTACATGGAAGACGAGTAGGCAAATCAATGGCCTGATTTAGTGGAGTTCCTTGTGTCGCAGCCAGCAGAATAATATAGCAGAATGCATGTAATGAATAAACATTGTGCATTTGGTGGGTATGAATAAAAAAAGTTTTTAATTATATGAAAATGCACGGAGTCGAATGCGTCAAAGCTCTTATATTCTTCCGTGACAACTTGACTGTTGCAGTTGAAGGCACTGTGATTCTTCGAAACCTCAGGAACCACCCAACGACGCAGGACCAAGTCTCTGAAGATTATCATCCTCAACAACAACGTGAGGAACCTTAAATCTCACAACCACGTCCTTGGGGGTAATCGAAGTCTGAGTGTCCAATCTACCAGCCCGTAGCCTGGTTTCCATACTGACTGAGATGTAAGCCGTTCCAAATTCAAAGTGTCTGCACTGAATTTTATACCCTGCCCTGCTACGTATTCCGTCCACCGAAACTCTGTGTCCACACCGTTCATGTACTGCCCTTGTCTCCAGGGAACGCGAACTGTCCGCCAAACCACTTGACATCACATACAACTGACATCTTCTAGCTGCATGTTGGTCCATGATTGCACAATTACTGAAGCCTCACTTTTAAGGCGCTTTTGAAAAAATTTGAAAAGGACTATCAGTATGGTCTTGTCTGTCCATCCGTACGCCCGTATGGAGCAATTCGGCTCCCACTGGACGAATTTTCATGAAATTTGATATTTGATTATTTTTAGAAAATCTGTCCAGAAAATGCAAGTTTCCTTAAAATCTAACAAGAATAACGGTATGTTACATGAAAACCAATATACATTTTTGATCATAACTTGCTCAGTTCTTCTCGGAATGAAAAATGTTTCAGACAAAAATTGTAGGGAAAACCAGAACATACGTTTTTTGTTCAATAATACTAAAAAAAATAAATCGTGCCTTTTATGAGATAATGTGGAAAAATGATGTAGAGTGGGCAGGCCACAGATAACAATATGGCGCATGAGCATTGCATGCTGGATACCTAAGGCTACAGACACAATAATAATACGAAATACTTAATGCTTTTCCTCTGCAACAATGGTTGCACGAAAGCGCCTTAAAGTTACTATACTCACATTACCAGTCGTGTTGTGATATCGTGTGACAGTTTGTGACGTTTTAGATTCTGACTGCGATGACTATGAGTAAGCGACGTAAGTAGTCTGGTTGTAATTTATCCAGAACAATGGACTGAAGCTATCCCATTACGGGTCAGGAGAGGCCCTTAGGGCTTCAGGAGCTTGAGGTTTCCAAAACTTCTAGGAACTCGCCACATGGAGGTGGTAAGATTGTCAGCTCTACGCATTAGCTGCCTTTAATACCCCCACCCCCAAGCCCCCAGAAGTATTTATTTCTGTTAGAGGCTGAGCCGACCCCAGAAACGTATTGCTGCCGGAAGGCTTAAATCAATGAAAAATCCTAAGAATTTAACCCGTGACCTTCGGCTTGTAGCGCGGTGGCTCAACTAACTGTGCCACATCGTGCTCCTGACGCTAACGAGTAACAACGGATTTCAATTTCAGGGTACGCTGCAGACGGAAAGAAACCTTGCGAAACTAAACGAGACCAGATGATACGGCATCACGTAATAGAATACAGTAATTTTCGTAATATTTATAAAGCTATTTCTCACGCGCAACACTCCAGGTGGCAGCTCACTTAGTTTGGAACCACAGGCGGGTCAGGGAAAGAACGAACACTGATTCCGCCCCTCCCCGCAGCGTTCCTACCGCCTCTCCAATCATTCGTTGCTTCTATTTTGGCTATCTTGCTCCAGCTGTTTTCTTGTTTCTTATTGGTGCCGGCGAATGGGAAAAATGCAACGTGTAATGTAAGTATGGTGAGGGAACAGTCTGCTGACCTGAGACTCGAACACAAGTGTTCTTGCTTTTCATGACCCGACAGCAGTTCTCACATTCTATTGCATTGTGACAGTAACAGCAACTGTCTTTGCTTTGCATCGACAAGCAACAAGACAACCAAATCCTCAGTATGGTGTTACATTCTGTCAGTTTAAGTGTATTTCACAGCTGATACAGTGTCACAAACGTGACAAAATCATACCGTTATATAGAGATCCTTTTGACACGTCTGTTAGGAGCAGTGGCACAGTAACTTTGATAGGTATTATGGCACAAATACGTTTTTATTTCTTCATATCTTGATAGAATCAGGTTGCTAATTCCACGTGTCGTAGCAGATACACGAGATTTTGAACAAGCAGATGATTACGTTCACGTGATAAGTCATAAAAACTTGAAGACATGCACTTTCGTTTGGCACTTCACGAATCACGGCACAGCCATATTACCTTGCTACGCTGGTTCGGTGCAAGCATCGCGGTGGCTTATGTCATGTTCAGTTACTTGATCGGATTATATACAATACAGAACTTAAAAATTGGCGACAACTTAAACGTGTCGTGGCACAGCCATCAATTTCTTAATGTACTATGGCCCCCCCATCGGTAACTATCTGCACTTTACATGGCACAAATTATACGAGTCACAGTAAAGTTTACTAGCAAAGGTAAGGCAATCCCATTACAGGCCAAGACAGGTTCTGAGGATTCCAAGAGTTTGAGATTCCCAGATTTCAAGACAATCGGCACATGAAGATGGTAGTGTTGTCACTCCTACGCACCAGCCACTTTTACCCCCCAGGAAATATTCCTGGTATTCATTTCTGTTAGAGGCTGAATCAACCCAGGGCCATAGTGCGGCCGGAAGGATTATATCAATGAAAAATTCCAATGACACCATCGGGAATCGAACCCGCGACCTTCCGGCTTGTAGCGCAGTGCCTCAACCAATTGCGTCACAGCGTGCCTTAAATTTTACTAGAGCTGTCCTTTTTACAACCCCGACGATGGCTTACTCATGAATCTGAGGAGTTGTGTAGACGCACAACCACTCGCGCGTGTTCTCTTGCTACACCAGATATTAACTAATTGGGACACAACCGCTGGGAACACGTGTGTAGACTACTTGCACGTGTACTCTTCTGTCCGCTCACTGCACACGTCGCAATGTACGTAACAGCACCAGTGGAACTTACAGTGACACTGCCAAGTTTTTGTGAACTGGTGTGTGTTGTAGCCTCGTCCACAGCACATCAGGTCGCAGCCGTCCGTACCTGCAGGAACAAGAACAGATGTAGACAAAATTTGTAATTTACAATTCTTAGCAAAAATCTGAAACAAAAATTGAATATAAAATTACCGCTTTAGACGGAAAAAAATTAATATGTAAGCTGGCTACTTCCGGACAGAATAACTGAAGGCAAAACACGAAATTGGTCTGGAGCAGTCTACTTCCCCGCACAAAGTTCCCACCCTATTAGAACATTCTTACAGCAGTCTTCCTCTAAACACGATGTCTAAGAAAATTTGTTTGTTTGTGTTTGGCGCGACAGCCCTCACTGAGCCAGGGCCTCCTTATTCATGAGGTTTCTGGATCACACTCAGACACACCACACTCGGTAGGATTCCTCTGGACGAGTTATCAGCTCGACACAGAGACCTCTACCTGACAACATACAACACTCACAACAGACCGACACCCACGCCTCCCGTGGGATTCGAACCCAGATTCTCAGGAGGCGAGCAGCCACGCCTTAGACCGCGCAGCCATTGGGATCGTCCAACAAGAACTTTATTTTATCCTAAACTTAAAACTGAAGTTACGTCGACTTACAATAACTTCATAAATGTTATATATTTTTTTAATTTAAAGTTTTGGCTAAGTAACCGTTAAAAAAATAACCATATGTGACTATGAGCGACTGATTTCACCTCTGGAGGTACGGTTGCAGTGGCGGCCAACTGTGCCCATAGAGCCAGTGGCATGATCCCGCTCGCAGTAATTGGGCGACTCCTGTAGAAACACAAGGTCAGAGCGTCGCGGGGTTCTCTTCTTCTCCAGTAGCTGATGAGTCCAGAGCGGAAACCTCCTGAGCACCAGCTGGAGGTTCTTACCTCTGCGGCTCGGACGGGAGCCAACCTCCACAGCCACGACTGCACGCGCCCTGCTGTACTTTCGCATCAGGCTGTCGCCTATCTGACGAAATGCGGGCAGCGTCTTCCAGCACGTCTTCATCGTACAACTGCCGGACACGCCATGGCATTTGCACTCCACGTGTAAGTTCACTTTGACGGCCTGCAGCAAGAGATATGGTTAAAGGCGTGCAATGAAGAGTAAAGTGACGTCCAAAACCGACGGAGACATTCAGTCATCTAAAAACAAATATCAGGACAGTATAACCCCCTGAAGACTTAGTGGCAGATACTAAAAAGGAAAAGATTAGAATGGGTTGGACATTTAGTAAGAATGGATCAGGGAAGAAAAAAAAAAGAAAGTACTTGAGAGTAAACCAAATGAAAGTACAATGACAAAATAAAATTATATATGTACTCAGTTTAACACAACAATATATTTATTATATTAATATAATAAATACATTGTTATGTTAGACTGAGTACATATATAAATTTATTTTATCATTTTACTTCAAACACGACGAGATGTCCTCTACAAAAATCACCTGATGGAAGTAGCCGAAAGGGAAAACCTAGACTCAGACGGCTGGAAGATGAAGAGAAGGATGTATGGGAGATGAAGGTTAAGAGATGACGACAGAAGACAGTAGATAGGGAAAGATGCGCGTACGTAATTAAGGAGGTCAAGGCTGTCAGAGGGCTGCGGAGCCAAGCAGTAAGTAAGTAAGTAAGTAAGTAAGTAAGTAAGTAAGTAAGTAAGTAAGTAAGTAAGTAAGTAAGTAAGTAAGTAAGTAAGTAAGTAAGTAAGTAAGTAAGTAAGTAAGTAAGTAAGTAA
>Ga0123357_10007848_pt1 | contig 13258 bp, 5 predicted proteins | sample TergutEmb28metaG_FD_89873 | JGI IMG/M metagenome (GOLD analysis project Ga0123357, IMG submission 89873) | Embiratermes neotenicus P4 segment gut microbial communities from Petit-Saut dam, French Guiana - Emb289 P4 | ecosystem: Host-associated > Arthropoda: Insects > Digestive system > Gut ...
CCCTTTTTACAGTTTCAGAGGGCTAAAAAATCAGATGCGGATTAGAATCGCGTGCGGATTAGATTCGCGGTCGTGAGCTGGATTTTGGAAAAATGATAGAGCTGCTGTACGTGCCGTAAGAACGATACAATACAATAATTTATTATTTATAATATTATATAATATTTATAATTTATTATTCATCAGGCTCACCGTCATCACTCATAACTGAATCAGTCTGCCTTACAGGCAAGGGACGGTTGAAGGAAAGGTGCGGATTAGAACCGCGAACTAACTTTTTTTTCGTTTAAGAAATCGGCAAAAACTAGCGCGGATTAGATTCGGGTGCAGATTAGATTCGAGAATGTACGGCATATCCCAGTCAGAGGCTAGATGCACTTTCCGCAAACGGTTTGTTGTCCTGTGTTAGTAATTGGCTTCAGTAATTGGCTTAATAAGGATTTGTAAAATCTAAAAGGCGAACTCCTGGCAAGAACGACTCTGAAGCGTGTAAAGAAAAGTGGGCACAATACGAATGGAATATTGCTGTAAATTGGAAGCCCATGTAAAAAAAAAAAAAATTATAGTTGTCCCTTACATGCCATGAAGGCGCACAGAGGAGTAAGGTATAGCTCCACTCTATCTGGACCTCGGTGCTAGATTGAGGTCAGTGGCCGACGTCACGATCCGGTCGCTTTACCGCCGGAAGAGTATCTCGGTATCCTTTCAAGTGGGGGCTGGGTGGGCCTCAGAGCCGGCCTACATGTGTTGTGAGATGAATCTCCACCGACCAGGATTTGAACTCCGATCCGTCCAGCCCGTATCCTACGCTACTATGCTACCCAGCCCCCACCCACCCAGAAATATTGAAAATTTGGAATTCTTTACTATATCAGATACGGCGATACAGCAATATGTACACTCAATTACGAGGTTTACACTCTGTATGGAACATTGCTTTGCACAGAGACAAATTCGTTATCAACTGCTGATGATTGAAGCTCGTTTCTCGGCAATAATGCAGTTGTTATGGTGAGCACATTTTATATCCTTATATTTTAACTTACGAAAGTATTTGATCCAAACCATATTGAAGCTGTTAGCACCTTTGAAAGTGACGGTGGGCCTCGGAGAAGACTGCCGGCACCACAAGTTGGAACCTGTGTACCGATGACCAGCACTGGAAGCATTATTGATGGGCTGGTAGCGATACAACGGGCGGTGAATGCTTGGATCAAATGCCTGATTAGCAAACACGTCTCGTCGTGGTAGGACGCCACTCGTTGCAACTGTAGCTGCAGGTACCTGCCGCTGCTGTTGAGGTTGCTGAGGTTTCAGTATGGAGAGGGGCTGCCTACGAGATCGTGTGGGGGAGGATGACGCAGGTCTGGGGCGTGACTCCCTGGAGGATGATACGGATAATGGAGGGGAAGTTCTTAGTTCCGGTGAAGACAGGCACCTGGTACTGGGTTGGGTGTCTGGAAATTTGTGGGCCACCCAGTGGCACCCTAAATACGGGGCTATATCTCTCAGCTCCCGGATATCGGGGGTCGACGTGAACATCTGGCCCATCAGAGACAACTGCGATTCAAACTTCTCTCTAATTCTCCGAACTTCGCCAGTATGGAAGGGCCTGAAAACTTCGTCTTCCGAAACGATCGCTTGCCGCTGAGGAGACGTTGTTGCCGAACGACGCTGCAAAGATGCTGTCTTGCTTATCACATTTATGTGAGGCATGAATCTGTCCTCGGCTCTGAATGGAATCCTCAATAAAGGAGACAATGCCCTAGCCTTCCGGTGGCGACTTCTTCCTCTACAGCACGTTTCGAATCGTCGCCTGAGCCACCGGACGTCGCCAATCTCTTGCCTTCTCAATACCACTCTGTTAGTATCAGTTCCTCCCTTCGCCAACAAATCACGTGCGAGTTCTGGATCGCTGCTATGTCTTTTCAACACGGACTGACCCTTTAGCTTTTTGCCGGATCCAGTCGAATCGTAATATAGGTCTTCCAGGCTCTCAAACTTGTCGCAGAGTCTTCTGACATCCCCCTGCTTCACCATTTGCAGATACGCGCGCCAGTACTTCACTGGATCAGGTGAAACACTCCTAGACCGCTGAAATAACAAACTGTCAGTGCTGCTTCCACTATAATAAGCTCTAGAGGGACTAACACTGTCTTGATGACTTTGTTGAACATTTCCATTTTCGTGTCTCTTTTGCCATTCACACCGTACTGACTTTAGTGAAGATGCAGGCTCTTCCCTTTTTCGGGTCACCAAAGGCATTGTTGCATATCGCAAACGACTCTGTTCTCCAAATAACTCCTTCAGATCAGCATAGGATTGCGACGGACGGAGATTCGACGGAGAAGGTGGCATCGCCGGAGCTACTGTGTTTTTTGAAAGATGAAAGGCTCCTGGGGCACTTTTAGCACGATTACTATGTGTCAAACTAGAGTGGTGTGGAGTTATGGTATCACTAGCACTTCGGCAAACCCTTGCACTTGTTTCAGTTTTACCGCCAGTTGAATCGCTGGCAGCCGAAGTCTGTTTCCTTTCAAAGTACTCTACTTTTTGTAGTACGTCCTCTCTACTGCCGGTGCGCTGGATCACTGTTCTTGTGGATGTATCAGAGCTAGCGCTTTCCGTTTCACTTGCAGACGTTGTTGTTACTAATCTTGCCGTTACCCCATTTTCAGTTTTCCTTTCAGTCGCACTAGTCACCGCCCTGCTTGTCGAGGGCTTAGCATTTGCCCACTCCTCCACAACTTTTTCCACTTCACGATGTCGGCTGTGTGAACCATCCGAAGGGGTCAGCACGAGGAGGAAATCGTTCCTCCTTGATGGGGAAGCATGGCGCTCGGAAGAATCTTCTTCTGACATTTCCAACGAGTAGCATGTCCTTGGTGAAATAGTTTCTGAGAGAGCGGGGCTGGAGCTTGGACTTGGGGCCTTCACCTGGCCTTTGGCTGCTGCAACAGCAATAGCACCCCTCGTTTCCCGTGCTCTCACGATTGGCACCGAGCTCATTTTCTGTTTCTTTGAGACACGGTCCAAAACTTCTTGGCTCAGGGTCATTGACAGACGTTTCTTCTCGCTCTCAGACAATGGTTTAGCATGACATGCATAAGATTTGGGCGGTTCAGGCTTCGGTTTGCTTCCATTCTTCTTCCAGTACGTCAGAGAACTAATGGAGTCTGCCTTCATGCTCTCAGCACGCCTGGCCTCTCTGCGCCGGACAAGAGGCGAGTACAATTGATCACGGGTCAATAGAGAATTGCATCGCACATGAAGAATCTCTTTCTCATCCTCCTGTGGTCTCGGTATTGTAGCTGTAGCTGGTGGTACGGATATCTCGTAATCCTCTCGTCTAATCATCTTTCCGCGCTTGATGTTCGAGAGAGAACAATAGATTTCACTCAGCTGAGTTCTCAGTGCATTCACTTGGTCCATCGAGAGGCTGCTCCACAGACGACTACCAATTCCCTTTCCACACTTTCCAGACGACTGTCTACTTAAGCTTCTTGATGCACTATGGCATCTACTGTCCCCAGTTACAGGTCGCCCTCTCCGAGAATTCGTCACAGAGGCCAGACAGTTTGCAAGATTCATTACTGAAGACCCTCGCCACAAAGGTTTATATATATCTTTCTTGGCATCAAGATCCTTTCTTCTTCCAACTTCCAGGTCGGTTTCCTCTATACTTAGTTTATCGAAATGTTGCTTCAGGTCTTCCACTGATTTTTCTCTACAACGAAGACCTCTCTCCCGTTCACCTCTCCATCGCAGGGATTCCGTGTCTTTAGACTCGAATAACAAATTTTTCTCCTTCTGATCTTCTTTAAGTTTCGTATACAATACCTTCATTTCTTTTTCTGCTTTTTCTTTTGTTCTCAACTGCTTCCAACGATCGTAATCGATAACTGCTTCACCCTTCAGGCGAGGACGAAGATCGCCCGTCGATGCTGCTCGTTCCAATTGCCCAAGACGTTCGAGACTTGAGTAGAACTTATGAAGCTCTCGGAATCTTTCCGACTTTTTCGTAGAGTGTACCAGTTCCATGACATATGACTGATATTCACTGTGATCAGTGATGTGTGAAATATTCAAGGAACTTGTACTGTGCGCGTGAAGGGGCGGGGACGTTTTCAAACCGCTCCCAACGACTTGTTTCGCGTCCTCTACATCTCCCGCACTCCTAGCTCGTACACCTTTTCTTCTTAACCCAGCTATACTCTCTACCGTCTTGACAATTTGTGATCGAGCTCCCCTAATTCGCCTGCATGCAGCAGATATAGTTGGAGACGGTGACGAAGGCTGATATTGGCAAGGTGCTGACGATTCCGTGTCTGTTTTCTTTTCCTGTCGAATGTCGACACAAGGTGAGAGGCTTCTTGATACAACGCCAGCGGATGATGACAACAAAGGAGGTTCGCTGGAACTCCTGACTTTCACATCTCTTCTGTCACACTCTGGAGTTCTACTTCGCGACGGGCTAAAGGAGTAAAACATCCCCTCATCTACTTCACGTCTTGAAAAACTTCTTTTCAAGCAGGAAACACGTGAATGTAGAGGGAACGTCATACTACGATATGAAGGGCTTGGGGATCTTGATGGCAGACTCAACTCGCGATCCAGACTTCGGAACTTTGAGTCTGTGACAGGCCTCTTATGTGCAAGGTAGATGTTCAGCAATCCAAGTGTGGATTCCGTCTTACAATGGGCCCTACGATGTGTTCTGCCTGTGACTTGTTCATGAAACTCTCTGGCCCTCTCTAGAACAGATGAAGATGTGCAGAGACTGCGTGCTGCAGACTGTGTCGGGAATGGCATATCTCTTAAGAGAAGATGCTGAAAGAAAGACTCAGTATTTAGAGGACCTATATTCTGCTGAGGACTAGCATCTAGCAAGCTGTCACTCTGTTTCGGTAACTCTTTGGTACTAGGTACAGTGGACACTGCACTCACTTTATCAGTTCTTGGCAATGAGACCAGCTTCTTTTCTGTTCTGTTCCCTTGTTTATCTTCGCCATTAACTCTACCTTTGTTCCCCTGGGATGACTTAACAGCACTACTCCTTTTAGATATGTGGGCCTGTCTAGACTCGCCACTACCGTCTGTCTTACTTTTTTTAACTTTCTTCTTATTATTGTTTTTATGTTCCTTTTCAAGTCCCTTTTCAGAACTAGGACTTGTAGCCTTACCAACTGGTTTTGGCACAGACAGTGATGTTTTTAGGCTTGAAAGAAGTGACCTTTCTTTGGTTCGCTTCTTCACATCCGCTGAAGTGTTTTTCCTTATTCTCCTATTACCTTCATCCATTGTTAGCTCTATCAGCGACTGTGTGGCAGTCCCCAGTGAGCCAAGTATTCTACGTGATACAGCACCCATGTATTCCTTATTTGCATTTCTGCTGGTTCCCTTTGTAGGAGTACTGGCTGATGGACTTGGAGACACCACATATTTTGTCTTCAACATTGACGAGGAAGGTGAGGGAGAAGACTGACATGCAGAGACAGATTTCACTAATTGTCTTGATAATAGGTTTCCTTTATGGTGAGCTGAAGTTTCTGACAGTGGAAGAGATGATGACTTACAGCTGGTTGTCGTTGTTATTGTTGTTGTTGTTGTTGTTGTGGTGGTGGTAGTGGTGGTGACAGAGGACGTCATGGATGTGGTGCTTGTTACTGTTTTAGGCTGGAGTAACTCTCGACCTTTTGCAGAAACTGCTACTGTCACACGAAGAGACTTATCCTCAGGATGGTATGGCAGACCAGAATTTCGCGCAGAAGAGTACAGCAATGTTGAACTCCTTACTACAGTCCCAGGAGGCAGATATTTTGAACCCAGTCTCTCTCTAGTATCTTTCTCTTTCTGCTTCTGTACAATCTTACGAACTTCCATTGGTGCTGCCAAATCAGGAGACCTACTCAATCTGCTGGTGGCATCGTGCTGTGATTTCCTAGAATGTAGTTTGGATGATGGGACTTCAGGTTTCCTGTTGCTACTGAAACTCTCTGGAGCAGACCTACTTCGATGTACAGCAGTTAAACTACCTCTGGCTCCTAACGGACTTGTGGAAGTGGCCCTTGCGGGTCTGACTGCACGATCATGGATACCAGTACTGGCACTGTTTATTCCAAATTTCTGACTTAATCGGTCTCTTAGAAAATTCACATTGGTATCCCTGAAGCACGATTCATGTCTGGAACGAATGGGACTTGTATGAAGTTGATAGGGTAGCCTCATCTTTGACCAAAGACGAAGAGTGGAACAGTGGTGTGAGGATTGCCTCTTTGGAGGGGAAGGTGGTGGAGACTGGGAAACTGCCTTCCTAGGAGTCACCTGAACAAAGGATGGAGCTGTTCGTTTGTATGAGGAGAACACAGGAGGAACATTTGTGTAGGTTGTTGTTACAGGGTAACACACAATCTCTCGTAGGGGGGTAATATTCTGCTTGTGGACACGAATTCTTGTGAGATGTGGAGAGATTGGAAAGTATTCAATCTCAGAAATGTCTGCAGATAAATGATAGGAGAGAGATATAACGTCATATTTATGCAAATGGATAAGCCACTCTAATCCTTTGTGCACTATGTTGTAGAAGTGAAATAATAGCTACTTGGTGCTGATGCTTAAGTTGTGCTCAGTATCTTGATACTACAAGAATAAGGAAACCGAAGCTGGTGCAATAGATGAATGATGTTTATAGAACTGCTTTTAAGACAGTAGCAAGAAAGAGTTGCCTAATTACAGAGCATTAGGATCTGCTGATATAGCAATGGCCAAATAAGTCCAACATACAATTAATGTACTGCCCCTCGTGTAGCATTTCCAACCAACAGGCATCACAAAGAACACAAATAATAAAATGTGACTTGGTGATAAACTCTGAACATTAAGGCTCTAAGACTCCCGTCTCTCACAGTCTCAAGCTCTTGGCTGATACTAGTTCAAGCATCAAAGATCTACATTGGTTGTGAATATGGGATACATTTGCATGTCCTCAAATGAATTACTACAAAGAGAAAACATGATCTTCAAAATATTTTTAGTTTCCGTTTCACATAATTTTAAATTCATTTGGAGTCTAGTGGAATTTGACACAAATAAGAATATAAAACAAATTAACAAGCAACTGGCCAAAAACCCCTAACCGACTCTATTTACTACCCCCAAACTGATATTAAAATATCAGTTTTGCCCGAATAGGAAAATATTTTCGAAGGAAAATCAGACATCAAGGAGTGGCTTTAAAGCTTCAGGACAAAGTCACATTCCCTGGGGACTGCCCTGTCACACCTATAAATTAGATGATGGAGTCTATAAATTTGATGTGTGGTTGACCGTGCATCGTAGTTCAATGCGGAATAAGAAACCAACTAGATGTCACTTAGTATTATATTTATTTCTCCTTTATAAGTTGCTCAACATGTTTCGGGCCACCTTGTGTCCATCTTCAGGAGCTGACAACTTAGTGGTATTTTTGCCGCGTGTGGTGTAGTGCCGTGGCTGTGTAGGTGGTCAGATCTGGTTGGCTGGTTATGTGTTCATTGGGAAGTAACATAACCAGCCAAACAGATCTGACCGCCTACACAGCCACGGCACTACACCACATGCGGCAAAAATACCACTAAGTCGTCAGCTCCTGAAGATGGGCACAAGATGGCCTGAAAATATGTTGAGCAACTTATAAAGGAGAAATAAATGTAATACTAAGTGACATCTAGTTGGTTTCTTATTCCACATAGATGATGGAGATACAGAATGTAAGTGAATGACAGTGCAGTGTTACATCAAATAAAAATATGAGGATAGTAAAGAGATAGTAATAAATAAAAAACAGAATCTTGGGCTTGAGGAGAAAGATAACCAAGTATCTTTAATGGGATATCTATAATGTGGTAAGATATAATATCTGGTTCATGACCAAAATTTCATATCATTTAGTGGGTAAAAATAACCTGCTAAAGTACAGAGTCCAATTTCACCTACAAGATCCTTTCAAGATTTTCCTACTAGATTACCAAAGGACAGAATGAGGCAGATAACTGATAATACAAGAAATCTTCAGATATGCTAAGTAATTGATCATTATGACAATGACTTCAATCCAACCCTATCACCACACAATTTTCATCATAATCTTAAACAGGCATGCTGCAAGACAATGGCACAAACAGAAAGTTCTAATCAAGTTGGGAGGAAGAAGCAATGGCTAAAAATACAAGGTGTACCTTTAACAAAGACACCAGAAACAATATGTGCCCCGCGCTGGTTGACACGCTGAGACATGATAGGTACTTTGCATATTTTCTCCTCTAATTTGATTTCCTACCACTAGACAACCATTTCTACCCAATCACACATGAGCAACCATACACAGTCATGTCCTCCAATGTCACTAAGAACCTCTACTACCAAAACTATACAAATTTCGTTATGACATCCTCTGAGGAAACTGCATAATTGTTGCAGATACTCAGTCTTAACATTAAATATGGTGACTCTTTATCTACTTCAATGCAAAACTGTAAGCTTAATCCTTTTTACAATATTTCAGTGCTTGCTGAATCACCTTCAAAGAGCTCTGGAATGAATAAACTAGATGACTTATTTACACCCAATTCCTTGTACCCAGATTTCAATATTTTTTGTATCAACAATGTACACAGACTTAGAGAAAACTGTACAGACTTACACTGACCATGAACCCAATGGAGCAGATTTCCCACCCAGTTTTTACTCAGTTACAGAAGCATGGCCAGCTTAGGAAATATTAGTTTTACAAAAAAAAGGGGATGAAGAATTTCCACTTGATGTTTTATTGTCAAGACTCACAACTTTCACATTTTCCATCACCCAATTTTAGTTAAAAACAGACAACATTTCGGAGGCTGGCTATGTTTCCATCTTCCCGAAAAAACAAAAATTATGAAACTTACTCTGTCTTGTATGTGATTTAGCTAATCAGTGCTCCAGACTGTGCATTTTAATTGAAAACAACATTCTGCATGATGTCCACTATTTTTATCACCTTCAGACTTATCTTTCTGATTTCATACACAAAAGACACATTGTATAAGTATTGATGAACTGTACACAGTCACATAGCAAAGCTCGATATCATAATATTTATAATTTCGGTAAAGTTCAACTGAAAATTTAACAAATGTCATCCTTTTCCATCCTCGTAAGGAACTGTTTTGGGGCAACAGTGTCAATTTATACTTCTTCCAATACACAAAACCTCCCCCTACACATACGCATATAAAATTTTTAAGTAGCAGTCAGTGTTAGTGTCTCGACATCATTCAATTTGATTTGGGAAAGCCAGTGATTTTAGGATAAAAAATATGACCCCATTATCTTAACAGAACTTCTGTTTATGTGTTTCCATCAGATCTGTTATCAGTAAGACACCCCCAAATGCTACACTCACATTTTCACATGACTGAGTACTTTAACTCAAGTGACAATACACTTGCTTCACTTCCGTTCAGAAGATACACAGTTCAAGTCTCAGTTAGGACATGTGCCTGCAGCTTTCCATGTTGTTCATCGGTACATCCAGAGAAACTCATAGTATAATAATGTTAAAGTACAGCTACAACTACTTTAGTTGCAATAATCTCCAGTTCACATCACATAATCATTGTTCCACATTAAGTAACCTGTGCAACAGATAGAGCAGTATTAAACACCCAGTGAACCAATCACCATTCCTCAGCAAATTCAAGCAAATACTCTGACAGATGTAGTCTAAAGAATGAGTTTATTTAGGAATTTGGCAGGCCATTAAAAATCTGACATGTTTCCCCAACAGCAGACATGCAGTTGGTATTATTTGCCTCAATCATTGTCAAAAATCCAACACCAAAACAAGCACAGACATTGCAAGCAGACAGTTCCATCACCAACACTACACATGCCAAGTACCACAACAGTTGAGCATTTCCTACACATGTTATATAAAAACATTCCTTTCACTCGAATTTGTTTAAAGTTGTGTTACCTGAATACATTACTGAATTCAGACATGTGCCAGAAAATGGGCAACAACATAACATTAAATGTGTTTTACAGTAATAGTGCCAACACTAAAATACAATTAAAACAAACCCATACAACAATGAATGGCAGGATGATGACACTGGTGTTTGCTAGTGTATAAATCTATGCAGAATGAATGTAAACATAGCAGGACCACTTTTAAAAACACAGCTGTGAATTCAATTTTATCTATAACAAATCAACTCTGCCACTATCCAAAATTAAGAACACCAATGTCAGAATCAGTTATTGCAACTTCACCTTTCCTTCTATATTTCCTCCTAAATATTATGATTATTTTGCATCAAAATGTCATTATACAGAATTAACAAACACAAATCCTGCCTAGAAAGTACAGTATCCAGAAACAGCTAAATAAATTTAAACAATCACAACACAACTCAACTCTGACTAAACAATCCGAGAGAGCAAGGAACATGTCTGAGAAAGTCTGAAGTTCAAGAAATTCAGAAATGTGGTGGGAGGACAAGGGACCTCACAGAATTAAAGATGCACAAACCACAATAAATCAAAGGGAAAAACCTAAATTTCTATCTATTTCACGTACCTATATGGTTTCCAGAACAGAAACAAATCGCTATCCTACACGGGAATATATTTCACATCTCACAGTATAAATAGTTTTACTGTTCTTAGTAAATAGCAAGTGTTCGTCTCTTTAAGCACATCTTAACTTTCTAAGAGAGAGTGAGTGTGTGAGAGAGTGTGTGTGTGAGAGAGAGCGTGAGTGTGAGAGAGTGTGTGTGTGAGAGAGTGTGTGTGTGAGAAAGAGCGTGAGTGTGAGAGAGAGTGTGAGAGACAGAGTGAGTGTGAGAGAGAGTGTGTGTGAGAGTGTGTGAGAGTGAGTGAGAGAATGTCAGTGAGAGAGTGAGAGTGTGAGTGAGTGTGAGTGTGAGTTGTGTGTGTGTGTATGGTTAGGCTGGAGTAGTATCCGGGCTGCAGCCTGCAGCCCAGACACTACTCCAGCCTAACTGCACCTAACCTCCAACCTGCAGCAAACAAAGAGCAAAACGACCAATGTGGTTATCAACATTATAGTCACAAGCTCCTGATGACGGGCACAGTAGTGCCTGAAACATGTTCAGCCTATAAGAAGTACAATAAAATAATAAGTGACATCTAGTTCGTTTTTAATCTTGAGGATTAAAAAATGCCAAAAACACACTTCTGCCTAAAAATGCTGGGATGTGATTTAAGCTAATTCCATATGAATTCAACCAGAAAATAGCAATGAACAATGTTAATCACAGGGATAACTGTAATTCTAAGATGAAGTCTCCATGGGTGATTAGCCATGTCAGTACCAAACTAATTTCAAGTGTTTCCGAAAATGTCCCTACCTCCTTCATCCGACCGACACACAGTTCTTCAATGTGCACGGACACACTCCAATTAGACCCTCAGAGCCCAGTCTCATTGTTTATGAATGGGCTAGCAGCAGAACAATCAACACAGTAAGGTTTCAGTCATCCTACCCAAGCCCACAATCAATACAGCTTAACCTGTTAAAGCCTACTGGTTATGTGATACACCGAACAGTTTAACATTCAAGAATTTTACCTTCTGCCACACTGTATTTGTGTGTTTTGTATTTATCTCAGAACAAATAGTGACCTTTGCCCTATTTAACGCCAACTGATGGTTTTTATAAACGAGATGAAAGGTGTTTTCTGTGCAGTATGAACTGGGTCTTTAAATAAAGCAGTCTGTGCTTCATCTCTAAAGGGTTAATCTGATCACCCCAGATCTTCCAGCATTTTGTATGATTTAAAGGTACAAGGTTCCTGGGGTGTCCATATTAACTACTAGAGCCCTAGGAAAGACAAGTACACGTCCAACTCCACGTGTTTTTCCCCCACTTGTCCACTCTTAGACAACAACATCAGGCTCGGAGGGGCTAATACACCAACGGTTTCATTTTTACAAACAGCGACTGAAATGTAAGTGGCTACAGTGCTGTCAGTGAAGTCTGCCATTTTACAGTAACTCAGGCTGAAGATGAAAGACACTGCAGAAAATGCAGCCACTTCAACTTCAGTCACTGTCTGTGCCCTACAAACATGAAGAAAATGAAACATGGAACATTATGCGTACACATTTGTTTCTCGTATCTTATCAGTGCTTCTTGAAGGAGGTATACAAAAGGTGAAGGTAAAGTGATCCCATTACAGGCCCAGTGTGGCCCAGAGGGTGGGCAGAGGTATGACCATGGCACCAGAAGGGGGTGAGTGGTCAGCAGCACGCCCTGGCCACACTTTACCCCCGGGAAAGACCCGGTACCCATTTTACAGGACGCTGGGTGGGCCCCAGGGCCAGTATGGATGGGCGGAAAATCTCGCCCCCACCGGGATTTGATCCCGGACCGACCAGCCCATAGTCAGTCGCTATACCAACTGAGCTACCCGGCTCATGAAGGAGGTATATACAGTCTCCAAAAACACTACAAATTTATTTCATATTGGCTCGCTGATTGCCTCAGCAGACTTCATTCAGTTTGGCCATCATAAAACCATCATATTTCACAAGTATCATTCCCTTCACTTAACTTCGAGATATAAAGTTCAAGCCTTTCTCAGACACGTTACTAATTTAAAAAAAAAAACTGCCATTTACTTCATTTAATTTTACAGAGCATCCGATGTTATTTCTTACAAATGACATTTCACTGGTGTATACTTTACGGTGGCCTACAATCTGAATAATCATTTCACACAAAGCAGCAATATGTAAGACTCACCTTTAGGCCTCTCCGGTGCAGGTTTGCGTAAACCGTGAAGTGGCACCTCACCACCCTTCTGGATGGTTTGGTATGCTAGTTTCTGCTCTGCAGGACTCAACTGATTCTGCAGGTTCTCATCACGTCGTTTGAACACTAGTGTTGAATCACTCTCATAGCCGGATTCCTTCAGGGCACTAACATACACAACACACAACAAATTGTGTTCACAATCCAATTTACTGCTGTCAAATCAAGCATATTAATATGTGGAAGCAAAGAACACTACTTTTGATGGCACATAGAATAGGTGAATCAAAATCTTAAAATATTAGTACAACAAAAAACATAAATATTGAACTTAACTATAAATCTTATTGTAGCACCGTGCATTTTCGTAGAATCACTTCAATTTATCAACCAACGAATGCACATATAATTTCACATAAAACACTTTTAAAACACTTTAAAACACTTTAAAACACTCCG
>Ga0123357_10007849_pt1 | contig 13258 bp, 13 predicted proteins | sample TergutEmb28metaG_FD_89873 | JGI IMG/M metagenome (GOLD analysis project Ga0123357, IMG submission 89873) | Embiratermes neotenicus P4 segment gut microbial communities from Petit-Saut dam, French Guiana - Emb289 P4 | ecosystem: Host-associated > Arthropoda: Insects > Digestive system > Gut ...
TATCTGAGAAGCAGGTAAAAATGCAGGAAGACCGATATCTACAGTAAGTCCGCCTTTAACCTTTGAAACGATTTTCCCTTCAATAATACCACCTTCGCCACCGGCTTTTGCTACACGGTCCCAGCCAATTAGCTGCTCCGCTCTCCGCTTGGAAAGGAGATAATGGCCACTAGCGTTCTTTTTACGCTGAAACAGAACGTTTACTTTATCCCCGGGTGTCGCTGTCAGATCACCATTCTCGTTAGTAAACTCTTCAATAGGAACACAACCTTCCGATTTATATCCAACATCTATCATTACATATTCCGGGGTTATTTGAACTACTGTACCCTCAACAACCTCGCCTGTTTGGGGCTGTTTCAGGCTACTTTGAAACAGCGTTTCGAACTCTCCGGGTTCTGAGTGCTCATTATGCTCGTCATTAGCGTCTTTGAAGCGCTTTATTGGCGGATTACTTTTATCATACTTCGTTGCTTCAGCCATCAAATACTACCCCCCTGACAATTAACTAAACAAGATTTTTAAGCTATCAACTCTTTACAAAAATTTCAATCTTTTTTGTTTTTCGCAATACGCTGTATTCTTTTAAATACTTCATCAATAAGCCATTTTGGAGTAGATGCTCCCGCAGTAACACCAACTCTCTTAACATTCATGAACCAGTTGACATCAAGTTGCCCTGCATATTCAATATGATAAGTGTTTGGCTGCAACTCTTTACAAACCTCAGCCAGACGTTTAGTATTTGCGCTGTTGTATCCCCCAATAACAATCATACAGTCAACCTGTTCTGCGAGAATCCTTGCTTCCTTCTGGCGAATTGCCGTTGCATCACAAATTGTATCAAAAACTCTCGTTTCACTCCCCTTTGGCAGACATTCAGCGACCACACTTTTAAGATTTTCCATTGATTGAGTGGTTTGTGCAACTATCCCAATTTTCTTCATATTTTTAAGATGAGCAGCCTCTTCCGCCGACGCTATTATATAAACTTTACCTTTCGCGTAGGAAACAAGGCCTTCTACTTCCGGATGGTCGGCATCTCCAACCACAACTACGTCATATCCATCTTCGGACAAACTTTTAACATACTCCTGGGCCTTTTTAACAAAAGGGCATGTTGCGTCAACTATTGTCAGTTTCTTATCTACAGCTTCTTCAAGTTCGGCTTCGGTAACACCGTGAGAACGGATTATAACCGTTCCGTCATTAATTTTTTTAAGGTCATTTACTGCTTCTACCCCTGCTTCCTCAAGGCGTTTGACTACTTGAGGAGAGTGAATAATAGGCCCAAGGGTACAAGTCGTAACATTCCCTTTTTTCTCAGCTTCATCAAAAGCCATTTGAATAGCGCGTTTAACACCAAAACAGAAACCAGCCTGTTTTGCCAGAATAATTTCCATACCTTTAATCCCCGATATGATCTTTCAACAGTTACAACCGGCTTTTTCTTTTATCATACTCTCTATTTTATCAACAACTTCATCAAATGTAAGTGAGGTAGAGTCAACCACTATAGCGTCATCAGCTTGACGTAGTGGGGCATACTTCCTGTTGGCGTCCTGTTCATCTCTCTTTTTGACTGCCTCTATTGTCTGATTAAGGGTAACATCTTCACCCTTTGCCTGAAGCTCCATGAAACGCCGGCGTCCACGCTCTTCTACCGAAGCTGTGAGATAAAATTTAATATCCGCATCAGGAAATACTACAGTACCTATATCCCGCCCTTCCAAAACAACCCCCTTATTTACCGCCATATTTCGTTGATATTTCAGAAGAAAATCACGGACTACCATATTAGCAGAAATAGCTGAAGTAAGTATGCTGATCTCAGGAGTTCTTATTTTTGAAGAGACATCTTCACCATTTACAATTATAGAACAACTACCGTTTGTCCTTTCAAACTTAATAGACATACTTTTGCAAAGTTTTTCAAGAGCCTTGTCATCATCACACTCTATTCCCGCGCGGTTGGCAAGAAGAGCTACGCTACGAAACATAGCACCGGTATCAATATTAATATAACCTATTCTATCTGCCAGTTTTTTTGTAATGGTGCTCTTTCCGGCGCCTGACGGGCCATCTATAGCCACAATCATTTTCCCCGCAGAACAAAATGAAGATTTCATACTGCCGACACCTTTCTTATAAGAGATAGAAAATCGGGAAACGACGTTGAAATAGAGCTAATCTCTTTAACAGTGCTGGATCCGCTTGTAGTAAGCCCTGCAATTATCATAGACATTGCAATTCTGTGATCTCCAAAACTCTCCGCGTTAAACGAGCTTAGTTTAGATATCCCATGAATTACCATGCCATCATCTTTTTCTTCAGCCTGAACTCCGGCTGCTTTGAGGTTTACCACCATAGCGCTGATACGGTCCGTCTCTTTAACCCTTAATTCATGAGCATCACTAATAACAGTAACACCTTCAGCCAAAGCTGCAGCCACAGATATAATCGGGAACTCATCAATTGCTCTGGGCACAACATCTCCTGATATTTCAACTCCTTTAAGGGGCGAAGAGATAACGAGTATATCAGCAACCGGCTCACCTGAAACCTTCCTCTGATTCTGCAGTTGGATATTTCCGCCCATTTTCAGAAGTATATCAATAACCCCTGTTCTGGTGGGGTTTACGCCTACATTACGGATAAGAAGCTTTGAACCTGGGACTATTAAAGCAGCTACAATAAAAAAAGCAGCCGAAGAGATATCTCCAGGAACCGTTATATCCCTGCCACTAAGAGCTTTATTACCTGAAACAGAGACTTCCAAGCCGGATCTCTTTATATCAGCGCCAAAATATTTAAGCATTCTTTCTGAATGGTCTCTTGAAAGCTGAGGCTCTTTTACCGATGTTTCCCCATCAGCATAAAGTCCAGCAAGAAGAACAGCAGACTTTACCTGGGCAGATGAAACAGGAGATTCATATGATATCGACTTTAATTTTTTACCGATAATAGCAAGAGGGGCTTTTTCGCCACCTGAGCGGCCGATAATTTCTCCTCCCATCATGGAAAGAGGCTTTATAACCCGCTTCATAGGGCGGCGGCGCAGATATTTATCGCCGGTAAGCACTGATAAAAACGGCTGACCTGCCAGCAAACCGGATAATATCCGCATTGTGGTCCCTGAATTACCGCAATCTATTACATCTTCCGGCTCTTTCAGACCATTAAGCCCTACGCCATGAATTTTAAGGGCTGTGCCATCGTCATCAATACGCACACCCATAGAGCTAAAAGCATTTAAAGTAGCGAAATTATCCTCACCCCTTAAAAAGCCTTTAACTGTTGTAACCCCTTCAGCTATGGCTCCAAGAATAATAGACCTGTGGGATATTGATTTATCTCCCGGGACTGCAATCTCACCAGTTATCCCCTTTGAAGGCTTAACTATATATTTATCCGAGACTTCTTCTGGCATTACAGGATACTCTCCCTATGGCTTCTTGACCTTGCAAAAAACTCTTCAAGGCCGTCACTGTCGTCATTGACTATAAGATTTTTAAGCTCAGAGTAATGTTCTGTAAAGTAATCCATCATTTCGATAATCGGTTTTTTATTCTGCAAGGCGATATCACGCCACATCTTTGGGTCAGAAGAAGCTATTCTGGTAAAATCCCTGAACCCTCCTGCCGAATATTTCAGGATATTTTCATCACAACCCTCGTACTCTCCAACAGTGTTAACAAGGGTATAAGCCACCATATGAGGAAGATGGGAAATTGCTGCCGTAAGTTTGTCATGTTTGACTGAATCCATAAAAACCACTTCACTCCCTACAGCTTCCCATACTTTTACGATTTTTTCCAAAGCAGAAGAATCGGTATTTGCCGTAGGAGTCAATATACATCGCTTCCCCTTATAAAGGTCAGCATATGAAGCTTCAACCCCTGAATTCTCAGTACCTGCTATCGGATGTCCTCCGACAAAATATCTACCTTCAGGAATCAACCTATCGCAAAGCTCAACTATCTCACTCTTAACGCTCCCACCATCTGTAACAACAGCTCCCTGCTTCAGAAAAGGGGCAATCTGTTTAACAATACCGGCAATTGTACGTACAGGAGTCGCTATAAACACAACATCTGCCTCTTTAATAGAAGCCGGGAGTTGAGTTTCTGCCCTGTCAATAACCTTCAGCTCTAAAGCCTTTTTAAGATTCAAGGGATCAATATCAACACCTGTAATCTCTTTAACTGCCCCTTTATCTTTTAAAGCCCTTGCAAAAGAGCCCCCTATAAGGCCTACACCAATTACTGTAAGATTATTGATCAATGACATAAGCGCTACTTTGCCCGTGGATAAGAGCCAAGAACTTTAACAAACTGACAGTAGTTATTAAGCTCTTTTATCGCCGTATCTATATTAGGATCGGAAATATGCCCGAAAAGGTCTAGAAAAAACATATATTCCCAGGCTTTTTTCTTCATTGGGCGGGACTCTATCTTGCACAGATTAACCCCTCTTTTTGCAAAAGGCTCCAGCATTTTATAAAGTATCCCGGGTTCGTCTTTTACCGCGAACATAAGGGAAGTTTTGTCATCACCGCTTTTTTCAGCCAGTTTGTTTCCTATTATCAGGAATCTTGTAAAGTTGTTTACCTGATCTTCTATGCGCTCTTTAACTACCCGCAGACCGTAGACAGAAGCCGCATACTCGCTGGCAATAGCGGCAGAGGTGTAGTCTTCACTGGCAATCTGAGCCGCAAGTGTTGTAGATGCAACATCAACCAGAGGAATGTTCGGGAGATTCTCTTCCAGCCATCTTCTGCACTGTGCGAGAGGTTGCGGATGAGAGTAAACCTTTGTTACATCGCTCATTTGTCCTGTTTTCGAAAGTAAATAGTGAGAAACCTCCAGCAGAATCTCGGCCCCTATCTTAAGCTCACTCTCCATAAACATATCAAGGGTATGGGATACAACACCCTCTGTCGAATTTTCCACAGGGATAACACCATACATTGCAAGCCCTTTTTCAACCTCTTCAAAAACAGCAGAAATGGACTTTTTAGGAACAAGTTCAGCAGAAAGGCCAAACTGCTGCATAGCTGCAATATGTGAAAATGTTGCCTTAGGCCCCATAAACGCTACTTTCATAGGGATCTCCAAAGCAAGAGACGCTGATATAATTTCCCTGTAAACCTTACGCAGAGAGTCATTAGGAAATGGGCCTTTATTTTCCGATGTTAAACGGTCGAAAATTGCCCTTTCTCTGTTAGGTACGTAAAACTCAAGACTTTCAGCCTGTTTCAGTTTGCCTACATCAAGAACCAGATTTGCCCTCTTATTTAAAAGTTCAAGTATCTGGTTATCCACCGAATCAATTGAAACGCGCAACGCACCTATATCTGCTTTGCTTTTATCAGCCATAAATGACTCTTTTCCTATGGAATGAATGAACTGGTAATTTATATAGTAAGCTGCCTAAAAAGACAACTATTTGATTTATTTATATGACTTCAGCTTTTGGCCACACGCTGCGTTGCATTCATCGGGTCTCGCTTGTGTAGGGGCCGTTGGCAAACGGCCCGATGATAAAATATCCAATACGGGCAGATTGCCATCCGCTCCTACGTGCCTTGCCTATGGCTCAAAATCCTGTATCAGTTAGGCAGAATGGTTTATTGCCTAATTCTATGATTTGTAAAAAAATACGTAATAACCATTAATCTGTTAGCTCAGGTATCACCTCAGCTAACAGGAATAACCGCGTAAAAAATAATTGCCTAATTATATAAAACAAATATAATCAGACAATATAAGAATATACTGGGTGCAGATATGTAGGGGCGCACTGTGTGCGCCCGATAATACTGACGACCAATGGCCGCCCCTACAAGTGTTGAGCAATCTGGTACGAGGCTAACGCTGTATATGCCCAAAAGCCATCGTCATCTTTTTATAGCAAAAGCGCCTGCCTCACTGACCATATCCACAATTATTTATCCCTATGATTGGACAACCTGTAGCAAAAGTCCCTGTTTTACTGGCCATATCCACAATAGGAAGAGGAGGAACCTTATCCAGGCCGTACATTGCCTTAAGATTTATACTCTCAGGAACCGCGGCAAGCAAAGCCTCCGCTATTTTCTGATCAGCTTGACGATACCTCAGCCTAACTTCGACTGTTATATTTTTTACATTTTCAGGAATCCTTACTCCGTAATAAACATCCCTATGTCCCCGGGGCGGGATCGTATCATGCTTGGAAAAAGCCACAATTTCCCATGGATCCACAGCAAACTTAAAATTTTTATCCATACCGTCTGAGTTAAACACTCTGGTATCTGGTGGTAAAGCTTCTCCGTCTTTAACTGCCCCACTTGTCATAATGACTTTTCCATTTTCATCCTTTACTGTCACTTCAAGCCACATCTGACGGATATTTGTAAGAGATGTGGGCATATTATGTCCTGAACGGATATTTTTTACTCTCACTTTAAGTTCTGTAAGTTCATTGTTAGAGTAAACCGGCATAATTTCAATATCCGCAGCGCTTTTTAAACGCTCAACTGCCATATCATACTGAAGCATAAACCTTGTTGCCAGATCATCATTTCCGGCTTTTTTTGCTGCTCCCGCCGAAAGATACGAAAGAAGGTAGTTAGGTCCATTAAAGTAGTGGTGATGCTCTTCTCTGGAAGGTTTCCTGAAATTATCAGCAGCATCTTTAAATGTTTTTATATCAACCATATGGCAATCTTGACATTGGATCCCATGTTGCTCGTATGGGCTAAATTTCCACTCATTATATGTCTTTTCAAGAGGGAAATTAGTCTCATAATGAAAAACATTATGGCATGACGCACAAAGCTCAGATGTTTGATGAAGAGTTGACTCTACACATCCATGAAACCCGCCGCCACAATCTTGTGTAGGTGGGAATGGCACCCGTTTTACAGGCTCTCCGTTTTCTCCAGGGGTAAGAATGAAGGAACCGTTTTCAGGTTCATGCGTTGGAGTTTGTAGGTGAGTAACTCCGCTTACAGAGTGGCATATATCACAAGAAACCCCGGCAGATGCCATAGGAGAAAGGTTGGCTGTACCTGGCTGCTTAACTTCTCCCGTAACCATCCCAGCTGGGGAGTGGCAGCCCTCACACTGTTTCGTAATCGAATGGCCTACAGCTTTAAAAGCCTGATTCAGTTCTCCCTGATAAATCGGATCCTGAAAAGCAACGCTATGTATTGAGCTGCTCCACTCTGAATATTGCTTTTCATGGCATTCTCCGCAAGTTTGAGGAGGAGTGAAATTCACATCGCTTTTATTCCATTTTATAAGCGAAGGGAAATATGGGTAAAACTCTTTAGTTTTATCAGAATTCTCTGTACCCGTACCTGCACCTGCATAAGCAGAGCAAGTAACGAATGTAACTAAAAAAAACAAGAAAAGAACAGAACGTTTCATAAATTCCCCCTATTTTTTCATCTCAATACCATAAACTTTACCCAATGACACAGGATTTCGGCTCATAGGCAAGGCAGCCGAGGAGTAGGGCGTGAGGCGTGGCAACGCCACGTTGAACGTCCTGCGAAGTAGGGGCGCACTGTGTGCGCCCGATAGCGGGCGATCAAAGATCGCCCCTACGGTCGACGCATATGACCAAAAGCCGAAGTCATTTCTTCATCTCAATTCCATAACTCTTGATCTTCCTATGAAGATTACTCCTCTCAAGTTCAATTGCTTCCGCAGTTTTCGTAATATTCCAGTCATTCTCTTCTAGCTTCTGCATAATAAATTCACGTTCAAACTCTTCCCTTGCTCCCCGCAACGAATTACTCTCCCTGAAATCATCAATAACATTATCCTGCCCCATAACAAACATATCCGGAAGGGCAGATATTTCCAGAAATTGACCGCTACTCATAATAACCATACGTTCAATAATATTTTTAAGCTCCCTGATATTACCGGGCCAATCGTAATTTTTTAAAGCCTTTAACGTATCTTTACTGGCCTCTTTCTTCTCTCTCCCCTCCTTTATGCAAAAGCGATCGAGAAAATATTTTACCAGTTCAGGAATATCCTCAAGATGCTCTCTTAGAGCCGGAATATGCAAAGGGACAACATTTAGCCTGTAATAGAGGTCAGGCAGAAATTCTCCGGCAGATGCCATCTTTTCTATATCCAGAACAGTAGCGGCAATAATCCTTAAATCAGCTTTAATACTTCTTGTACCGCCAACACGTTCATAATTACTTTCCTGCAAAAGCTTCAAAAGCTTCCGTTGCCCATTTACAGATAGCTCTTCCACATTATTAAGAAAAAGTGTTCCGCCATTGGCAATATCCAGTTTACCCTTTTTTTGAGAAATCGCTCCTGGAAAAGCGCCCTTCTCATGGCCAAAGAGCTCTGACTCCATAAGCTCTTCAGGCAGTGCTGCGCAGTTCATTGATATAAAAGGCTTATCTTTTCTGGAGCTTAAACTGTGTATAACTCGAGCTACAAGCTCTTTTCCAGTACCAGTTTCCCCCGTAATCAAAACAGAACTGTCCGCGGAAGCAACTCTTTTTATCTGTTCCCTTAACTCTTTTATCTTTGCTGAATCTCCCACCAGCTCACACTGGTCATCAATAAGCCCTTTAAGAGAAGCATTTTCCTCTATTAACCTGCTCATGTTAACGGCATTGCTGACTGTAAGCAAAACTTTATCCAGAGAAAGGGGTTTCTCAATAAAATCAAACGCTCCCATTTTTGTCGCGTTAACCGCCGTCTCAATTGTGCCATGACCTGAAATCATAACAACGGCCAGATTAGGATATAACTCTCTCAGCTTTTTCAAAGCTTCCAGACCATCCATCTTAGGCATCCATATATCCAGCAATACCAAATCCGGTATATCTTTCTGAACAGCTTCAATACCATCAATCCCATTCTCTGCCGTTATAACACGATACCCTTCATCTTCAAGAACCCCTTGAAGGGCTTCTCTAATACTTTCTTCATCGTCAACAATTAAAATTGTCGCGTTCATCCTACCTCCCAAGGCCACAATCCGCAGCCAAAAGCTTCCATGCGGGAAGGCTTCGCTCAATCGTATCAATATTAATACAGTAAGCTATCCTGAAATATCCGGGAGCTCCAAAGCCAACTCCGGGCACAAGCAGAATATTATGTTTCTGCGCCAGCTTCACAAACTCCAGATCATCAGGTATTGGAGACTCAGGAAAGAGATAAAATGCCCCTTCAGACTTTATCATCTTAAACCCAACAGAAGTAAGATTATCATAGAGAATATCCCTTTTACGCTGATAATCGGCAATATTCACACTTTCCCTCTGTAAACCTGTAACAAGCCGCTGCATAAGAGCCGGCGCATTTACAAAACCAAGAGTACGGTTACAAAAAATCGCCCCTTCCATAAAAAGATCTGCCTTCTCCATCTTTGGATTTGCCGCAAGGTATCCTATTCTCTCCCCGGGAATAGCCAGGTCTTTTGAATGAGATGTTACTATCACAGCATTATCAACATATTTGAAAACATTAGGAACTATATTACCGTCATAAACTATACGACTGTAAGGCTCATCAGAGATAAGATAGATCTGCTGTTTAAACTCCTCTTCCTTCCTTTTTAAAAGAGCCCCCAGCTCCTTTAATATCTCAGAAGAGTATATTACTCCTGTAGGATTATTGGGGCTGTTTATTATTATCGCCTTGGTCTTTGCACTGATTGCTTTCTCTATGGCAGCAATATCCGGCTGGAATGTTTCTTTATCTGTCCATACCTCTTTTGGCACCCCTCCGTGATTATCAATATAAAACTTGTACTCCACAAAATAAGGTATCAATATAATAACCTCATCTCCCGGATTCAGGATTGTTTTAAGCACAACATTCATAGCGCCGCTGGCGCCGCAGGTCATTACAATATTTTTTGACTGCACAGGCAGCCCTGAAGCTTCAGATAAAACCTTTGCTATTGCTCCCCTGGTCTCTTCGTATCCTGCATTACTCATGTATCTGTGAATACCGATCAAATGGGACTTAACAATATTTTCAAGCTCCAAATCAAACTTTACAGGAGGCTCAATTTCCGGATTCCCCAACGTAAAATCAAAAACATTATCAGCCCCATACTGCTTCCTCAACCGCTCACCCTCTTCAAACATCTTTCTAATCCAGGATGAGCCCTCAATACTTGTTCTAATCTTATCCGCTATACTCATATATCCCCCCAACTAATATCTCGACAGACTGTAGCATAATTGCAACAACTTGTTTATTGATTTTTTGGATAAAAATAAAATCACAAAACATTTATGATACTTCCAGTTTTTTTGTTATTATTATAAAATCAAATTTCATGGAGAGGAGCAAAATATGATAAAAACTTTTCTAAAACAACACAACTTACTTGTTAAACTATTTCTTTTTGCGGCAATAATGGCATTACCCATATTTGCCGGCTTAAAAACCGCTTCCGCAACCTCAACAGTTGAGGATTCAGCAGTCGGAATGTTTAATCAATCAGATGAATCTTTTACAGAAGCAGCTGTTATTCCATTCAAGGTCGGAGGAAATTTCGGCTTTATTATGAAAATCAACACTGACCAGCCAAAAGTCCAGATTAAAGAAGAATTGATTTTACCTGCACCTGGCAACTGGGGTCCGGAAGAAAACGGATTTTCAATTTCAAAAGACAGAAAAACAGGAACTGTAATTCAGGAGGCGGAAAGCAGTGATGGTGAAATTTACTACTCTGGCGCATGGGAATTTGCTGAAGGGGACCCTACCGGTAATTATACAATAAATGTATATCTTGACGGGCAATTGGTAAAAACTTTCAATTTTACAGTTACTCCTCCGGAAAAGCAAAATACCGTTACTTCCCCTGAAAAGAAATAGCGTGAAACTTTTGCCTAATTCTATGACTAATTGTACAATCAGGCAAGAATAAGTACATTATGATCTACGGACTGTATTATCTGTGAGCTGAGGTAAAACCTCAGCTCACAAAAATAGTGATATGGGAAAAAGAGTAAAAATAGCATTGCCTAATCGTGTGGTCAGAAAGACGATTAGGCAATTTTTTTGTATAGATTCCTTGACGCCGCTTTGTAAACGATGTAGCTTGATTGATAATGTAACATGATACACTTCAAACGTTGTAATAACAATCTTCCACCCAATGTGATGGATTTTCGTCTATATATTTCCATATGCGTTGATATTCTTCTATATTGCGAATGATGTGGTCATGGTAAGACGCTTGCCATATAGAAAAACCAATGGCCCTGTTTGTCTTCATCTTCAACGCAGCGACTATAGTAGGAATTAAGGCAGTTGTAGGGCGCGACACCCCTGGCGCGCCGTCCCTGCCAATGGATACGATTATGTGCACATGATTCGGCATCACGACGAATTTATCAACCACAACTCCATTATAATGCGTTGACATTTCCTCAATTTCTTTGTTTACAATTCCACCATATTCGGATAATCGCATAAACGGCGCGCCAAGGGTGTCGCGCCCTACAATTTCACCCAATACTTTGTGTTTATCTTTCACACATATAGTAATAAAATACGCACCGTTACTGCTGTAATTGTATCCCCTTAGCCGAATACTTTTCCTTTGCGGAAGCTCTCTCATACCACTCACATCAAATACATTCTCTTCACCTAACGCGAACAAATTTTTACACGATTAGGCAATTTTTATTTCCGGCCTAAACTTCCCTTCTATACTTAACCCCTTTTAAGTACAACTGCTCATACTTCTTCGCTGCATCTTCCCAGGTAAATCTTTTATTCATAGCATTTTTAATCAAACCCTTAATCGCGCTTTTCTTATTATACCAGGTATAAACAGCCCATCCCACTGTATCAAACAATGCTCCCGGAGTCAGATCCCAAAACTTAAATCCGGTGCCTGTTCCTTTCTCTTCGTCAAAGTTTTCAACACTATCGTCAAGACCACCGGTTGCCCTTACTATTGGTAAAGTTCCATACCTCATACTATACATCTGATTCAGTCCGCAAGGCTCAAACGCGGAAGGCATAAGAAAGAAATCAGCTCCCGCTTCAATTTTATGAGCAAGAGTATTATCATAACCGATTTGGCAGAAGAACTTTTGAGGGTGTTTCGCAGCCATCCCGCCAAAATAAAAGTGCGCCCAGGGTTCCCCCTCGCCAAGCATAACAATCTGAATATCAAGCTCTAAAAGCTTTGGCAGAGCAGCGGCAAATATATCTATCCCTTTCTGTTTTACTAACCTGCCCACCATTCCTATAAGCGGAACTTCCTTTCTCTCAGGCAATCCAGCTATCCTCTGAATATCCTTTTTACAAAGCGCCTTGCCACTTAGATCATCCACTGAGTATTTGGACGTTATTAACGTATCAGCTTCCGGTGACCACTTAGAATAGTCTACCCCGTTCAAAATTCCATATAAATCATCGGCACGCTCCTGAAGAACTCCTTCCAATCCCCAACCATACTCCGGAGTCTGTATCTCTTTTGCGTATCCCTCACTTACAGTGCTGAGAATAGTAGCATGGTATACCCCTGCTTTAAGGAAATTAACCCAATCATGTTTCTCAATTTCCAGGAAATTAAAATGCTCCCAGCCGGTGTCTATTATATCCATAGTAGATAACCTGAAATTACCCTGATATTCCATATTATGTATTGTCAATAAAGAAGCCACCTTACCGGCATAGGAATCATTTTTGTAAGTTGTATCCATGAAAAACGGGATAAGCGCCGTGTGCCAATCATTCGCATGAACAATATCAGGCTTAAAATTAATCATTTTACAAAGTTCAAGAGTGGCTTTTGAAAGGAAAATAAACCGCTGGTCATTATCTGGAAAAGCTATGTTATCTTCACCATAAAGGCCGTTACGTCCGTAATATCCTTCATGCTCAATAAAATAGATCGGAACATCAGTATCAGGCATTCTTCCTTCATAAACCGCGGCATACTTCTCACCAAGAATCCCCATTGGTATAACAAGAACTCCGGGTAAGAGCCTGAGCCCCCACTGTTCCTTATCAATTTCATAATATCTAGGTATAACAACCCTTACGTCATGCCCCATCTTTTTTAAATATTTCGGCAAAGAGCCTATTACATCGGCAAGACCACCGCTTTTTGCAAATGGAACAGCTTCTGAAGCTGAGATGAGAATAGATAATTTCATTATACAAAACCGCCTTCTGTTTTTGCTGTTACTTAAAAGGCTAATCTTGTTCAACAAAATTAGCCTTTATTTCGGGCGACCGGGGACGGTCGCCCCTACGCA
>Ga0123357_10007850_pt1 | contig 13257 bp, 6 predicted proteins | sample TergutEmb28metaG_FD_89873 | JGI IMG/M metagenome (GOLD analysis project Ga0123357, IMG submission 89873) | Embiratermes neotenicus P4 segment gut microbial communities from Petit-Saut dam, French Guiana - Emb289 P4 | ecosystem: Host-associated > Arthropoda: Insects > Digestive system > Gut ...
ATGTTAATACATCCATCCTCAGGAGCTTGCGACTTATTTGTTGAGTTATTTCATGGGTTGTATTGCTCTGGTTCGATGTGTGTTGGTGTTACGTTGTGGTTTGGCTGGGGTGGTGTGGTATCCTTATGCAGGCTGAGGCACTATGTATTAACATCTGAAACATGTTGAGCATTAAATAAATAAAGAAATAATAAAGCAAGTGTCATCAAGTTGGTCTCTCTTTACTCAGCTATCAAGATGATGCATGGTCCAATAAACATAAGATTTTTATATCCTTTTGTTTGAATTCAGGAAGTGGATGAACCAAGTCCAAACTTCATTGTTGTGTATGACCTGCAGAGTGGGACATTGTTTAAAAAGTGGAAGCCAGGTGTAAATACAGTTTCTCTTGACATTTCGTCTCGAGATGGCTGTGTCATCAGTGGACTAGAGGATGCAAGGATTCTAGTTTGGGACCTTATCACAGGTATGTACATGTAAGGCACTATACAAGGTCTCCAGATTGATTGATTCAGATATAATTAAGGAATTTTGTGTATCCCAGGCTTAGAGTATTCTGTTTAAAAGCAACTGCAACAGCAATTATTACCTGTTCTGAAATAAACTGAAACACAGATATTTAAGAACTTCAAGAATCTAGGATCCAAAATGTTAACTCTTTGTCTTATTTCTAACTTTGTCTCATATATGAGTTTTGAATTCTGGACTGAAAAAGGCAATCATTGACTTGCAAAGCATTAAAATGTCACTACATTTCATAGAAAATGTTTTACCATACATATTACTTGATTGAAGAAATAGGCATGCATGCTAAGTGTAATCTAGAGTACATCTTCATTTGTCTCCAATAATGATATTTTACAACACTGTTTATCATTTATGGTATAATTCTATGTGCTTGTGGTGAAGGAACCTTAATTCATGAAGTGTGTGATTGAAACAACCTTATCACAGATCCAGCTGTATGATATTTAAGTTCTTACATTAGTGAATATTACTGTTTACTGTGGATATTCAGATACTTGTACACTAAGACACTCCTGATGAAAGGGAGTTAACCTTTGAGATCAAGTTTTCTACCTTTTTTTCTGCCAAATATCACTGAATTTACACCAGATGTTATAAGCATATGTCCCAATACTAGCATTAAGCTGTAGATACACTAGATAGAGTGTGGGGAGAATTTAACAGATGATAGTGTTTGAGTTCATAAACACAGTCTGTCCACAAAGGCTCCAGACTGTAGTGTTATGGACTGTGATGTGATGCTGTACAGTCTATTGGGTGGTTAGCAACATTTCAGAAGAACGTACTGTTTGCAACTTCAGAGCAGAATTGAGAGGGTAAAAGCGTTACTGACCATCTACCAGGTGGTGAACCCTAATGCTTAGGGCAGGTCTTGTGGAGGGTACACAATGGGACATTGTACCATTCTGCAAGACCTGGCTCCAGATCAGTATTCACTTCTGCCATCTACCGGACTACATATTACCACTTCCCAGAATAACCCAGTCTCTAAGAATCCAACTTCCCTGTCTGATATATTATGATTTAGCATTTAGTGAGGAGAATTCCAGTTCCAACAAAGCATAAGGTTCATTATATCTTGAACTTGCAAGAGTTTGAAATTGCTGCCAGTCTGGTTTATTATGTATTGTTATTCCTGACATGTAAAGTTATCATTGTGCATGGCTTTGAGGCATATAGAGAAGTGGAGGTTTATTTCCATTCATTCTTAAACTTGGCACTAGATGGAGATGAATGGTCACCTTTGTATCCCAGCTGCTTTTCTGCCCATGGAATGAACCTCAGATATTTGTTGGATAAGCAGCTGGGTGCCTCTTAGACCTGGTCTTGATACTTTGGAGAAGAGAAATCTTTTTTGTCTGCTGGGTTTCAAACCACAGTTCCTCATACCTCCAGATCATGGCCTAGTTACTTTACTGACTAGGCTCTCATTGCTTATGTGTTTAGTACTAAATACAAGCTCAATGGATGTTAAGTATATTCTGTATTCAAGAAATATACCTTGATACGAGTTGGATGTCTCAAAACACATTTCATGCATATTTTCTAAGGCCTAATGGAGGTTCTTCTAATTAGGTATGCTGCAGAGTTTATTACATATCCTGCTTTGCACTATAAAATGCAAATTTTTTCCTTCTTCTTAATACTGTAATACTGATTATTTTATATATTTGTTGAACTATAGGAAATTGCCGGTGGTGTCTGTGCGGGCACACAGCCCCGGTCAACTTTCTGCGTCTTGATTCACTTGGGGGTTCATTCCTCTCGGCAGACTCAGTCTGTAGAGACCGATCACTTCGACTTTGGGACCTTAATAAAGGTAACGAATTTTGACATAATACTGAACTCAGTTATGCTGCAGTATAAAATGTACAAGTATGGTGCAGTTCAATATGTCATTTCCATCAAATGATAATATATAAAGAAAATAAGTGGAGTTGTTGAGACCACTTGGTGTAAAATACTGGAAGTCATATATTATTTATGTGATTTATAAAAGCTGGTAATAAACTCAGTCACAGTGATTTGTGGAGTGTCTTTAAGAACAGTGGTGCATACTATTCCATTATTTGGATCAGAAGTCAACAAAATTTTTTTTCACTTGAGGTTACAAAGGCTCGATCCTCTCCTCCATTTTGTTCATTGAATATGTGGATCTTTAAATAATTAGATAAATCAAATGACATAACATTTGTACAAAGCTGTGTGGATAATAATAAAAAACAGTGAAGCAGTGATGTGGGAGACAAGATGACAAGAATATTGTAATGAATTTAAATGATGTTATATGAAGATAATATTTATTGTATTATGTATATATATCTGTGTGTGTGTGCATGCGTGCGCGCGCGTGTGTGTTGTGTGTGTGTTGTGTGTGTGTGTGTGTTTTGTGTGTGTGTGTGTGTGTTGTGTGTGTGTGTTATGTGTGTGTTGTGTGTGTGTTGTGTGTGTGTGTGTTTGTGTGTGTTTGTGTTGTGTGTGTGTGTGTGTTTGTGGTGTGTGTGTTGTGTGTGTGTTGTGTGTGTGTGTTGTGTGTGTGTGTGTGTTTGTGTGTGTGTGTGTTGTGTTGTGTGTGTGTGTGTTGTGTGTGTTATGTGTGTGTTGTGTGTGTGTGTGTTGTGTGTGTGTGTGTGTTGTGTGTGTGTGTGTTTGTGTGTGTGTGGTTTCCCCCCCCCCAAAATGACCACAAGCCAAAACATATGCATCTTTCTTTCTTCTGATATGTTATGCTGCATCACTGGGTAATTGATTCCTATTGTTTCTATGCTTTGTAGTGATCTCACCCTCAAGAGTCAAAATATCTGAGAAGAGTAGTATAGCTTCACTTCTCAAGAGAACAGAGATCTCAACTACAGTGCAGTTAAAGCCTAAAAACCTTGATACCAAAACATGTTGGGCATATAGGCACAAAGGCTTTTAGTTGTATCTGGTGGTAAAATAAAATAAAGCATTCTGTGTATTTTCTTCAGTTCCACTGTGGTTTCAAAAGAATATGGCAGAACTGTTAAAGCATGTTGTACAGTTGTTACTTGCATGGCTGCCTGGTGAATAAGGTGTATGTAACTGGAGTTTATCCTCTCCTAAGTGTACCCTATGTGCAAGAGGTGAAGAAATAAACATGAATCACCTTCTGACATAAGATACCCTACTCGATGGATTTTATAAAATTTTACAGGGATGCTATACTGCCGGTGGTGTAGTTGCCAGTGGTCAGAAACTGTGAAACAGTTGCGTGGTTTGAGAAGTCAGTGCATGCACTATAAGGTAGTTGGTTATATTGCTGTTTGAACTGCATGGTTTAATATCAGTTCGCATATTTCAGGTGAACTGCTGGCAGTATACACACCTGAACGTCCTGTGACATCGTGTGAGGTGACAAGTGGGGGACATTTGGTGGTACTAGCCTTGCGTGGTCGTTCACACATTACCACGCTAAAGTTACGTGGTCCACAAGTTGACGACTCTGTAGGCAGTGAAAAGCGCTGCTATGGGCGACCTGAAAATGTAGGTAAAACCTTTGACTTACATGAGGAAGCACAGGCAGCAGAAAGGTGACAGAAGAGAAGAGGATTGTATGTTTGTAATGGTTGAACACAGCAAGTAGCAACAACCTCATTACAGCATTTGAGTCTCTGGCAAAGTTACAGCTCAGAAATGTAAGAAAGGTTGGTTACATTTACCCTGTTACCTTGTAACATGTATTGCTGTTGTAATGCATAATTACACATTTCCAATTACTAGCCCAAATTAAAATTAAGTCTGTGCTGCCTCCATTGATGATCAAAATCATTATGTTTATTTTAATTGCTGATGAAATATTTTCACGTACAGATGTTCAAAGACATTTTTCATATTTGCACAAACTTATTCATATTTGTTCCTTATTATTTCTCATTCTTGAGTAATGAAAATATGTCAAATAAATTTGGAACTGTCAACCACCAGTATGAATTAGCCTAGTGTATTTGATATATATCATAGAGTCCCTGACTCCTCCTTGGACTAATGAGAATCCACTCATAAGTCACAGTGTGCTGTAAGATACCTAGTACAAAAGTTCAGTATGGACTCTGGTAAATTCTATTGTTTTACTGTGTGCCAAATCTGTTCTCCTATCTAGTTACAGGTTTAGATTTAATACTTGTAACCACAAACATTGTTTGTTGGTGAGTCAGAAACTGTTTGAGCTAAGTGAAAGTCAGTATGTAGAAAATTATTAGTACATTTAAGGAGCAACAATTCCGTTAGTAAATATCTTTTTCATGCTTCATCTATAAAGCGGTTTTATGATTATGTAAGTATGTTAGCAGTGTTGTCTTTTTCCATAACCTTGCATGTCATTGGGTTTGTATGCTCATCTTTGATAGGTTCTTTCCTTGTGTAATTACTATTGCAGCACATGTCAAAATTTTTATTCACATACAATAGTGAGTCTGAAATGTTCTTTCTGTAAGCTGTTTTTATGATGTTCTCTTTGTCCTCCACATTTACTGTTTTACTTGAATGAGACTTGTACTTAAACCAACCACAACCAGAGAAGATTAACACCATCTTGTGTATTGGACTTAAGGATGTTAGATGCGATACTATTTGCCTGAAGTGGGTATGTATTCCAAGACCTGAAGGATCAAGGTACAGGTAATAGAAGTGCATTCTCATTGTACATTTTGTTTCTAAAGGGGCACCCTACCTCACATTGTTATTTAATAATTTGTGTGAAATGTGATTCTGTGATGTAAATGTATTAGGAAAAGTAGCCTTATTGTAGCTATTGTATCATGTTTACTCCTTTATAATTAGAATTTGTATAATTTTAATTATGAAGAAAAAATTGTATAATAAGATGAAATACCCTACAACTTATTCAGTAATATGAATTGTAGATCATTTATTATATACAGAAGCCACATTTCCTCTGTTTTTATGGGTAAGTTGTGTGTCATCTCTTGCTTTTGTCTACACCATTATCACATTATTTCTCAATAGCCGGCATGGCAAGTAGTGGAAATCTCTTGCTTGGGAGAGATTTGTTTTCCTCTTATCTAAACAGCAAAGTGTGATAGGAAATGCGCACATGTGCAAAGCATGGATGTAAATGTGCACATGCACAGTCCATGGATGAAAACATACATGTGCACAAGCAGGAATGTGAATTTTCACAGCAGCACATGTAGGTTTATGCATAAAATCATTGTCTGAGTTGTCAAATGTAAACTAAAATTGATATGCCTGTGAAATTTAACATGTCACTTAAGTTTAAGATTTCCTAAATTGAATGTTCAAGTAGGATGGTCCTGAACTGATAAGCCTGGTGATGAACTCTGTGTAATGCATTAATCCATTTTAAAAATCTGATTTCCTATCAAATTACACAATATTGTGATTAAAACCCCTGTTTAAAATTTAGGAGTTCAGATGTTTAAGCCTTGGGATAAAGACCAAGGGCTCTGTCTGAGGGTTTCTCAGACTTTCCTGTCCCTGCAGCAGGCATAAATGTTAACTTTAAAGAACATAAACCACGCAAGTGTTCAAGGGTCATTAAATTAAAAAAAAGAAGCCTTAAGCTTTCCTTCTGGGAACCATGAGTGTGGTGTTTCAACTCACCCCATTTGAATCATTAAAACTCCTCAGTTTCATGTATCTCTGTACAGAATTTCTTTCAACAGTGAAAACGTTTTGCCCTTCTAACAAAGATTGCTTTCTAAATATTGTGTTCGCCTGTGCATCTCATTCCTGTGACATAATTCTGCCACTGTTGATATTCCATCATATACATGTGCTCATATTTCCTGTACCTGTCTTATGTCTCCCTCACAGTAATTCTAAAACCTCTCATTCCATGTGAAGCACATCTGACAATGGTGTATGGCACTTGATGTTATTTGCAGCTTGTACTTTTTCTGTCTTCTGGTGTTTTAAAATGAATACAAATACTACAAGTAAATAACAAATAAGACATTGTGTTTCAGGAACATGATCAATGTCTGTAGGCTAAAATAATAAGTCTTACTCAATTGGGCCCACTAGGCACAGACACTTCTGGTTCAGAGTAGCATTTTATTTATTTTTTTTATTATATATGTATTTATATATTTATTTATATTTATTAATTCTAAACCAGCTGGTGATTGACAAATTCCAAGAAAGAGGTAATCTTACCATGTGAAACAATTTTATCTCCCATGATCATCCACTTGCCCAGTGAACATGTGCGTAAATGCATATTACGTATGTATCTAAATGAGTTCCTTGTAATTTGACATGTTACATTGGCGTGGCTTTGATGTTAAGTGAATACTGATTTGAAACTTACAGCAGAACAATTAAAATGTATAGTTCTTAATATCATGAAAGTAGAATGGCACTGATGTTGATCATCTTAGAGTATCTCAAAAATAGGTGGATGTTGATTCTAGTAAGTTGATGTATTTCCTCCAAGAATCTTCTCTTTTATACTTTTGTTATACATGCTTTGTAATATTTAAAACTTGAACAGATGTTATATTCATTATTTTTAAGTGAATGAAGTTTATTTCCAACACTTTTTCAAAGAAACTCGCATCATCTAAATAAGTTACTGTTTAAAAACGTAATTTTTTATTTTCTTTAACAACAGAAATAAAAATTGTTATTAGATAGTGTGTCAAGCTTGAGCACACAGCTTTGTTTAATTGCAGAGATCGCACAGTGCAAATGCGTACTTCCAAATTCTTATATGATTTTAATGCAAATATTTGGCCAAATAACTTCAGAAATACAAATTTTATGAATGAGTTTGGTTTGATCACCAACAATGCAGTACATAACAAGTTTCTATGAAAATCTGACCTAGTAAGTTCTTCACTCTTCTTATAATAAAACCAACTAGATGCACTAATTTCTCAATTTATTTTTGGAATAAAACTCTACATGTTTTGGACAGTTCCTCTGTCCATCATCAGGAGTTTTTCACTGTACACACAGGATGGAGCTGGTTCCATCCTGATCCTGCTTGCAAGCTGTCAGCAGACCTGTATTACATATACCATTGCTGTGTGTACAGTGGAAAACTCCTGATGATGGAGAGAGGGAACTGTTTGAAACATGTTGAGTTTTATTCCAAAAATAAATTTGAGAAATTAGTTCATCTAGTTGCTTTTATTATAAGAATTTATCATGCTGCACGGTCACCTGAACGTCCAATAAGTTCTTCACGTTACAAATTACAGAAGATTCCCAGATGATGAGAACAGAGAAGGTTCTCCAAACTTTGGTTTACTCAACATTAAACAATTATAATTGAGTTAATTTAGTGTACTACTCTATAATGTTAATCCCTAACTTGCAACTAGTTTCACTTAACTAGACACTGAAGCCAGTAACAGCTGGGTGAAGTTCATGTTTGGATTAGCAGTGTACTGTCATATTGCACTCCCCAACTGTATTTTGTCCCTGTGTGAGGTAGGGGTTCCTACTATGGCTGGTAATGAAGAATGCTGTCTTCATAAATAGGAATTCAAGATTATTAACGTAGTGCATAAATATATTACACAAGGGTCAGTCACAAGGATCTTGTAAATCCACTGTCAAAATTTTTAGATTTATTACTACTTTGGCATGTGTCTTCCCTTATATATATATATATATATATATGTGTCTGTGTGTACAGATGATAAGAAGGTTGTTGCTATTTTGATGGGTCTGTGTCATTCTATGAAGGAGATGAAGTAAATGGTTGTATAGAATACCTAATTAGTAGTTGTGAATCTGAACTGCTGTTAATCCAGTCTGGTGTTATTTAGATGTTTGTGTCCCGTGTCATTGCCAGTTTACACGAATATTTGTTATATTTTAACTTCCATGAAGTGTGGAATATGTTCATGTTACTGAAAATCAAATGGAGTTGCTGGTTGCAATTTTTAGGTGAATATGACATAACACAATGATTTTGTCATGCAATCCAAGAAAGTAGTAGCAAATTTTGCGCATTTAAAATTTAGAAATTATAAGAATATGGTCTTTTGAGGTCTGAAGGCATCATATCCTAGAAGACTCTAATCTTGATAAAATAATGGGATATCTCACAGAGAAATGTCACTTGTATGTAGTTTTTAAATGTAATACTGCAATCTCAGGTGGTTATAGATTTGTCTGAAATGCTGCCCAATACACATTTCTCATCGTGTGCACTTGTAATAAATACCATATTGGTAATCACACCATCATAATACCCATTTTAAAACATTAAATATCCCTTCCAACTATTTACACTACTTTGAATTGTTTTGCATGATAAAATATCAATTGTCAAATTTTGGAAGTGACTCTCTGCTATTTAAAATTGTCCATACCTTTGTTTCATGCTAATTTGTAGTGTTTTAAATTGTTCATTCATCAGTAGCAATCCTTCTGATTACTTAAGATTACATTCACAAATTCTAAATTTTTTTGTAAAATAACAAGGGAAGTAACAAACAGCTGTGGTATTTATAGCCAATTTTGTCGTTAGACATATTTAGTTACCTGAGGCTGAGTTGTCATAGTGCTACAGAATTAACTGGTAGGCCCATATTGTTGACCTGACAGAGCATCATTGGGTTAACTTAATGACTTCATAGTTGAAAATGAAATGTAGCACCTTTGTTAGGAGATTTTTATATTTTTAACATGGGAAATGTTTGTTTATTTAACATAACATTTCATGGTAAACAACAGCAGGAACAAAAGCAACAAACAACAGCAACAAGAACAAGAACAACAACAGCCTTACAATATTATTTTGTTTTTGCATATTTTTTCTGCCAGTTCAAGTTCCATAATTATTGAGGTAATGGGAAGTGCAATACTAATGCAGGTAGGCAAGCATGTGGGAAGCATCCCACTATGTGCATCAAACTCAATAAGAACCATAACTATGTACTATGTGCATGTCAGGAAAATTCATCAAAGTCGGATAAGTGCGACAGGAGGAATTTTACATTATGCTGTGTCGCAAACACATTGGTGCACTTGCCTGCACTACAGGTGATCAAAATCAGGTAAAAATATTTCACATCTTCAGTATCTCTACCACTTCCATTGTTATGATCAGTGATGTCTGCATCGTTGTTGTCACGGTTGCCTATGTTAACCCTTTAAATGCCAAGTTAAATTTCATCTGCCATCTGCTGGCATTTTTCAGAGCTCACCATATTCTCCACTTTAGCAGGGTAAGGGTTAATTGTGAAGTTTTCTGTAAGTCTTCATAACTGCATCTTTTTCCCAGTACAAATTTTGAGTATTTATTACGTGCTGACTGTAAGCTTCTTGTAGGTCAGTACTCTATTTCCTCACGAAAAAATCTTTAATAATGTCCTTTGTTATGCATCAGTCAAAGTCATCCACTTCCACATTTCAAACAGTTGGCCATTTTTATGCTTTCCTGTGTGTTGTTAACCCACTACCTACTGCACAATTATTACTTCTGTTTCTTATGCAGTGTCTTGTTGTTCCTGATTCATCGCAGTGCTCTGCAGTACATGCAGTTGCCTTTATAACACGAACACTAAGACATTTCTGTCCAACTTCTTCGTCACAACATTTTTATTACATCTGGAGTGGAATTACTCTCCTTGCTGTATGTTATTATTCCACATGTCACTGGTGCTGACATCCCATTTACTTAGATGGAAAGGAGTGCAATAAAGAGGATACCAATATTAACACAGAACTTTAGTCACTAACTTGCACAAACACATAATGATGAGGTCAGCATACATCTGTGAGACAGGAATAGTGTTCAGTAATGGCATTCTGCACATGTGCATAGTTATCCCTGTGTCCCACCTATATACCCTCCATGCCAACTTGTGGCATGAACGCAATTCATGTGTAAGTTTATGTAATGATCGGGGTTTCACATGACATCAGGATGTCTGTGATGAGAGATGTCAACATCCTTGAATATGTAGTATGTATGTACATACATCATCAGTAGCTTCAGTAACCCTGAACTAGGTGTCTTCATTACATTTCTTTCTCAGAATAACAGGCTTCAGACATTCTGCATGTATTGTGTGAACAAAACATTTAGTGTCTTTAACTATTTTTAAACATTCAACTGGAAGAGTTTGGACCCTTCTTATAAATTAGGTATCATTCTGATGTTACTATGAACACATCTTCAAGAAGTGGAGGATTTATATGTATGTTGTAGGTCTGTAAGAGAAATGCAGTGTTTACTGTCCTACTGTTCAGAATAAAAGGTACCTTCCCCCCCCCTTCTTTCTTTTGACAATTGGTACTATAATTGTGTTTCAGTTTGGTGGTTGTGACATAAATATAACTGAATGTTTTCCACTGTCTTATATTTGCTGCACAAATAAAACATGATCCATGCAAGTAAGAATGCATGCAATGTCCATGTGGACCAGATTGTTTCCATTTTACACAAGCAAGATGCAAGCAACAGTCTCTGTACGTATTACATTAATTTTTGTCTGCACAAACCTAAAGAGCAGTTCATTCATTTTTATATACTGATATGCAATGCCCTGGGAAATTTAGATATTAAGTGTGACAACTTGGGTTTCAAAATTACACTTTCATAGAGCATCTGTTTGTGTTTTGAGTGCAAGATGCTCTGGCAGTATGACAGTGGTTCCAGTTTGCCTCTGAATACTACCAGTTTTCCCTGCCACATATCATTTTGCTGATAATCTTACCTCATATGATGTCATATCATATCACATCATATCATTTATTTTCATTCCGTTGATCCATACAGGATTACAAAATCCATATGGATATGGAAATAGGCTTACCTGTCACTTAGTTGCATTGTCTGGTTAAGTCAGTTCACATACTTTTAATGCTTAAATTAAAGATGAAGTAAGGTTGTCTGCAACAAAAGGATTTCAGCATTTTTTGTTGACATGATATCAATAAACTCTTTGACCTAGCAGGTGTGGGAGGGAAGTAGAAGGAAAAAGAAAAGCAACATGCAAATAGGACACACAACAGTGGAGAACCTAAATTAGCCAACTAACAGGGCTGAAAGTAGGGGTGGATGTTGGTAGAGGACATGTACCAAGTTCCAGATCTTTTTTGAATAAGTTTTCACAGTATATAAAGCTGTTTTCAAAAAGACATGCAGCAACAAACCCCCCAAATAGCCAATGACAATAAACAGAAGTCTGTGCAAGCTACAACACCTGTGATATATGACACTTCTTGGCGAGACTGGCCTAGCACCCAGTGTTCACCTGCACTTTGTGAACTGTGTAACTTGCTGCCAATAATTAATATAATTTTGTGACTGCCTGTATTGAAGTAACTACTGGGATTTGGGCATATCTTTGTAGAATTACATAAATAAAAGTAGCTGTTATTTTTAACTTGGTAGGGGGTATAATAATGACAAAAGAGCAATGCCTTTAGCTGTATTGTGTTATCTTTCATTACAGTTTTAGTGAGAGTCATATAGCTTGTGTTCAGAGCATCCCTGAAGTGTGTGTGAATGGTGAAAGAAGTAATAGGACAAGACAGTTGCTACAGTAGAGACAAAATATTTACAAACACAAGAATTGTAAAACTTACAAAAAATGCTAACAGACAAAATGCAAATGTAAGGAAAACATGTTAGAAGATGCAGTTTATGAGTCATTTTAAAAACATGAAACAGAAACAATTTCAGTATTATTAAGGAAGATAGGCTTCACAAGGACAAGGTGTTTGACATTGGACTGCAAGAAGGAAATAGTCTTAGTACGTGTGCAATTCACAGAAATTGTGTTCAGATGTTGCACATCACATATTGAAATTGATTGTTGGCCACAGGGAATAGACCTTGTTTATGGAGATACTGAAGCACAGAACGTAACAAAACAATTAGGTTTAAGTGGTAGGAAGTGTGTGAGGGGATAAACAGAATTTAAAGAAGAAATAAGGAAGTAAGTTTCTGCAGGTCTTTCTACACTCTTAGCTGTTCTGAAAAAAATCCTGGTGTGAACAGCCAATGCGAATGAAGCTCCTGTGGCAGGGGTGTAACTACTATATAGCAACAGTATGCAAAGCTTGTGGTCCCATCACAACAAAGCATTATGCTTACAAGGACTAAACTCCAGCCACTATTAGAGCGAATTCTTACCTATTCACAAGAACTTGAACGAGAAACAAGATTTAAATACACAGCTTTATTTGAAAAATTTATATAAATTGACTGTGTAAAACATACAAAACATCTTCTTCCTTGCTATTGTATTGGCCTATCCAACCATTCTGAGTCTATTTGTCACAAAATATACACATCATTCTATATTGTGTATTGTACATGGTAAAAGGATTGATTGATGATGATTAGGTTCGGGACCTCATGGTCCTACTGTACCTAGGCCTTAATTGATGGGCCCTTTGTACCCCATATCAATTCATGGGAGGCCTGTAGCTTTACCAAATTTCCAGATGGCCCCCAGACATACTCGTGATGCCCTCTGGCTCCAAAAATAAGGAACCCAGATATGCATGTCTGAGTGAAGCCAGAGCTTCACATTCACAAAGAATGTGGGCCGAGATTTCTTCTGCTCCACACCTCCTGCACAGTGGACTGTACAGCAGCCCTAGAAGGTGAAGTTATCTCCTCAGGGTATTTTTTTTTTAATATGATTTATTGGGCATGCTCCACTACCCTGGTAGTACTACATGCCTTTTCTCGACTATTTACATTGATTTCATACAATCAAATTGTCAAAGTCTATTGATTCAATGTACTCA
>Ga0123357_10007852_pt1 | contig 13257 bp, 9 predicted proteins | sample TergutEmb28metaG_FD_89873 | JGI IMG/M metagenome (GOLD analysis project Ga0123357, IMG submission 89873) | Embiratermes neotenicus P4 segment gut microbial communities from Petit-Saut dam, French Guiana - Emb289 P4 | ecosystem: Host-associated > Arthropoda: Insects > Digestive system > Gut ...
AAAAAAAAAAAAAAAAAAAAAGTGAAGAAAAAAAAAAAATGTTATAATTAAAAACAATTTAAAAAATTAAAAGAAAAAGGAAGGAAAAAATTAAAATAAATCTAAAAAAAAAAAAAAAAGTAAAATGGTGCAAAATGGGTCCATGTGCGTCAGAAGACCATATAAGGTAGGAAATTTCTCATGTAGCTGAGGACGTTTTCTTCTCAAGAAGGATTTTGCTCCATGAGTTTGGCTGAGTAATTAGTTAGTTATGTTTTGATAAAATTAGCAACGTAGTATAAAGAAATGTTAATGGGCTAAAAATTAGAAATGCTCTTCATGTAAAGTTGCTGTTACAGGCAGTCCTCATTTAATGTTGCCGTCATCAGTGCTGTTCCATTTTAATACCGAGATAATTTAATGACTAAAAATTTGATAAACATTGGTTTTATTTGGTTTGACATTGTTTTGGCAGGCACCTGGAAGGAGCACCTATGAACAGACTCATGGGTATCATAATTAATTTTTGTGGGAAAAGTGTTTCATGCTGTGTTATTTCAATCTACATTCTGATTTTCAGCAACATAACCCCAACATTAAATGAGGACTTGCTGTGTCATCTGCAGCTCATACAGGTGTCAAGGAGAATGTGGTGTCTTATGGAATGTGACATTCTTTCTCTGTTTTGTAACACAGGTCCAACAAGTGACAAGAGTGGCTCAACGCCACTGTCAATGTCCCTCCACCAAGTGCAACAAGCTGAAGGTGAAAAAAGTAGGAGAGGGTCGATACAACATAGCCGGCCGCAATGTCTTCATCAGGGTTAGCTTCATTGTCGTTCTAGACTGAATTTTATTTTTCATTTTGTGTGGGTTCAACATCAAGAAATAATCCAGTATATATTCTTACTGCACTATATTTACCTGATTACAAGGTTACTTCCTCCTACTCACCAACCTGCCCTTTCCTGGTAGTAAATGTTAAGGAATGACAATTTTATTACTTAAGAATTGTAACAGAATTGTGATGCAAAATTTCAGATTATATGTGACAAATGTGATGTAGTGAAATTCTGTATTACATTTTGGCTATGGGAAACAATGGCATAGATGGTGGGGATGACATTAAAGACTTGACCACCTGCTCTCTCCTGTTGTATTCCCCTGCAGTCATTCATCCCATGGCATTTGTTCCTAATATAGATATCACTCTTAACATTCCTGTGAAAGGAGCAGAATGTATTAAGTACATTGGGGGGGGGGGGGGGACAAAAAGTTGGAATATGGTGACAGGGGGTCCAATCCATTGGACTTCTTTCCATGGAATTATTAGAGTGTAAATTATGTGCAGAATTGATTACTCATTTGTATAATTAGTTCTTAGCAGTTTTTGCTAGCTTCACTGTACAGAATAAGCATCTAAAAATAAACATTTACAATTTTTTTCCTCCACATCCTCCCACAGAATTCCTTGTTGTTTCTTACACTTAATTAAATGTAATTAGTAATTTGCCCTCAACCTTAGTACATTTGTGACAATTCTGCATGCATAAATGGCCACTTGCTTTACACTTGTGCTCATCATTTATTTTACTTTACTTTAGACACACTATGAATTAATTTACTTCAGTTTAAGAGCTTGAAACAGAAACACACTAAACTGAATCTTTAACATAAGACTTGTGCCTGTATTTCAATGTTTGATAAACGCAACATTTATTAGTGTAGGTCACATTTACATGTTGTTATCATCAATTTCACAGTTTTGTTTATACATCCTACTACTCTGAGTTATAACTGTAGCTAGTAAAACTCATTATTAATCACATAATGACAAAAATTCCCTCAATTTTAATATTCCTTTATTTGCTGAAGCTGTTAAAGGGTCGCCACATGATGGTCCGTGTGGGAGGTGGCTGGGACACCCTGGAGCACTTCCTCCTGCGACACGATCCCTGCCAGGTGAAGGTAGTAAACCGAGACTCCCCAACGAACAAATCATCTTCACCATCATACCTGCACATCCAAGCTAAATACCGTAGTTCACCGCCATCGGATTCAATGGGACGCTAGCAGGCACTGCACTTGCCTGCCACAGCCAAAATGCATTCACCTGCTCACAGACATGCAATGCCAGGCAGAATATGGCTAAGTAATGAAAAGAGGCAATGCTTCAATTGAAATATGTTACAAAGAGAGCAAAAATTTAAGAAATATGCAATGTCTGCATAAAAAATGCTTTTTTAAATTTTTCTTGAGAATTATTGGTGGTTTACTTCTTTCTCTTGACAGAAGTAACAGAATAGGATTTTTTTTTTTTTTGCATGCTGGACAGTGTACAGAATTAGGCAAAACAGAGACACATAAGTACATTCCTGCATGGCAAGCAGAAGTGCAGGCTTTGTTTCATTCTTGGCTTACAAATTTATGAGCCATGATATAACACCATAAATTACTTTTGGTTTACAAGAAAGTAGTCACACTTATGACCATATATATTTAACTTGCTTTAATGGTTTGCTTTGAAATTTGAAATGACTGAAGAGTGCCTTCTGTAGATTTAAAATCAGTAGATTTCTGTTACTTAATGGGGGGTTCTGAGTTTTGGCAATGGTGCAGGAACCTTTGTTAGGTCTGTTCTTGCAAAACTGCTTTATGAGGGTGTACATAAGGCTTTGTATACATAAACTATTCACAGTGCATCAGATGAATGATTTTCTGTGAATAATTGGGATACCAGTTGTCTACACATTCAGCATTTCCTTTTGCTCACATTTCCTTTTTAGAATGTCACCTTACATAAGAGAATATTAGACAGTTATTCCTATACCATTCCTACAGTCAACAGAAAAAAAAAAAGGTTCTGCATTTAACAAAGAATATTTACTATACTAAGTATTATTTTTCTCTGAGTCACCTATAAACACCAGTAGTATGCAATGATTTGACTTGCTTGGCTCATGTACTGATTTTACCTGCTTGAACAAAATGCTGCTGTGGTATATACTAGTACAGATGAAACATCAAAACTGTACAGACAGATTTGTACATACAGCTAAGCATAAGAATATCAGCAACACATTAGCCACTGGAAAGTCATAAAATGCACACAGAGATGCAAAAGAGAAACCTGGAAAGACAGACTTGACAGATTGAAGGGGAGAGGGAAAGATAATATTAGGATAGATCTTGGTGAGATTGATTGGGAGCAGATGGTGAGGTGGGGGTATAAACAGGTTTTTAATATTAAAAATTTTGAAACTTTCTGTTAACAGGCAGATAGAAAGTAAGACAAATATATAAATATGTGAATCCTTCAGCAAAAGGTGAAGGAATTGACAGTTGAAACTTCAAAAGAAGAAGAATATGGATAAAACATTAAAGTCTTACTCTTGTTTTTCTCGAATTATACAGTATTTGAGAGATTAATCTGAATACATCCAGCATATATGAACATAAGAATCTGTTTTTAATAAAATGAGGCTATCAATAAATCTTTTTACCAAAATCTGTTGTTATACAGTGTGTTGGGCTAGTCACAAGATATAGAAAAGAATTTTTATTAAAAATATCAGCAGAAATGCTTTAACTAAATAGCCATTCATTAAGATTCTCTACATTGATACATGCATGCAAAAACACACACACACACTTTCTCTCTCTCTTTCTCTCCCTCTGTTTTCAAATTTTAATTTGCTCATATATCGATGCGCAGTGCATTTGCAATATCAGGAAATAAATTATGTTAAGTGTCACTTTCAATCAATACCGAACATAAAATAAAACTGTGTGTTCTGGTTTGCGTGTAAGAATAACTCTGAAGCTAGCTGTACTCCTTTGGCTGTTACATGATATAAACTATATATTTTACATATGTTATTGCAATTTCTGCCTCATTTCAATGCAGACAACACTTTATGCACAAAACTACCCTAAATAAATCAATAAATAAAAAGCATACAAATTATTTCAAAAACTGTTCTGTAGATTGTTAAAATGTACCGTACTATTTAAAAATGCAATATTATTAACCACTGCAGCAGATGGAAGACCCCAGAATAAGCGTTTCTTCACTGACGTGCTAACAACTTCCCTAAATTTCTACAGTTTAACCATTGCTCTAAACCAGAGGGACTGAGCTGTATATTATGATCTTATATTTTATTTTTGAATTTCTTTTCCTCTTCAGTATAATGTACATTCACAGCTGGTACAAAGTATATACAAAGATTGCTTTGTATACAAATTCTTGCTGGCTTTGCTGTCAGAAAAAAGAAAAATATACAAATTTCAACCGAAGCACTGTCAGAATTAGAACTCTGGCACCTTGTGTAGCTTGTCACCTCACAGCAACTGAAGTAGGAGGATGAGATTAACACATCTGTTGGAGAATGCTGTTATGTAGATAAGACACACATCAATCACATTGCCTGCAAACATTTTCCAGTGATTTTGTAACTTTCTTTAATAGGTTTTATTACCTGCATTAATAAATAAGATCCTAAATATTGTATATTAGGCATGACATTAAAAATTAATTTTTAAAAGCCTTTAAATTAAGTTTCATAAACACCTTTTGTTCTTTTTTTTACTTTTTAAGTTAATGTTGAATAGTTTATATAAAAAATTTGCCTGTATTTAGAAGCATTATAATATATGTTAGATAATTTAATACAAATAGAATCTTTTGTATCATCATAAGGCAATGATTAGAAATATGTATGTGTTTCACACATTTGCAACAGTGTATTACTTCCTTGAATTACTAATAAGATTCTGTCACTTTTTTTTTAAACAGAAATGGTAATTAATATTTCTTTAGGTCTCTTATGATATCATGTATCATTACAAGGAATTATCATTACACTTGACACCTTCTAATTAGGACTTTGGCATACATTTCTTTAAAGAATTTGGAGCACAACATGTTATGACTTCTACTCATTCAACTGATATATCAGATACAGAGGATGTGTTCAGTCAAGAGACCACAAGTAATAACCCAAATGCAACCTTTGACTGAATCTATAACAATTTATAACTAAAGTACAAATGATGGAGGTTCTTGGTGGTTAACAGTTCATAAAAAATATTAATATGGAATACTAAGAATTGTTTCTAGTATGCACATTGCTGACCAGATAGCCATAAATTTAGGTTTATACATCCCGTTGTGAAGGTGTATGAAAAGGAAATAATACACAGTTTGTTGTTTACAACTCAGTCATATAATTTGACTTGAATTTGAACCACATGTTTTGGCCCTATTTCTGGCCATTATTAGACACTACATTCAAAACATCTTGAGCAAGTGTATTGTTATACAATAAACATTTACAAAATTTGGCTGATTTACTGCATGAATTGGAGGAAATCTGGCTTTTTAATCTGTATGATGGACATACTTGTAAAAAATGAAGTTTCATTTTAATTTTGACATATTGATTTACAGTAGTACTCTTTCTTAACATGTTTGCAATGTAATACCTGTGATGGCCGGAAATAGTGCTGAAACATGTAGCACAAATTAAAATCTAATTATAGAAATTGAGTATGGGAGGACAGCAGTAGTCTGGCAGTGCCTCCACTGTTCAGAAATTGTTTGTTCAGTCACTCTCAATAATGTGACTTCCAATCAATTAAATTTCTTTCCACATGCCAGCTGATTTAAATTATGGGCTGCCAACTTATGGCCAGCAGGTTACACCTAGCTTATAACAAAGTTAACTTCACATGACTGGAAAATTTAGTCCCACATTTAGCTTAAAAGTTTGACTAGGTGACCATGTGATATCTAGGTCTGTCATGGTGGTGTTTATGAAGACGCTGTGATGCTGTGTTGTCTGATAGATGTGTACCGTAGTGTCAGAGGATTCTGCCTCCACCATTATCAGGATGGCAGCAAGATCCTATGGAAAGTCAGTCATTCATACCAGACTGCACAACACATCATCCCAGAAGACAGCAGTCATCACATAACTCAGTCTTTATGACCTTGTTTCTGCTGTCACAGAAAAGACAATTATTACAGAGCAGGATCTGTAAACATGTTCCAAAGTACACTGCTCTATAAAATAAATACTCATTTCTGTGTTCACTGTAAGTCAGGCACACACCCAGAATTTTTCATTGGGCCATGGGAGGATTGACCCTGAGGCCATATATATAAGTTTTTATTTTATTTTAAAACTGTACTATAAAAGTCATGTCATACACATAATGGTGACATAACACTCTTGGCTACTGCATTTATATAAGTTGCCTTCAGTGGTCTAGGGGTAGCGTGCTGGCCTTTAGTACCCAAGTTTGCGGGTTCAAACCCGGCCGAAGCTGTCAGATTTTTAGGGTGAAAAAATCCTCAGCACGCCTTCCTTCGGAGGGGAAGTAAAGCCGTCGGTCCCATGCCATAGATTTGCGGCATGTAAAAGATCCCTAAATTTAAGTGGAAGTCGGAATTTAGGCAAAATTACTACCGGACATCTTTCTCGCCCACAGTTCCACTTTTCGCTGCTAGGATCTCTTGCATCGTTGCGGATGGAGGCACTTGGTGGCTAAAGTGGGAACATCTAAAGGCGGGGGAAAGCAATAGCAAACTACCCCCAAGAACTTGCCCAGGATGCAGTGTGCCAGAGTCATACCGGTCAAATGACTGGGCTCTGGTTTCTGCCAAGCCTGGCCTTCAAGGCTGAATACTAATGAATGAAATGAATGACATATAAATAAAACTACACGTTCCATGACTTGCTCACCTCACTCAAACCATAAGGTCTAATCTTTTTTTAATTTTGTTTTCCAAGATTCCAATGTATAATCATCAGCCACTTCAGTGGCAGATTTTGGCTCTTGGATAAATCATCTAAAACTTCTGACACCATGATGTCTACAAAATGTGTTTTTTTTTATTTCTTTATATTTTTTTTTTTACATTTTTATTTGGCAGACCTCTGGGTGCACCTGCTGTAAGTATCTGATTTATGCTATTTAGAAACAATTACATTTAATCAACAGAAAATGCAAAGTATAGTATCGCTTATGTAAATATTATGATCTAATAATGTAAGGAAGTGCCCACCAAGAAGATTGGTTTTTTATGTTGGTTATCATTGTTAGGAGGAATGTGATACAACATTTGAAATATTTTAAGAGAGTGATCAACTGATTTAAAAAGATTAATTCCACATGGTTACACTGTGATTATTTGTTGAAAGATGTACTGGTTCAAGGAACATTATACAAGAAATTACACACTGCTACAAAATACTGATCCACACATATATCTTTACATTGCCTGTATGTACTATATATATGAAGCATGATAACTTCATCTTAAGTAATTCTGTTAATTTTTTCTAGCCTGTGTTCAAAGATCAAGTGTTAGGTGTGAAGAATTATTGACATAACCTGGTAGTTGTTTTAATTTCAGGCACGAGGAAAAGAGTCAAAAAACAGAGTGAAAAGTGCAACAAAGAAAAAAACGTGACATTTGCAATTTAGAAGTGCTAGTGAAAGGTTGAGTGTCAAGTGGGAAACCGAATTTCATTGTGCTAAGTGCAACTGTAGAGATAAGAAGTGACACAATCACACTGCTATGCCAGTAATCCGGCACAAGTGGGAAGATTCATACGCCCAGCAAGGAGTAGATGGTCTGCTTAAATTTTATCAACTGCAATGCAATTTTGCCATACAAGAAGTTCTTTTTTTTAGGAGTATGTTACAATATAAAGTATGACTTTATAATTTGCCTCTTTTTTATATACACATTGTTTGTGTAACTCAAATATATATTGACACACAATGAAACTCTGCTGAAACCTCTCACCGGTGAAGGTGTAAAAGAGACATTACAGAAGTGATGGAAGTTGGTTTTCTTGCAGACATTGTAATTGCAACCTGCCTTACTGTAGTAGTGACTTACACAACTGGTTATGTTGGGGAATGCAAGAATAATCTGATTTGACTAGAAAGAAGACTGTCCAAGTGGCTCAGTTCCCAAGACTGATTTCTTGGCACTGTTAATCCTTTTCATGTTTCTTTGTTACACTTTTGGTCTTTGAGTGTTTAAAAATAACCAGAAGTCTTGCTAAAATATGTAATAGTATGATTCACTAAAAAATTACTACCATTTTAGTGTAACAGTCAGAAAAGTGTCCAAGAAAATTGTAGTGGCAAGAATGAATGGTATGGTTATGAATGACAGATCATATATTACATTTTAACTGGGCATGAAAGTCTATGATTTGTTATGTATGAATATCTATGTACATACAACTTGTTATCACATCCTTTTTTCAAATACCTATGGAAATTTCCAGTTTGATGCCTGGTTTATGGAATCTACACTGTTATGAATGTGAAGGCATGACTGTGTAATTACTGTATCAGGCTTTGATTTTGTTTTCAATAATACACTGTATTTCAGCATTAAAACTGGAGACTTTGTCATTTATGTAGATATACATTTTATTTACTAATAATTCAGTATAAGTGAAGCTGATCCTAAGTATTGAAACAAGAGAAATGGTTGCTAAATGGCAAGTGACCAAGACAGAGAATTGAATAGAAAAATCAACACAGTTTTATTTGGTGGATTGGTTTCCCTCAGCTTCTTCCTGTCTGTGGTACAAATTTGATATTGCTGCGACTAAAATGCGTTGAATTGTCATTTGCTACAGAAAAGTTCTGCATCACATGTGAATGTGTCAGCTTCATCCATAACCCAGAAAATGTTTTAGGGGCACTGCAAATGCTCCATCCATAATACAAAGCATGGTTTTATGGGCAGTGGAATTTTTCTGTCCATAACAAGCTTACAGTTATTCCTCAAAACCAAAATAGTACACTATGTTTTGAATCTGTAACACAACTGGGAAAGCTATTCTAAGCATTAAAGCATCCTACCAGACCATTCCTGAAGAAAACTTCCAATTAGGAGTACAATTATCAAAGCTGTAGCTCCAGTGGACTAAATGAAGCAAAAATACTTTTTGGATAACCTCTTACTATGATTTCTGTGTGAAGATGGTATATACAAATTTATAAATGAAAACTGAAGAAATGCAGGTTTTTAAGAGTACAAGTCTCTCAAGCTTCCAGTCTGGACAGAAGCAGTAGGGCCACAATAAATGTCTCTAACTTCTCTTCAGGCAGCATTGATACACGTATTTACATTACGTTAGTACTCATTCTTAGGCTCTGGAATTTTTTCAAAATTGCCCATTTCAGTTTATAATGGTCACAAACCAGAATTTTTCAATTGCCAATGTTGGTACACTTGGCTGATACTTCTATGCATCTTTCAATCTGTTACCAGAAAGTGTGCCTAAAACAAAAATTTCCACGAAGTTATTTATCATTGTGCAAACTGTACATCGAGGCGGAAGGTTGGATCGTTTAATGTATCGAATGCACGACTCCTGTAACATAATTCAAACAAGGTGCCAAAACTTCCTAACCTCCCGACCTTCCTCACGGCCTCTAGATCAATACTCTGCGTGCGGATTCACTGACGATTCTCTGCTTCCTTGATCTGAGCGAGCCACATACCGATAAATGTGGAACCACGCTCTGAGTAGCGCATGACGTGCGTCGACTGTTTCAGCCGGTTGTAGTTCCGAACTTCAGTGTGAAAAATTATGTTCTGGAGCATAGTTGCTTTAATTTCATGTGTTAAAGTACTACTAATTCCATCTTAGTGAGTATAAACTGCGCAATCCAGTGTAATAATTAAAGAAATTACAGAATACAACACACCAGCAGTTCGTACGAGTTAACGGTAGCAGAAGCGCCAATACACTGTCGCCAACATGAGCAGATTCGTATTCGAGGAATTAAAACTAATAATGAATTTGAAAGTATCGTGTTGGAGGTGTAAATTGTGACTCATCTCCATCGTATTTTCATTTTTACATCATGAGTGAGAAATAAATAATTTATAGAGCTTTTGCTGAAGTAATTAGATTGGGAAATGTTTACCAGCATGTAGAAGTACTTAACGCAAAGAGTTTGACCAGTGGCACGCATCTCGTTTTAGGATTAAAAGAGCCTAACGGGAGGTCACTTGTCTTTGATTTTTTAATATAAGTGACAAATGTCTGTGACACTTTGTGCAGTAATTATGCGATGTACCCGTTCCCCATACAATTTATTTCACTTAAAATTGATATCCATATACCCATATCGACAAAATGCCACGTTGTGGTGTATAGTTTTTAACTGATTGTGCAAGCAGGTGTACAGGCTGAGATATGTAGGGGACTGCAATCGCGTAGTTTGTGGTAGTTTTCTCGTTGCCAAAACGCCCGGACCATCTCTGGGGACTACCCAGTTCGGGTGGGTGCCAGGGCATCTCACCCTCCCCTGCGTAAAACGGCCGGGGCGTGAGGCTGACCACTCACCTACATCGGATGCGAAATTTCAGAATAAGTGGAGCTATACTTTACTTTTTTTACCTTTTGCAGTATGTGTCAACTTTTTGTATACTTTCCAGTTACTATTTGATATTTGTGCTGTTATGTTAGTGATGGTTCTAAGGCCTGTCATTTTAAGGATACTGTGGAATTTTGAGTGGCTTTGAAGATTGCGTTTTATGAACCTGCACATTTTGGCTTCCCCAAAAGTTTGAAATTACTTTCTCATTGCTATCAGAAATGTATATTCAGTGAACAGCAGTATTATGAAGGTAAATGAATCTTAGATGTAATTGCTGCTGCTGGATTCAAGCTGTAACTTCTGTTTCAGAACTTGTAAAATCTGCATTACATTTGTTCTGATGTTATTGCTTTGGAAATAATTTTATAATTATTTTTCTAGTCACTCAACGGATTTTGAGGTGCACCGAAACTGGTTGGCCATTACCCACAGTCTGCCTGTAAGCAAATGGTACCAAGACGCAACTTCAGAATGGACACTGGACTATCCTCCTTTCTTTGCATGGTTTGAGTTTATCCTGTCATATTTTGCAAAATATGTTGATGCTGAAATGTTGAAAGTGACTAACCTAAACTATGCATCTTCAGGAACAGTGCTGTTTCAGAGATTGTCAGTCATTGTCACTGACATTGTACTTGCATATGGAACACAGGAGTAAGTATTATACCTGAAATTGAAAGATTTTTTTAACAAATATGTTAGGAAATACTTGTTTATAATTTATCACAATTCAGAATAAATTTCTACATGCTTCATAACTATGTTTTCCTCAAAATATCATGGCTTACACACCATTAATATCATTGCTGTTTTCCTTGTTGTTGTCATCACTATTGCTGCCATTCTTGTTGTTGTTGTTGTTGTCATCATCATCATCGTACATTTATGTTAATGTTTGTTTCCCCCAAAAATGTAATATTGGTTGAATTTAACACCTGTGAAACTGCCTTTATACAAAACATTTTAGTGTAATGTTAAGGAAAAATTGCCCTCATAAACATATGTTTATTTTTGAAACTGACAAAAGTATTCATATGTCTATGAAACCAGTCCTGAAGTTAAGTTCACTGATATCACGTAAATGGATTGCTTTTTTTTTTAATATGAAATACTTTAAAAAATTTGTAACATTTGCTGACAAACCTGAAATTGTATACCATATTCAGTCTGTTTTGAAAAACTAAATTAATGTTTCTAATCGTAAGATTGGTCCCCATAAAATGTTTTTTATTTTGTAGCATAGATAATTTTTGAAACCAACCATTTCATTGATATTTATCTCCCCCAAATCCCAGAGACATTTTTGCTCTGAGAGTCCAAGACATATTTGAATGTATAATACATTTTATGCTGCAGTTTGGAAAAAGCAATATTATCCAACAAATGCTCTTTGTAATATAACATATGTGACATTCAGAAACTCCTACATTTTTTGCCACCAGGATGCCTTCATCATTCAGTTGTTATAACAAAGGTGTACAAGCCAACCTGACAGTATAAGTTTTATTCATTTTTATAAACAAAATTAAAATGTTAGATTGTTAAAATGCATAAAATTTATAGTAATGATAATTTACAGTGTTCTAATATGTTATAATATATTAATCATGTGCCACCCCTGTTGTCAGTTCATGGTTACTCTCATTTATGACTGAAGTACTTTGTGTGAAGTTGCATAGTTGCAATACGGTCTCCACAGCAATACTGCAGAACATGTTTTCAGTACGCTACACTGCCCAGCACCTCACTCATTGCATGGCACATCTGGTGTGTACCTTCATATACATATATATCATAAGATGATACGTTTTTTTGTAAATATTTTCATAACGTGTTACCTAAAACAATGCTGATATGATTGCGAAGGTCATGTGGAATCAAAAGTGATCTTTGTATGCACCACTCTTATATGTAACAGCAACTAAGAACAGAGAGTGGAGGTGGCTTATGATTAATGTATTAATATATAACAGTAAAACACTCTAATTCCCTGATGATGGCACATTGGTGCCAAAACATGTAGGAGTTAATGTGTATCATATATGTTGTATTATGACGTGTATTTGTTGGGTAATATATTGAATATAGAACATGCACAGTGTGAATAACATAAAGTCTGGAAAAAGCAGGTAGTGGGAGGGTTCTGTGAGTGGAAGGTAACATAGTTTTAAATTGGGTAAATAATTTCCATTTACTGTCAGAACTTAATAGAGGTGTGGGAGAATAAGGATGATTATTGTGGTGTGATTTGGGAGGAAGTACTGTGCTGCAGTCTGGAATGGAATGTTTCTTAATCTGACTGCAAGTTGGACATACATGGATGTAATTTGTGAGATGAGGTTATATACTGAAGCCTCAGTTTGTGTTGAGTGACAAGATGGACTTTGTTTAAAGGTGAAAAGATACATAGGACTGATGAAGTTTATAAATGAAATTTTATTACAGACCTATGATTTTCCTTCTTTTACTTGTACGGTAGAGTGACTAGCATGTTGAGAAATTCTCAATGTGATTTTTCATGATTGTCCCACAAAAGCACAAATAAAAACATTTGTTGCAGTTTCCTGCAATTTAGGTCATCTTCTTTATAACTCATTGAGGGAAATAGAAAATATGGGAAGGTGGGGGAGGGTTGATGGGGTGAGAGAAAGAGAGAGGCAGACAGACAGATTGGCTGTCTATGCCACTATATGAGAAAAGTAATGTGAAGAATGTTTATTGTGAACAATAATAACCATTCTTGTTTTTAAGCTTTCGCCATGTTCTAAATGTAATTTGTTCCTTTTTGGGTAATTCCCCGGCGTCTGAGTTCTAATTGCCGACGTTTCGGAACTCACTATCGGTTCCATCT
>Ga0123357_10007853_pt1 | contig 13257 bp, 11 predicted proteins | sample TergutEmb28metaG_FD_89873 | JGI IMG/M metagenome (GOLD analysis project Ga0123357, IMG submission 89873) | Embiratermes neotenicus P4 segment gut microbial communities from Petit-Saut dam, French Guiana - Emb289 P4 | ecosystem: Host-associated > Arthropoda: Insects > Digestive system > Gut ...
ATATAGATATAGATATAGATATAGATATAGATATAGATATAGATATAGATATAGATATAGATATAGATATAGATATAGATATAGATATAGATATAGATAGATAAAGCCAGTATATGATTTTTCTTACGCTCGCAAGTATGAATGTTGCTTTTAATGTGTGCTGTAGGAAGTCATGGAAATTAGTAATCACGTTGAATGACAAAATGAAGTCTCACTATACAATTCTCTGTCCTTGGTTCGTTCTTGCTTTATTACGTTTGCTTAACGAAGTAACTTCAAGGGGCGCAGTTCTGGAGAAGTTAGTAGTCACTCATGTGATTAAGATACAGTCTGCCATTTATGGAATGTTAATTTTCATCACTGTGTTCACAGGGCCACGAAAGGTTATACCCTTTACTGAATCAAATGTATTTACTACACTGTAGATGGAGAGATTAACTTCCTCCGAGACGTTATAAATATCTACCAGACCATATAACGTCACACCCTACAACTTTGTGTTCATCGCTTTAGGAACCTGAAGTTCTGCACAGATAAATCCAGTCTAAACACTCACATCACATTTATTCAAGATCGATTTTAATATTACGCCCGGGTTTTCCAGCTCGTCTCATCCTTTCCAGTTTACGCTTATGAAACTATACACGTTATATTGTAAGGAACGTTATGTTTATTGCGACAATTAATTTGGAAAAAATGTAGAATAATTATTTTAAACTGCTCTCTCAGGAATTACCTGGAATGGCTGAAAAATTCCACAAAAAAGTTAAACGAGAACTGTGGATCTTCTCTTTGACATTCAACTTCTGTGTCTTCCAAATATTAATAAGCAATAACCACTACACTGCCACATTCGGTACTCTCTGTTTTCTGAACGCAATAGTCGTCATCATCATCATCAACATCATCATATTCATAATCACCATCATTTTACAATCACCATACTGATCTTGGTATATAAATAAGCCTGCAAGTTTTGGACTGGTTTAATCTAGCTCAGTATAGGAACCAGCCGAGTAATCTTGTGACCACAGACATAAGCCTGCATGTTCTGTAAAATGTTAGACTTGCTGAACAAGGGATTCTCAAGGACTGTGCACCAAGATGTCTGCTGAGTTAATTATTTAGTCTGTGGGGGGGGGGGGTACCGATTATGTGATTTGACTATTAACATTTCGGTTTTGTGTTTGAAATTTACACGGTTCGAAACTCGACAGCAAACCGGCTATCCTTGCTGAATGTTTTCGTTGTTTTCCTCAGCCCCAAGAGATTCACGACTGTCCTCACCCAAAAACGTTTTCGTCATTTATGTTTATCGTCTCGCACAGTTTGTCACTCTATGAAGGTCGTCACGGAAGTTATCCCACGTACATGTGAACGCCACAAGCTCTATGATTATGCATGTTCTGAAGGTTACAACATGCATACAGACTTCACAGATATCGGTTAGTGTATAACACATATCTGTCATATTTCCGCTGCGACCGCAGAGATTCGAATTTCTTATGTCCCAGTGGAAGTCTTCACAATTTTCTGCACGTCACAGATCAATTCGTGGTAAAGTCACTGGTTTGTGTATCATTAAATGCTTCACTGTCTTATGAAACCAATTTATGTAGCTGAAAATTTGTTCCTTTCCTTTTATTAGACATACCCTACAGTCCATTAGAACTGTATTGGTTCGTTGTCATCAAACTGCTGCTTTTGACTGCAACTGCTGTCTCCAAGCAGTTAACCTAAGTGTCTGTTACTTATTGCAGTTTGATTATCCGGTACAGAACTTCAGACTGCTATTTGTATCAAGCTGGAATGAAAAAAGGCCTTTATTTAGGACACTATTTAGCGAGAAAATGAGGTGCTGGAAAAGGACAGAGAATATAAGTTGGACTAATCGTGTGAAAAAATGAAAATGAATTACATAGAGTTGAGGAAAGGAACATCTCATCTACGGCAAAAAAGGGAAGGCTAACTGGATTGGACACATCTTGCGTAGGAACTGAACTATATATATGATAAAAAAAGGACGAGAAGACGAAGAAGAAGGAGTAAGTAGCTACTGGATGACCGTAAGAAGAGAAGGTACTGGAACTAGGAAGAGGAAATGTAAGTCTCTGCAGAACTCGCTGTGGAAAAAGCTATGGATCTCTCCTAAGACCGAATACGTGATGACGTTAGGGTGTAGCTTCAGTGAATATACAGGTCACGCAGTCTTGTTATAGTAGCGCGACAACGGACACATTAAATGTTACAGTCCCACAGAGACACAGTCTTACCCTGCGATAAAATTAGACACAGAGTAGTGAAATTCTGTGTATTATGATAGGCCAGATATTTGCTGTGGTTGAAGGAAAGAGAAATAGTTACAGAAGGTTTGGAAAGCAGAAATTGACCACTGAACATCGAAGTGATGGGGTAGTATTATCAGGATAAGTCAATCTTAAGGGAAAGAAATTGTGAGAGAGGGTGGTGGGTGACACTGTCTGAGAAATGCGTCTGGTGTTGAAAATTGCGCTTTGCTATAATAGTGAACATTATGTGTTGTTGTACGATTGACTGAAGGAAGTTTATAATAATTTAGCCATCTCATAATGTTCTATATGGATATTAAATATGGCCCTTGACATAGAACCATCCTGTGCTCCTTCGTTAGTGTTAATGCCAAAGTGTAACAAAGTGCATGCTGTGAACGTGTTCAGTTTTAGTGGTTTGTAGGTGGTTGGGTTTAGTATAATATTTGATGAATATCGCTTGTCAATTTTTAACTTTTTCAATGAAATTTAAAAGGATATGTATATATACGTATATATATATATATACATATATGTAAAGAAAATTAACTCCTGTTTCCCGTTGAACTGAAGTCCCATATAGTGACAAGGCATGAAATGTAAAAATTGTAGAAACCTCGTTTCTGATATAGTGAGAAATTAGGCTATTATATTCTATTAATTACTTGACATAGTACGTAGCGTTATAGTGATTTATTGAGGCTCTTACATCGTTTATATCGCATCCGTTGTGAGCGAATTTATTACTGCAGCTTGAATCCTTACAATTTATATTGTCTACTGGTAGAAAATTAAATTACCAGCTGGTTCATATAGGAAGCTCCGATAGAGCTCCGTATCTTGTTATAGGTCTTAGTTACAGGAATGTAGAGATGTGATTGTCCGCCATCTATATTAAAATTCATGACGTCCGAGACAAAAGCAGCGTTTTGAAAGAAAAAGGAATGAATGATTTTTTAAATTTAGTTTTAAATTAGCCCCGATGACACATCACAGAAATGTTGTTTCCTTATATTTATTCTTGCCAAAATAACGTAAATGAAATTTTTATCATTTAAAATTGAACAAAAAAGAGACGTTTAACGTAATTTAGTTTCATTGGCTTTTCAAAGAGGTACTTCGTTTTCGAAGCGATAGGTTTATGCTGAGCTCTGCAGACATATTATGTTGCGTATTATGTTGTCCTGATGTTTTATCATAAAAGGGAAATGAATTGGAATGAAATGTTTAGAGCTCTGCTTGTTTTATAATTTGTGTCATGTACGAATTTAGTTTCATAGGACGTACAAGTTTCGAAAAAAAAAAAAACGATCATGTGTTGTTTGAACTTCGTGAGCAGTAGGAATTTTTATACCGATATCAAAAACATTAAATTTTCAGAAGCATTAACTAGAGATTTGATTAATAGGATATCATTGTAAATGAAACATGCAAACTGAAAGAGAGAAACACCGCACTTCCCATTTCGTGGTATTTTAGCAATCATTACAATGAGGTAAAATATTTTCGTACCGTCTGCAGTTTATTGTTTTGTAGTTTAGAAGTAAATTCTATTTTTGAGACCCAACATGATGCATGTCGTAAGGACCTTACATATTCAATTAAGAGTTTGGCATTAATTTAAACATTTCTTTCACTGTTCCGCTGAAAACTTTTCAACAAAATATTTCGTACGAAATTCATAGAATCTTCTATCCTATCAAACAGCCCCCCCTTCTGTACATCATTATGTTTTTATAGTGTAAATATGCAACACAGCAATATGCGTAAATGTCCATAGCACTAAATGCTACTACTCGATTTAGATTTTATTGCTTGCAGCGTTAACTATATTATTGTTATTACCATTCTAGGTGTCATTGTTACTGTTGCTAGAAGTAGTAATAGTCGCGATGGTGCTGGTGGTTGTAGTAGTAGTAATAGTAGAAGTAGTAGTAGTAGTAGTAGTAGTAGTAGTAGTAGTAGTAGTAGTAGTTGTTGTTGTTGTTGTTGTTGTTGTTGTTGTTGCTCTCGCAGCCACAGCATAATGAGTGTTGGGTTTAATGGAATTTTCATTTTGGGAAGCTCTGTCACTATGTTGTCCGTCCTACGTTAATTTTGTCGGCTATAATCCCGAGCTTTCATACCTGGCTCTTATCGTACACGTGTCTCATTAACGGTACTTTGTATAAAACTTGTGTGAATATTTATAACCTGTTTGAATAGAGAATTCCATATTTCTGGATTAAAGGTCAATTAGTTATCGCTGTCATGCTGAGAGCTAAATTACTTTTCCGCCTGCTTCCATGACGGTGTCTCGCGGGGACTGATATACACGCACGCACGCGCGCGCACACACACACACACACACACACACATACACACACGCGCGCGCGCGCACAGCGTGGTGATCTCATAAATCTAATCTTATTCTTTACAAAAGAAATGTGGGATATGTACTGGTAAGAACCTCCAAGAAAACACAGCGTATAAAAGTTAAAAAGCCGATAATTTAATATTGTTTAGACCAAGTCAGGAAATGTTTGCAGAAGTGTAACGCCTTTGGCGCGCTCACTGTTAGCGTCCCTAGATCAGAGATTCGTGAAAACTTCAAGAAGAACACCGAAAATGCGAGTATTTGAAATTTGCCTTTTCGCGTGTCTCACATACACACATATACACACACACACCACACACACATACACACATACACAAACATAAACACACATACATACACATACACACATACACACACACCACACACACACTCATACACACACACACACACCACACAACCATACACACATATACACAACACACACAACCATACAGACACCACACACACACATACACACGCACATACAACCATACACACACACCACACTCACATACACGTACACACACTCACACTCTGCAATAACCTCACACAGAACCCGCCCTGTCTCAACTACAAAGACCGATAACCGCAAGATGTTACGTAAGTGTACGTAAGTCTTCCATTAAAGTGCCTGTTAATATTGTCCTGCCTTCAACACAATCGTAACGCTCTGACAAATTTCAGTAAATATCCCAAATGTGTAGTTTCACGAAAATACGTCTGGTGGGAGCTGCATTGTTTCATGAGTACAGACGGACGGAAAGATGAAAAGACCTGACGAGGCTAACAGTCCTTTGCCGCTGCTTTGCGAAGTGCCTAAAAGCAACAGAAGAGTTTCTGTCGACTTAGATAAATATAACGCTTGGTTGAAACAAGAACCATTCGACGTTACAGCAGGCATTAAGACCCTTCACACTGATACGCTATTCTATAACGGACTCGGCAAATTCTAGGAACTACGCTGCAATGCGCAGTCTGCCGTAATAGAAGGCAAAACTGACGGGTTGGTATCTGCCAACATATGTTCCCCTCGACTTTGGATATGATGAATTTGATTGTGTTCGACATTGTTTTTTTCCTTTATCTAATATTCGTCCCAGTGTTATAGCATATCCTGTATGGCTCTGGACCTTCCTTCCTCTTATAGGACCTCGCTTTCTAATCGTTTCCAGGATTTATCTTCCAGAAACACTTACCACTTTCCCAGAATTCATAGTTGTTATAGTCGTGATTATCCGGTTATCCTACAGCTCTGTGTTACTTACTAAGTTAATGCAGCATCGCGGGAGTTGCGATGTGAATTATTAATGGGAGTTGGGTTGGGGTGGGAAGGGCTGAGGTGGGAATGAATCTACCGTTTGATTCTCACGTCCCTTACACAACGGTATAAAACAGGGTTATATGATATGATTTTGTTAAAAAAAAGGAAAAACTAAGAAGAAGAATCCCATTTTGAAGGGTCAGGGATCCTAATCCAGAAGGATCCTTGACTCTTGAAGATGGAACCGATAGGTTGTCCCGAAACGTCGTTAAGAAATTACCACTACTAGCTGCGTAATAACCCAGAAGAGCGCAGTTATCAGCTACTTCGCGACGGACGCCTGAAATCACGCAAGGAAAAACTAACTCTAAGTTTTGCAAAACGGAGACATCGTATTTATATTGAGGTACAGAAAGCACATAATCGAACTTACAGTATTTTAACAGAGGCACTTTCTGTCACAGAAGTTCTAAACACATTCTGTAGGTTAGTGGATGGAAGTTGTGCCTCCGTGCTAGGCTGGAGGGTCAATTTAAATTTTTCGACATAGCAATTAACCTACCAGTCGCCGACTGGGATTTGAACCCAATACTCTTTCCTTTGTTTATTTTGCTCATTATTCTAATTTATTTACTATAATGTAAATACTGCAAATAATACTGCATAAATCTTTGCTCCAGGCTGGAAAAGAACTTGGTCTAGAAGTAACTAGATGAAATTAATGCATGAATATGCCTTAGAAATAAATCAAGGAGCCACACGTGCTTAATTACATGGTAACAGCAGTAACAGACATCAAGCAGCCACGTGATGAAGAAAAAGATGTGGAATATTTTGGTCTATTTCAGTTCGGCAGCTCTTGCCATTCTGTCTGTTTCTCATGCTAACGAACACAAAGGGCAATTATTTTGCCATTTGTTTAATATGGGTGCTAAATCGCGTGTTGCGACAGAGTATCACAGATTGCAGGTATCTGAAGACAAAGTGCTGTGGAAAGTATCTGATCCAAGAATAGTTAAGTGTTGGATATAACGCACAAAATAACTTTGTAGACGGATGTATATAAATTAAGCTACGTTAGCAGATGCTGGAAATTGAAAGTGGATGTGATAAGTTCACGATTGTTTCCGAGAGACGTTTTTGTACTACACACTGTTGAGTGTTTGGGTTGTGCTATGTAGGGGTGAAAAATTACACATCTCTATCCATGACTCATTTTAACAGCGGGATCCCATAGTCATCTGCGAAATTTATGAAACTTACCTACATCTGATTTTTAAACTGAAAATGTAAAATGTTCATCCTGTTTGGAATAACTTATTTTTAACATACGTTATCTGCAACTCTTCGCATCTTTTTCCCCTGATATTCATTTTTCTTATAGACGTAACCTACAGCACATCCATTGTTATGAACATACTCTCCAGTCAGCACGTTTTGTGGTTGCAAATTAACTGTTATTGCCTTGGATTAAATGTACAACACACTGAAAAATCTCACACAAAGCTTTACACTCGCATTTTATGCGAAGTGAAATGCAAATTTCTTTCGATGAACCCTTTGAAGTATAAGGGTATAATCAGGCCCATATTAGAGACTTTATATTAAACCATTACTCCTCGAAATTAAGTTCCCACGGCAAATTTTATTGTAGCTACCATTATCAGCTGTCTTACAACTAGGCTTAAATGCGTACTTTGCAGTTCCCATAACATTTTAATAAAAGTACTATAGCTTGCGTTTGTTATTTATGGACCATTTTTCTTTCCCGCAAAATATTCAATTTAGCGACATTTTTACTGTCATAAGTCTGTAGTAGTTTTATATTATATATATATATAATTCAGCTTTACTAATAAAAACAAAATACTATCCATAAAAAAATTATGTCACTCGTAAACACAAACAACTTACTACAACTTTTTCCTAGTGCATACAAAACGCATGCAATCCTAGGTGACACTTTTATATTATTAATGTTTGTCATTGCAGACATGCGATTCTAGGCGAAGAGTATCACAGTGTTATTATAATGATTCTGGTGTCTCCAAACGTAGTTTCTTTCGCTCGACATGTATTATCGCATTTAGGCAGGGACGCCATGATTCGAGAATATCCAGTTATTGATGTTCGAAATTCCCTATCGTTTACACAAACAGGGCGATCATGAGATCTCCCTGAAAGATAATTAAACCTAAGGAGATATTTGGTAAGTGACAAGCCCTATGCAAACGGAACTAAAAATATTAAACTTTTCCTTTCAGAAATTGCTAACGTCATTACCGAAAAAAAATTATAGCTACAGTTGAAAACTGAATGAAGTTGATTTTAAGAAGAAATATTAAGCTTTAGGCCAGAATGAAAGATACCTTGCATACCAGCGCAGAAGACTTTAAAGTCTTTGCTCTTGCTTTTAGGAGCCTTAAATCTGCATAAAATTACGTGCCTTCTACTAGAAAATTAGATCTTAATTTCAAAACTTCTTAGGTAGGGAAGATGTGTGCTATAGAAGGACGTCAGTCTGTTTTCCACTCAAGTACACCTCCTTCTTTACTGTCTACCCATACTTCTTGTGACGAAAAGCACAAGTGCTCTGTATTATACCTTTGTAAACAGTCGCTCCGTAACAGCAGGCACTGTGAAGAGGGAAAGGCCTAGGTCAGTGGAAAGAGAGACTGAAAGCCCCTGAAAAATATAGACGAGTTTTCCCTTGCAATATTAGGCATTACGTAAGGAAAATATATCACTACGAGACAGGCAATATACACATAATGTAGCACTAGGGCGCGTTTTTATAACCATCGTTGCAGTGGAAAAGCAGTAAGTATTACATATTTTGAATGTGTGTTTGTAGGTTTAGGTATCTAGCACGCTATGCGCATGTGCCATGTTGTCATCTGTGGCCTGTCCGGATCTACAATACTTTTACACATCATCTCATAAAAGATACGGATTTAGGAAAAAATACTGAATATAAAATATGTGTTTGGATTCTCTGCCATTGTTGTATGAAACGTTTCTTATTCTAAGAAGAAGAGAGCGAGATATGATTAAAAATGTATATTGGGCGTCATGTAAATTATCCGTTATTCTTGTCAGATTTTGATGAAACGTGAATTTTTAGACAATTTTTTAAAATATTCAAATATCAAATTTCGTGAAAATCCGTCCAGTCTGACCCAGGTTGTTCCCTGAGGGGAGAAGAAAGACCGACAGACATGACGAAGCTAATAGTTACTTCTCGCAATTTCGCGAACTCGCCTAAAATGGGTAATTTTTAACTGGCATTTACTGCCTAACGCTCTATAGAAAACGGAGAAACTTACTGAAGAATAGCTGTTCTAATTTCTTCCCAGGACGTGCTACTTCCAGTCGTAACGTTGTGCCAGTCATTACTCATGCTGCTGTCTCCAACTCTAAATGGCTTAGTGCACTGTGACACATTTCAGTTGTGTTTCATGATGAAATGTAGCTTGCTTATACTTTCTTCCTTCCTACCTCTGCTTCTGTTTTTGTACAAATATTCCTATACGAAGAAACGTTGATGGTGACATAACTAAGGAGTTTTTCCAGAGTGCCGTATGCATAACAGGTCCGCCATACAAATGTTCCTATGACACAATGCATGCAAATGTAATTAATTACCTGTTAAAGCCGAAAATGGCTGCTTCCCTTTCGGCGAAAAGCAAGTAACTGCCACTGCCTGCAAGTATATTGACTTCCTTTATCTTGTTTTATTGCTTTTGACCTGCTGTTTTCTCCGAGGGGGTTAAGCGGAATGCTGTTTGTAGACTGTTCCAAAGTGCAGCCTACGCCTAGCTTGTGATGCTACACAAAATATTCTGTCATAGTGTCCCCTGCGTCTGCTGTATTATCACACAAAATGCACGAGGTTACTGAGCCGTGCAATGACTAAGCAATTAGTCGCAGGCTTCTGACCGCAAAATCCCGAGTTCGATTAATGGTCATTCCACGTGGGACTTACGGTGGACAATGTGGCACTAAGGTTTTTTCCTAGGACTTCATTTTCCTCTCCCACTATTGGTGGACATGTGCTCTGTAATCTGTTGTTCATGTCACCGACGCTATATAACCTTAGCAAGTGGCAGGGTCCCTCTGTGCACTTAAAGAGAAGAGTTTACTGCAGCCCTGGAATGGCGACACCAGAACGAACGACTACTTTGGGAGTCCATAAACTTGTTTCGTTGATTTTCTTATCTGTTGAGTTCTTACTAGACTACAGTCTGACGGTGCGGGGAATTAGGGTTTACGTATTTTAAATAAATTTTTAACAAGTATTTAGTATGTAATTTGTTCCTTTTTGGGTAATTCCCCGGCGTCTGAGTTCTAATTGCGGGCAATTAGAACTCAGACGCCGGGGAATTACCCAAAAAGGAACAAATTACATTTAGAACACGGCGAAAGCTTAAAAACAAGAAGTATTTAGTAGCCTCTTCCGTATATTCAGTTTCTAATGTTGTCTCAATTTGCATGCCCCTTGACATTTTTCAAAACTTTACCATCGATACTTAAATTTTGACAGATTTGTTTTCTTTCGCTCAAACTGAATTTCCACACACTCGTAAATGAGTCTACCTCTACGCCGCAAAAGTTCAGTTTTGTTTATATCCTTAGGCCAATATATATGCTTGTGGAACGGTTATTATCATCATCACTGTCTCTTTGGCTGTACGCATTTCAAAACGCTCAAACCGCTGAATGTAATTTTGTAAATTATTATATTTGAGAATTTTACGAATAAAAAGTCGAGCGACTTCCACCAGCACTTTACATGATGACCTACCAGCTTTTCTGTGCGCATGCACTCTCTCGTTCCTGTTAGGCCTATGCACTAATGTGTCCTTGCTTCTGAACTGTTGTGTTTTCCACATACGTCAGCAAGAGTGCTACAATTAATTTACAGTTCCTATCATATTCGATTTTAGCACTGTTGCTAGGATCTTGTGAGGCCACAAACTCTCCGAAGCACCAGAGGATCGAATACGCCACGATAGTTATGGTTTGCGCATGATTCGCAACTTTAATTTTCTGAGTGTCTTTGATGACGATTTATGTGTTTGATTAAAACAGAGTAAGATTCTTGCGAAATGTAGCTCTTTGGAAGCTAAAATGTTTTATTATTTCAATAGACCTGCTGCTTCCTCATGTTGTGTTAGGTTACGAGCGTGAAGAATAGTTATTAGTACTTATAGAGGTTATAAATACAGATCGACACATTTTTCACGTCGGAACTAGAAGAATATGAATGGTCAGTTTTACGCTTCGGCTACTTTAATCTCAGGAAATCCTCAAATACGCACTGGATATGAGGCTGGTTGGGTTTTAGAAGCAGTCTGGAATGCTTGAAAAAAAAAATCAAATTTCTTTCTCTTCCGGGAGTCGAAAACAAATTCTGCGATCTTCCAGCACTTGATATAGCCACTGTAGTAACCGAGCTATCTCAGGTAAACTTTCTGAATTCCAGTAACACGTCTGTTCTTTATAATCAGATTTGACGTCCGTATACAAATGCCCGATCTGACATTACGAAATTTCAACAGTGTCACTTTCCTTACATATCGTCTAAATAATCATTTTACAGTCCCACAATATGTTGGTCCCTGTAGTTCACATCGTTGTCAGCGTTATTGGAAACAGTACAAGGGATGTGACTATTGTGTTTACTGCCATTTCTCATAAATATGGTTTGTGTTCGTGTACAGCTACAGGTACGCAATAAATACGCCACACTTATGGCGCAAATGTGTCTGAATTTTATTATTGTACATATCAAAATATTATGTTGAAATATATTTTTAAATGTTCAGAAAAACTTTGTGTTTTGAACATTGTCGGGTAGAACAGAAGTCATATCCGTGTAGGTTACGGCCGGTGTAGAGGCTGTGTTCTTGTGCACGACGTGGTCTGGAGCGCAAGATCAAGTGAGTGCGGTAACAAAGCGCCGGGCATTGTCCGTTTTTTCTCGGTACCTGATCGCGCTTCTCACTTTGGTGTCGATGAATATACTGTGGAATTTCAACGTTAATGAGCAATATACTACAAAGTTATGCCCACACTATCTAGGAGACTTCTTCATTATGTTCAAACATCATTCGTCGTTAAGTTAATTTTTTGCATTAATCTAGGTGTAGCAAAAATAAGCGAACTAAAATCATCACACTATACAGGCAGGAAATATACACGAATTTCCTTTCATTTCTTTAAATACTGAATATAGAAAAGATTTAATTGGGCTATATAGAGCTTAACTGAATCAGTGTCTGTGCCAAACACGAATTTTACAAGATGTGCAGTACGCATTTTGTATTCAAAATTAACTCATAAATATTACGGTTTTTTTAAAAAAATTCAAGAAATTTTACGGTGTGTTTGCTTTTTCGGACTTCAGTATGGAACAGTTGAAATGACTCCGAGTATACAAATACATTTCCTCCTACGCGAGAAACAAAAGGAAAATTGATTGCGTCTAGGTCGCGTTGAAAATAATTCTGCGTCTTTCTCCTACTTTAGCGCGGTATTAAAAAATGACTTTTGAAACACGCATTACGTAAGACATAAATCATGATATACGTACTGTATATTTAGAGGTCTGTGTCTTTTGTGTATGTAAAACTAGTAAAGAATAAAGTTTTAATTCTGATTGTTTATCATTGCGTATACATTTTAGGTTAGTTCAAATATGTCGCCTATTTGAATAGTGTTTAAAATTGTTTATATATTACAAATCGTAATTCATGTAACAGGACTTTACAAGAAATTTTTCTGATTGCCAAATCTCACTTCAAAAACTGTTTATTTCTTTCTGTGCGAAGACAGCGAATGTCCCTCAGTCCCTTTCGCTGCAGTAAAGTTTTCGCAACTTTGAGCCACTCTCCTCCCTGTCTTTCAACTGTACGTATAAATTGCATTGGCCGCTTCGAGTTCTTCACCAATACGTACAATAAGTGTTACCAGCCCATCTGTCTGCTTCTTGTTACACGTCTAAGAAGCTTTGTTTCAACAATTTTCGTTTTCATCTTCACGTTTTGTCAGAATTTGCGACTCGCTCTCCTTATTCCCAGAACCTGTTAACTCCGTTTTCTACAGCCTACGACATTCTTGCAGTCGTATTTTTTATTAAAGTTCCTCGAATATTGTCACCAATGTACAGTACCTGAACTCATAATACATAAATCTTATTGTAGCACCGTGCATTTTCGTAGAATCATTTCAATTTATCAACCAACGAAAGCACATATAATTTCACATAAAACACTTTTAAAACACTTTAAAACACTCCGACATGTTTCGATCTTGTCAGATCATCATCAGGGAGCTTTGTTCCTTGCTAA
>Ga0123357_10007857_pt1 | contig 13253 bp, 6 predicted proteins | sample TergutEmb28metaG_FD_89873 | JGI IMG/M metagenome (GOLD analysis project Ga0123357, IMG submission 89873) | Embiratermes neotenicus P4 segment gut microbial communities from Petit-Saut dam, French Guiana - Emb289 P4 | ecosystem: Host-associated > Arthropoda: Insects > Digestive system > Gut ...
GGTTGCGTCGCGGTTGCGTCGCGGTTGCGTCGCGGTTGCGTCGCGGTTGCGTCGCGGTTGCGTCGCGGTTGCGTCGCGGTTGCGTCGCGGTTGCGTCGCGTAGCGTCGCGTCGCGTCACAACGAAGCCCGGCACACAACTAGCATTGCAGTGTTCCTGAAGCAGAGCTTCCTGTTCTTTTCATACCCAAACATGTGAGTACATATCTGAGTTTGCACGGTTTGGCTGTATGTGATGGGACTCACAAGCCTGCTGTCATTGTTATGATTAATTTCGCATGCGCAAATTACTTTTAAAATACAGGATGATTTAAAATGATGGACACAATTGAAAACTAATCGGCACCTCAACACACGCCAGACAGTTGGTTCCGCTATTCCAAGTTCTCTGCTCGATCTACGGGTTGACTTGCATGGGCTAGGCTCAAACCTCTCTTGAATTCGTCTAACGTTCTCCTTCGATACACCCAAAAATCTTTTGCTACATAGTAGTCATTTTTCTCTAAGCTGACACTGCTATGCTAGGTGAGCGTTCTAGCGGCGGTATTTGAAAACCTAGGACCTCCTCTTTCAAACTTTATGTAGATAATTTATATACCTTGTATATTTCAGTAAATATAGACATATGAAATTGAATCTATCTTTTTAAATCAACCTTTATAATAAAGTGCCTCAGCCTCTTTAAACATAAAGGTAGCGTGACACAGATAATTTCGCTATAATCGCTTTTTAAAAAAATCGACCACACAAAAACTATAGAGCAGTTCTAATAACACATTTGGATTCAGAGTTGAAAAATGCGCAATGAAAACAATTGGTTTTTTGTGAAAAATATATTTTCACCAGCGATATACATAACAGTAATAAAAGTAGGAAAGATTTTAAGTTAAAAGCCTAATTCCATAATGTAAAACAATAAATCTCAAGGTATAATGCACAATGACGACTGAAATTTTGATATGCATGGTAATTGAGAATTTTATGTAGTGTACATATGTTGAAAGTAACTCCTATGTAGTGCTGATAGTGGATGTAAGTGAAATACAGTGCATATTAGTGCAGTTAATGGAATGATGTTATTTTTTGTTTTGTAAATACTTGATTTTATATATTCAAAACATTAAAGAGTTTAATACTTATATCCAGTCACCCTTAGCTATTCAAACAGCTGACTTCCAAGCCAGCATTGTATGCACATAGCTCCTGTCTGCGCACCTTAGCGATTAGATCCTGCCATATATCAATGTGATACCCCCACCTTTGCCAAATGAAACATTTGCTTGCTTACTTCTTATTGCAAAAATAAGTATATTGTTCAATGACTATAATCTGTCCCCTATGATTTCATTAGACCTGTAAACTCGAATTGTTTAGAAACTTTATTACATCTACAAATATTAATAATACATTGAAAAATTAGTGTGAAATTAGTAATAATCTTCGTTATGATTTTTTAAGTTTTTGTGTCTATCGTTCAATATTTCTTTGTATAAAATTTGTAATGCTCCATAACTTAAACTTCGGGCTGTGACGAAGTAAAATTGTATGTTGCCTAATCGAAAGCACAGAAGAGTTCTTAAATTTTTAAGTAACTGTAGGGTATACGCGCAAAGTGTTTTTTTCCCCCAAAAGGATATCAACAAGACTGGGAACAAGATATTCTTGTACTCATACTGATGTTACTGCTCCATGAAAAAGTCAGTTTATTATGACCAGGGCGTGATAAGAACGCAGTGACTCTGCTAATTAATATAGTAAGGAAATTTCGGATCACGTTTTGTGAAGCGCAAATGAGGCTTGGCCCTGCTCGCTTCAATTGACTTCTCAGCAAATCAGATACTTGCTCGATAAAGCGACAAATTTCATAATTCAAGCGTCAGAATTTTCCCTGAAATTGCAGGAAACTCTGTAAAACAACTTTAGTGAACTCTATACAGAATTATTACGGAATTTCCTAAAGTGTGAGGAGGGATAATAGAGTCGTTATACCGACTCGCTACGGTCTGAACGGTCCGGGGATCTGATCCCGGAGGGGCGAGATTTTCCGCACAATTCCTGCCCGGCCCTGGCGCCAAACCAGTACAACGCTTGCTGGATCTCTTTCCCTAAATAAAGGAACAGGGCTGTCAATTTGACGAACTTGCCTCATCTAACACCGAGGTTAATGGAAGAGCGGGTTTATAACTCTACTCCCTTGTGGGTGTTTATGAATTTTATAGAGGGAATTTTATTTCTTATTTTATAAAGTTGGCTTTATAATGGGTGAAAATGATTAGATATCGAAAGCACAAGGAACTGTGATGTCGGATTCTCCATGTCACCAAAGTTATGTCAATTTCCTGTCACCAATATTAAGTCAGGTTCCAATAGGTCAAGTGTGCTTCTCTGTCGGTCTAAGATACTCAAGATAAATTTTGTTTTGAACCTGAAGAATTGGGTTTATAGTCAGTTAAGGCATGTAAAATTAAGAAGTAAAGAGTAGTCAATCACTGTTTTCTCATTCTGATTTTAACAACGATTTGTTTAACCGTCTAAGACAAGCCTGTGCATCGTCATATATGACTTTACGTGGCGTGGGTTGTATACTGTGTCAGTTTGGTTTTAAATTACTATATTTGTCTGTCACATTTAAATTCGCATATATTTTACTCCGACTATGAATTGCCGCATTTATGTTATGTACCTATGTAAAGTAAGTTTTTTTGAATTAACATTACACATACGTGCAAATTAAAATGAAGCCCATAATTTGATTTATAAATCAATAACTTAAAAAGTTCGAACACCGTTAGTACCCCAGATATCGACAGAGAAGCAGATAGATGAAGGATCTGTTCTTAAGGAAGTCATGACAATATTATTCTTAGTTCCAGGAAAGAATATGCATATTAGTAACAGACGTGTCTTAATGGAACTGAGGTCAGGCTTTGTGTGTCGTTGGTACTTGTATTTATCTTTGTTCTTTTCAGTACTGAGATAATAATACCTAACCATACAGCAGATAAAGCTTCAGCACACTTGGCTGACAAGAAAAACAGAAATCGCCCACACAGTGATGGACTGAATGTGTCTTCCAAAGCTTATATAAATCCGAAAACTTCAAGGATTTCTAATATAAATTTTTTACCCTCTTACTCGAAATAGTACATCAGTTTGAATGCAACAAACTGTAGTTATAATCTTACCGTTTTATCTGTTGGTGGTGACGTATACATCTGTTGAGATATTCCTTCATGTAAACGAATGTAGTCTCAGAACGTTGGTGTGCCTGACAACCGTGTTGGCCTGTCTCATGCTCACCGTGTTCTGACGTGCCGTGTGTCCGTCTGATATTGAACAGGGTCGCTCTTAACTTCTCCAACTGACTGCAGGCCACACACACACACATACACACACACACACACATACACACACACACACACAAACACACACACTCACTCACTCACATACACTCACACACGCACTCACTCACACACACTCGCACTCACACACACACACTCACACACACACACGAGCGAAACGTAGAGGCGTAGGAATGCAATAAAGAAACATATTGGGAAGTTTAGTGCTCTGACCTGTGGGAGATAAAGGATTTTATTACAGCAATTAATAAACTGTTCTTAAGATTTGCAGAAATGTAAGTTAAGTGGCTGAGATTTTATGTTCTGTATCCATAAAACAGAGCGGGTAATCAAAATTCTCGTAGGCATAAATACTGCAGGTACTTTGGATGCTTCGATAACTTGTTCAGTTGACATCTATTGCTTTCCTGCTTTACGCATTTTATGTACACATAACTAAGCAACTTACGCCACGAAGCAGAGACTCTTTCAGGTGCCAACAGTTCTTCATCTGGTAAAAAAAATTCCGCCGTTTTATCGAAACCGGAAGTTCATTATCCCTTTCAAATCAACACGCCATCTGTCCCCATCCTGAATCTGAAATCTATCTCACGGCTCGAAGATCCATTTCAATATCTTTCTCCCACCCACGCTTGAGTAATAAAAGCATACCCTTCCCTCAGATTCCCCCACAAAAACCCTGTATGCACATATTTTCTCTAGATACGTGCTACATTCGCGACCCATCTCTTTGTTCTTCATTTGGTTACTCGAATAATACCTTTTGAGGGTTGCAGTTTATAAATCCCCTCTTTATTAAGATCTTATGTATACATTTCGCTTTAGAGTAGGAACTGTTGTGTTCACACTTTCGGAAAAATCTGTGTTCATTCCCAGCTGTGAGAAAATGTTCTGTGTTGTGGGGCCTGAAATTTAAATTTTGTACAGTTTTTTGTGTAATTGATAGAAAAACGCATAAATAACAGGGACCTGGCCGCGTCTTTAACACTGATGTTGATATTGCACAATCTGTACTGCCTGACGGTGTGTTCTGCATCGCTACGAAATAGGTCTGTAATGACTTTCTGGATAAATAACTTTTACTTATGTTGGAACAAGACACACATTTTAATTAAGAAATGTTGCTATATGCACATACTAGATATTGCATGTAAATCTCAAGTGACATTCACACGATAGCTGCATTGAAATAGTAACAAATATAATTAATAATAATGTAATTAATTTAAAACTAAGCAATTTTAAGACTAGTCTGCATTATTTTGGTTTTTAAACTTTGGTGAAATAAGTGTTTCAAATAATCTACAACAAAAAATAAGAACACTTCCTTTACATATAAAGTACAAAGTCATGTTTTATATGATTTTATTCTAAAGCAGAACTTATATTTCTTCTAGTGACAATGATGCGTTAATGTTAACTTCTGAAATAAATTCGTTTCCTCTGTCCATTTTTCTGAAATGGAGCCCAATTTAAATTGTTTTCGTGATGATAGATTCCACGTAACATAATGTAATTTTGTGTCTTGTGTGGATCTCGGAACAATTTGCCATTTTTACCGTGCACAATCATTCCTCGCTTTTCGCTCGAGCAGGTCGTTGCGATTTATTTTAGGCAGGTGAACATGTCTTTGTATTAGCCGCCTTCACTTATTAAGTGAAGAGGTTGTAGTTTGTTATCGCACCTTTTATTCGGTTACTAATGAAAGGAAGTTGGCTTATGGTATAGCAAATTGATATTCTAGGGACACCTTTACGTGTATGCCACGTGTAACTGAGAATTAGTGACGCGGTTCCATGAAGCAGCTGGTAGGAGTGCACTTTGAAAAACCAGAAAAACGTCCGGCGTTGCTCAGTCGTTCAATTGGAATGTGTGTCATTAGGACCTTATGCGTTATCTACAGACAAAAGGAGATACGGATGTAAAACTGCAATGACTTTGGGAACTTCATAACAGCATGAGTTTCATTAATTCTGGGACATGTTATTCTGTTGTTACTACTATTGTTAGGCCTGTTGCTGTTTTATCGGCGACTTTGCAAATATCCTTGTTTGCTGATTCAAACTTGATACTTTTAATTTACCTAAAGCTGCTACGCTAATGGGGGCTTTTTAAAATTTAATGTTTTCAATTCCATTAGTCCATCATCCAAATATGTATGCTCTTATGTAATGTAGACTTATATTCTAACACTAAATGTGTTTGGTTAACTCAAAATATTATTTATATTAATAATTCATTACTTAATTTACAATTCTTGAGTTCGAAACCTTATGGTATTTATTTATCATACCCTTCCGCCTGTCGTGTTATTTGTGTTGGTGAATTTGTTGTCTGGATTAATGCACTTTTATACATATATTTACTTGATTTATCTGTATTTTCTTGTGCATCTGCTTGTAATTTTCTTTCTTATTGTTGAAGATCTGTATAAAAACTGAACTGAATTAATTTTATTTAATACCGTGCAATCTTTTGATTATTACGGCTAATAGCACATTAGCTTTTCACTTCGCTGATTGCTGTCTTCAGCATTCACGAACATACGTTAAAGTTATTGTATGATATGGCAACCTGAAAAAACTGCCAGAGAGCTTCATGTGTTCTTATATAACGCACATGACTCTTCGAAACACATAATCGATATACGAATCTCAGCATGCGTTTCTTGGAAATTAACGTGATACGATGGTGTTGTGCGGCAACCTGTAGATTCCAGACTACTGAGACTTTTAACACAGTCCTTCTAATTTTCTGTTAAAGAAATTTCCATTCTTTGTGTGCGGTCCTTATGTTCATTACGGTGGTTACAAGAACGCAGTTCCTCCTTGACAGACGTAAATTCAAAATATATCATCTTTCCCTGTTTTTTAAAAATAATGTTTTCTGCTGTGTAAGCCAAATTATGTGTGACCTTTGCCGCCAATTTTACAAAAACCGTATTCACTACGTTTTTAGCGCCTTCGCAAAATCGCGAAAAGCAACTTCTAGCCTCGTCATGTCTGTCCGCATGGAACAACTCGGGTCCCACTGGGAGGAATTTTTATGAAATTCGATATTTGAGTATTTTTCGAAAATATGTCGAAAAGGTTCAAGATTGATTAAAATCTGACAAGAATAACTGAGCTGCACCCTAACAATTTAAACAAGAATGATGGCATGACTTTGAGCGGGTCATCCAAACCTATCCTATACCTCCTTAGACAGAGTAGACGGCCCATTCATTAGCGGTAACCAGCTTACGGCCCTTTTAGGAGCCCCTACCTGTATCCTTTTTCCTTGCGCTGTAACAGCCGTTCCTATTCCCACTCCGTTCTACTGTAGCACCCCTGCTGGGTATTCTTCCCTCCTGAGCCCGAACATCTTTCCTCACCCTTTTACCTTGCATCTACTTATTTTTTCTCATTTCACTTCCATTTCTATTGTCGTTTTGTTTGTCCCATTCCCCTTCCATTATCATTTATCATTTTCTTCTCATTTTTCTTTCCCCCTTTTCTTTGTTTCCTGCTTTCATATAAGTTCCTTTTCTGTCCTTCCTGTGCTACTTAGCTACTTCTCCTCCCATGCCCCTTTACCATGATATAGTACCGACAGACTACATCCCAACTGTCAGCTGCATTGTTACTGAAATATTCACTGCCTTATCTACTTCTTCTTTTAGGGTTTTTCCTCTCCTTGTGTCCACATTTTTATGTTCTTCAGTCTACCGTCCCCCTGTCTGTTAGCCATTCCTGCGTTTGACCGCATTGCTGGGATCAGTAACAGACACCTAAACTCTAACGATTTTGAAGTCAGGCTGAGGGCCTTGAATGATCTTGCCAAAGACTAGGGCCTAGGTTGCCCTGGACGGTCTACCGGGCCTGTACGTGGTATTCGTACCATAGAGTAGCTCTGGGCTACGACTTTCCTCCTCATACTGGTTTCTTTTGGATTATCTGTTTATTAATCAAATATTGCTCTCGCTTATATTTTCCTTCTTCCCACTTTGCACATGTGAGCGTTTTACTGTTCATTTCGCTAACAGACCTGTTAGAACTTCATCTAACACTCAGTCTCTCTCCCCAGCTGCACTAACTACCAAACTCCCCTCCCAACAAACCACTTGCATCAACCCTATTGGCTGGCCCCACACTACTGAGAGTTTTCATCACCTACACCTGTCCCCATATAAACTCCCTATTGGGACAACCGGCTTGGGGGGGGGGAATTCTTCACACCTGAAGATAGGACCGATATTTTGTCTCGAAACTTCGGTAAGAAATCAACAATGCTCGCTGTGTAATGACCCAGAAGAGCGTAGTTCTCAGGATTATTCGTACATGATATGAAGCCCGCTATACATTTGTAATTATATTTCGATTATTTCTTCTTAGAATAAAAAATGTTACGAAAAAATTGTGGAGAAAATCAAAACACTTATTTTATGTTCAGCAATTTTTTTCCCGAAAATCGTACTGCTTATAAGGTAATGTGGAAAAGTACTGTATGACTGGACAGGCCATAGGTGAAAATATAACGCATGCGCATTGAATCCTTGATAGCTAAGGCCACAAAAACCATTTCAGAATATGTAACTATTATTGCTCTTCCACTGCAACATTGAATAGTGTATTTATCTTTAATCTCCCTGCTTCGAACAAAGGGCGTTACCTGTGCCAGCTGTGTTGCTATTTACAGTAAACTAATAAGAACAATTGTACTGTATGGTAGTGAAACTTGATCGTTTTGCCAGAGTTCGGAATAATGGATACTTCCTTAGAGAGGAAAATCCTTCTTAGAATATTTTGACCCACAAATACTAATAGAGTGTGGAAAACATGGTAAAATGGAGAACTACACAAATTCTATAAAAGCTCTGACCTGGAAACTTACAAGCGTGTATGATAGTAAAGCAGTATATAGTTCAGTTTATGGTTGTATATAATTTGTACGGTAAGGTGCCATGCCAGTTTTGTGTACTGGTTCGCGGGATACACGTAGAAAAATAACAAAAATTTTATACCTAACCGCGTAAATTATTTTGTAATTCCAGTAGTTTGTACATAATTCACAAATATAGCCACCGGTCACAAAACAGATCCTCGCGAACACTATGGGGTCCGCGGTTCGCTGGATGCAGGCAGATGGTTAAGTAGAATTATGTCAGATCGTCAAGTAGTAAAGATCTTCTAAATGAAATAATTCCGGAAGGAATTATCGGAAGAAGAAGACCCGCCTGAAATCCGAGGAATGAATAGAAAGACGAAATGCGGAAGGTATTCACCAAATTTCTCGTTACCAAAACCGACGCACAACGCTAGAAATGTAAGTGATAAGAGGAGGAAAACTGAGACGTCACGGGCAGCTAACGGGCTGAAAAGCCATAAGAAGAAGTCTCTGAAAACTGAATACTGTGGATTGTAAAGAGTGAGTGACGTTGTTTACTGTTTCGACTGTGTCTTCGGGTTGAAACAGAAGCCAAACGTACGCCGCTCGAATAATATGGGAATTTGTTTAAAAATTTTAAAGCTCCCAGCTCTCGCCCTGTTTAATGTCGGTCGCACCAGGCCGTCCGTATTACGCGCTTTGTTGGTGGCTGCCGATTTGGCAAATACTATGAAGGAACGTTAAAACATCTGCTCCGCACCTTCACAACATGTTCATCTCTTGACATGCGTAATGGCCTTCACAATATCTGCAAAATAAAGTAATAGCGTATTGTCCGTTTTATTATTATTCAGTATATTTTATGTCATATAATAAAAATGAAAACACTTGAGTAAAAAATATAAATATGTGGGATGAAGTAATATCAAAGTCAAATACTTCCATACATTATTTTTGTATGTAACGTGCATTTTGTACAGTTTATTTTCTAGACCAACAAATGCACAACATATGTTAATAATATTTTACATGTCATAAGTATTCCTACATGATTCAATTCATCTCCATCATCTTCAGGGAGTCTTAAACTTGTGCTTTGCTAAAGTTACCAAATTTATTAAAATTTGCCTTTGATGTGGTTCTACACTAAGGTAAGTTTTGTTATGAATTTAGTCCTTAAATATTAATGCACATGGTTGTAAAATGAGGTTTCATTCAGTTCGAAAATTTCCGCTGTGGATGTAAATCATTCCAAGTATTTCTTAGCAATGGAATTTATTTTTTTTTATTTTTTTTTTTCATTTACAATTACAAGGAATTTAGTTTGTTTAACCTGTTGAACTTGGCCCACATTTTGTGCGCATGAGCTATCCATAAAAGAAAGTTGCCGCCCAGTTCGGACAAGCAAAAGGAAAGCAACCAATCGGCTTTGTGCTTGGTCAGCCACTCTATCAATCAATAAGGACAGCTAAACAAAGCTGCACGGCTGTATATATATTCACTCGCACGGTGTGCTCAGAATGTACGGCGACTGAGTGATAAACAACCGACAGAAATCTTTGTGCATTCTACAAGCGCATATAACTTAAAAAAAATTTCAACACATTACGAACAACAGTGTTACATATGAAATACGCAAATAACAAAGGGAACACTCAGGTCTTTTTTAATAACGGCCATATAGAGACTTGCATCATTAGGATTGTGTCCTTTATTCGACAGTCTGGAATTCAAGTTCGTGTTATACTTACTTACCCCATGGTGCAGAGCCTTCTTGACAAACTGACTTGTTTGGAGCTAGTCAAGTAATTCCCCGCATTTCACGGAACCCGAAGGTTCATTACCGTACTCACAAGCATCCGCCACCGGTCCCTGTCCTGGGACAGCCCAATCCAGTCCATATACCCACAGCCCATCTCCTGGAAATCCATCCTAATATTATCCAACCATCTACAACTAGGTTTCCCCAATGGTCTCTTTCCCTCCGGTTTCCCCACCAAGAACCTATACACCCCACTCTCCTCACCCATACTCGCCACATGCCGAGTCCATCTCATTCTTCTCGATTTTATCTCCCACACAATTACAGGTTTACAGATCATTACTTCCTCGTTATGCAGTCTCCTCCATTCCCCCGTTACCTCGTCCCTCCTATGTCCAAATATTCTCCTCAACACCATATTCTCAAACAACCTCAGCTTCCTTTCCTCCCTCAATGTCAGCGACCAAGTTTCACACCCATACAAAACAACAGGCAAAATTATAGTCTTCTATATCTTAATCTTTAAATTTTTGGATAGCAATCTAGAAGACAAAAGATTCTGCACCGAATGATAGCAAGCATTTCCTGACCTCAATCTACTCTTAATTTCTTCCGCAATAGAATTTTGATTTGTTAAAGTTGTTACCAAATATTTAAACTTCTCCACCCTCTCGAAAGTACTATTATCAGTCCTCAAACTGTGACTTCGTCCTGCATTCTGATCTCGAGACATCACCATGTAATTAGTTTTATCAGCACTTAATTCCAGTCCAATCTTCCTAGTAGAAGCTACTAAAATTTCTGCGTTTTCCTTTAGAGTCTGTACTCTTCCTCCCAGCATATTAACATCATCGGCATAAGCCAGAAGCTGATGTGTACCAATTAGTTTCAAGCCATCCTGGTTTACCTGAATTTTTCTAATGGCGTGCTCTAAAGCAAAGTTAAAAAGCAGTGGTTTTAGAGCGTCTCCCTGCTTCAAGCCATTCCTAAGAGGGAACCTGTCAGACACAATTTTGCCTACCCGGAATCCGCTATGTGTTTCAGTCAGACTCATCTTTATTAAATTTACAAGTTTCCTAGGGATACCAAACTCAATGAGAATCTTATATAAGACCTCCCTCCTAACTGAATTGTAAGCTTTATTGAAGTCTAGAAAGAGCTGATGAACTTCTTCATTTTATTCCCATTTTTTCTCAAGTATTTGGCGAATGCCGAATATACGATCTATAGTCGACCTGTTGCGTCGAAAGCCACATTGATAATCCCGATAATTTGCTTCCCCTTTGGAATTAACCTTGATAGCAGGATGTTGGATAATCTTTTGTAAATGGTTGGCAAATGTGATATGCCTCTATAATTATTACAAACAGTTTATACCTCTTCTTATGAATATGTAATATGATCGACTCCTTCCACTCTTCAGGCAGTTTATCTTTCTTCCTAATGAAAGTAATAAGCTTATGAATCTCCAAGAAAATTGTTCTACCCCCTGCTTTAATCACGTCTGCCGGTATTTGATCAATACCTGGAGATTTGTGACTTTTTAGCTTGTCGATAGCCAACTCAAAATCAGAGGCACTTGGCTCAGGTACTTGTGGTTCTGCTGTGTGTATTTCTAGCTGCCCAACATCCTAAATTACATGCACGTTGAATAGCTTGGGAAATAATTCTTCCACCTAGGCACACATCTGTGGGAGTCTCCCACCAAGTCACCTTCCTCATCCTTTACCATTATTACATCTAGGTTGGTACCCCTTCTTAAATTCATTGATGCCACTATACAAGTCCCTAATATTTTTTATCTAACTGTTAGTTTAATTTTCCTCAATTTTAGCTCTCAGATATGCCTTCTTTTGTTCCTTAAATGTCTGATATCTTCACGTATTACATTGTTCGGATTATCTACATTTCTTTGGCTTGGGTCCTGTATCCATCGCATTTTAGCCAGCTTTCTTTGATCCAAAAGAAGCGGGCTAAAATGCAGGATACAGGATCCAAGCTAAATTAATTTAGATAAACTGAACATCTGTTATACAGACATAAACTTTTATAACATGTTGCTAATTGTCCTTCAGTACATCGCGATATTAAAACTAAGAAAATGCAACCCATTCAATGCAGTAACGTAAACTAAAATGATCCCGTTACAGACCCGGTGTGGCCCAGAGAGTGGGGAGACGTATAGCTCTACTCTTCCATGACTGCGGCACTAGAAGGGGGTGAATTGTCAGCAGGAAGCCAAGGCCGCACTTTACACCATGGAAGGACCCGGTACCCATTTTGCAGGAGGATGGGTGAAACCCAGGGCCGGTCTGGACGGGCAGAAAATTTCGTCGCCACCGGGATTCGATCCCGGACTTTCCAGCCCGTAGTCAGTCGCTATATCGACTGAGCTACCCGACTCACACATGCAATATAGTGGTTTTGAAATCTTTCAAATTCACAGTTTTCACTCCTAACGATGGGAACTTAAACTTATGTAAGTTAGATCGATTGTAAGAGAGTGAAATATATTCCTATTATTTTTCATGAAATTTAAGGCCTCATGACGTGTGGCGTATTCAAAAATATATAACATACGCGTAAGTAGTAAGTAGTTTTTTGAGAGAAAATTCTGTTGTACGTAATTACGAAAATAGTAATTAGAAATGTGCGACCACACGTATCCATACATTATCTTGCTATTAATGAAATGAAAGGAATTGGAAGACTGAATTGCGTCATAAAAGATGTATTTCATGTCCGCTGTGTTTAATATTCGATACTTTCATTTCAGTCAGAACACAAATATCCTTGTGGGACTTTCAGGTCTGGAGACTGCGAATCATGATTGCCACCGTACTCACACATCTCTTTATAAGGAAGGTAATTTATATACAGCGGCTGTCATATCCACATATGCAGCTTTAATAAATTAAGTACGAAATAACGGAAATAACTGCAGGCATATTCATTCTAGTTCATGCAGCGAATGTCTACTGCAGATAAGGTAGCTTTACATTTCATTAAATCCCTCCCAGTATAATCATATACTGCAATGATTATGTGGAATTAGCTGACCTTTATGATGATGCAGCCAGCGATTTCATGCCATTGCGGAAGTTACGCAGTAAAATCGCTCATACGTTCAACGACAAATAATTGTGCTTCATTTAGTAATTGTTTCATTTATTAAACCTCTGCTTACAATAACAAATACACGTAATAAGCGCTCGCACATATTTCAAGGAAAGGAGAAATAACCTGGTGCTACCTGTCACGTCCA
>Ga0123357_10007860_pt1 | contig 13251 bp, 7 predicted proteins | sample TergutEmb28metaG_FD_89873 | JGI IMG/M metagenome (GOLD analysis project Ga0123357, IMG submission 89873) | Embiratermes neotenicus P4 segment gut microbial communities from Petit-Saut dam, French Guiana - Emb289 P4 | ecosystem: Host-associated > Arthropoda: Insects > Digestive system > Gut ...
GCATATCTGGGCTTCTATATTACTTTTGCATACTGCACTGTTAATACAATGTCCTTGTCTTTGTTTCTAGCATGTGCTCAGCTTGGCTGCCATCACATCACATGTCAAAACAAACCAACATGCAGAGATACATATTTTAATTACAGTACAGCTGTTGCTGAAATATTTTGCTTCTCTCTCCAAAATAACAGTTCTTAGAAGTCTTGGTAAATTAAAGCCCTCCTGATCCAATATGGTCTATATTCTGTAGGACAAGAAGTACTGAAAGACATGAAGGGATAATTGCATTGCTAGTTTCATTTAAAACACATACTGTTATGGTTAAAGACTGCTATTTTCAAAAGTGTTTGTGTGTAAAGATGGTGAATTTTATCTCAGATGACTAATAAGTTTTGTCCTCATTTCTGTATTAATGTAGTGTAGTGATGTGTTGTGTAGTATATTGGAATGATCTGCAATTCACCCAGATTTTGTGGTACATCTTTATGGTCTGGCAGACAATTCTTTTGAGCCAGTAAAAAGGCCAGAAGCAATTCTTGGATCTTTCCAATAAGACAACATACTAACCCTCTGTTCTTTGTAACCTACAATTAAAATTCCTGTTATGTAGAAAAATGCAGGAAAGTAATATTGAATGTAACATTTGTTTAGTGGAAACTAAGCATATAACATCACACAGCATGGATTCAAATGGAATGGAAAGAAGTTTGACAGTATAATATTGATATATTTATAATATGTTCTTTGTTCAACTGTTGACTATGCAATGATGCCATTGTATGAAAATTCCTGAGAGACTTTGATAGTGAATTTGCATCCCTGTAGAGAACACACAAGACCTGGTATGTGATAGGAAGAGTCTTGTATGGATAGTAATGGTATTGCTTTTCTTAGTGATAAGTGTGTCTAGAATTTCTCCTGTTTGTCATGAACACAAAACTCAGCAGCAGACAAAACTGTAATGAAATACTCTGATCAGAAGAGTGCGGATTCTCTTGTATGGCCATGTTATTGAAATGCTTGTGTTATGTGTTGCTTCAGTGTGGTGTGTATACAAAAACCACATTTATTTACAGGTTCCACAATTTGATTGGTCAGAATGGTTTGTCCTCCAGAATTTTAAGAAACAGAAGGAACCTCATTCAAACCATTCTTTCCTACTTATCTGCTTATAAAATGTCAGTAAATAAATTCTATTGACACATATTTCATCTGACATGAACTTTTTAACCTCACTGACCTTATCCCTCATCCATTTTATAAGTCTTATAATGTGTCACTCAGTATACGTCAAATACTGAAGTGATCATGTTTGCATTTAAAACAAAAATGGTGATGGTTTAGGTTTTAATGGCATTCCTGATGAATGGGGATGACAATTATATTAGTGCAGCATTTCGCAGACTTTAAAAAGTCAGTGAACTTGAAGAATAGTAGCCATTAGAGAAATGTATTCACAGATTCCCTTGGAAGTGGTTGCGGATCCATTGGGATCTGCGGCACACTTTGGGAATCAATGAACTAGTGGATATATGGCAAGACATACTTTACACAAGTTCCTTCATTGCATTACTATACGTGTGGGACAAATTATAATTTCATTCATGAGCCACTGTGTGAATAAACTTTGTTACATAATTTGGAATAGATTTTATAGTTATAATAAAATTGGTAATAGTAGTTTGGAGATCTACGTATTTACCAACAGGAAGCAGACTGAAAAATTTCCATTCTCATAGGATATGATGCCATGTCAATTGGTAAATAGTGTTTGAGATGTGTGTCTTCTTGGTATGCACAGACCCCAAGGTGGAGGCAACAAGCTCCTGCAATATGACTATTACCAATTTGACACGGTGTGAAATCCCAGAAGAACTAAATTTCATCATCACTGCTCTGAGAACCCCAAATTTTGCAAGAAACATATTTTAAGGTCCATGTATCACTACAGTCCTTAATAAACACCAGATAATGTCCAAGGATATACTTCCTTAATCCATGCTGCAGAGTCCTTGAGAAGCGAACCATTTGTCAGCTAGTCAAGAGATTCCTCGCATTTTATGGAACCTGAAGGTTCATTACTGCATTCATAAGTGCCAGCCACCTTTCCCTATCCTGAGTCAGCTCGATCCAGTCCATACCCCCACATCCCACTTCCTGAAGATCCATCTTAATATTACCTCCCATCTATGCCTGGGTCTCCCAAGTGGTCTCTTTCCCTCAGGTTTCCCCACCAAAACTCTGTATACACCTCTCCTCTCTCCCATATATGCCTCGCCCATCTCATTCTTCTCTATTTTATCACTTGAACAATATTGGGTGAGGAGTACAGATTATTAAGCTCCTCAGTAATGGTTTTTCTCCACTCCTCTGTCACCTCGTCCCTCTTAGACCCAAATATGCTCCTTAACACCCTATTCTCAAATACCCTCAGCCTACATTCCTCCCTCAATGTTAGCAACTGATTTTCACACCCATACAAAACAACAGACAAAATTATAGTTCTGTATATCTTTAAATTTTTGTTATAGCAAACTGGAAGACAAAAGATTCTGCACCGAATGATAGCAAGCATTCCGTGACTTCAGTCTGCTCTTAATTTCTTCCTGAATAGAATTTTGATTTGTTAATGTTCTTCCCAAATACTTGAACTCTTCCACCCTTTCAAAGGAACTATTATAAATCTTTATATTGTGACTTCGTCTAGCATTCTGATACCAAGACATGACCATGTACTTACTTTTATCAGCATTTTCCTTTATATTATGTACGCTTAGTCCCAACATATTAACATCATCAGCATAAACCAGATGCTGATGTGTACTATTTATTTTCAAGCCATCTTAGTTTACATGAACCCTCCTAATGGTGTATTCTAAAGCAGTGTTGAACAGCAATGGCAACAGAGCATCTTGTTTCGAACCATTATTAGTAGGAAACATGTCAGACAAATTCTTGCCTACCTGGAATCTGCTATGTGTTTCAGCCAGACACATTTTTATTAGCCTTACCAGTTTCATGGGGATACCAAACTCCATGAAAATATTATATAAGACCTCTCTCCTAACTGATTCATAAGCTTTGTTGAAGTCTATACAGACATACACAGGTGAAAATACTGTATTTAGCTGATTGTACGACAATCCCCTATTACGTATAATCGTTAATGTTTAGGAAAATACCTGTACACAATATGGTTAAATTTACGCACAATTACCATATAAGGTGAATCACAATTTTTCAAATCAATTATGAAAAAATTATCATCTTTGGGTAAATACAGTATGAGACAAACTGAATGGCCAAATATATGACATAGATATCAGTAACTGCTTGAGACTTTAATGAAGAGTTGTCATATACTGCACAAAGTATGATATCTATCCAGTAAGTGACAACAATCCAGTGAAGGGCTACTGTATAGTGAACAAAATTTTGTTGTTACATGTATTATACTGCTGTATCTTCAAATCAAAGAAATTTTAGGCAGAATTTTTTATGGAAAGGTGCATTTTTTTATGGCATTGGAAATATACAACAAATTTCTTTCAACTACAAGATACGGTTTATTAACCCTCTGACACCAGAATTAAATCCCTCTGAGCAATGCAGCCTGCTGAGATTTTTTACTGGGGATATTAAATTTTATTGCTTACTCTTAGGGGGGAAAAAAAGCATATCTCATAGACTTTTCCTTCAAATTTAAGTAAATAAAATTTTGCACTCTGCTTATGAATTGGTTAATCTGGGAAAAAATGTTCACCTATTTTTATAATAAATTTAGGCCTGTGAATCGCATGCATTATATAAAATGTGGTGTAAATAGTTCGTTACTCACATAATTCTGGCTGCTGCAGAAGGTCTGTGGCACCTTGGATTACTTTTTTTATCACGACACATTATTCACAAAGAGGGTGATTTACAGATTTACTTTTGTGTGATATTCCGCAAAACAAGGCACCATGCACAGGCACATGTCACATATGATGCACTTATACCCTACGCCCTTTCTTTGCGAGAAGAACACAGATGGCAGTGCAGTTGGGTTGATGATTTTGCTGGCCAGTGTTTGTTATGGCAACTCTTGGGTCGCAAAACATTTTTTTCGCCTGCACTTGGTCTTCCAACTTATCTGGTTTTGGTGCGATCTTGGCTCTTTCCAGCTTCCTCAATCAAATTCCTCACCAGAAGGAGCCTGAAATCTTGGTGGGTATATTTAGCCCCACATGAAGGTAACAGTATCCAACTGTTGAGCACTGTTAGATCCAGGAGGTGGAAAACAATTTCGTGGTCCACTTGAAGGTATGTCGACTCATCGAATAGCTGTTAGCCATATGATCAGAATTGTCAACGTAACCCATGTGCCGGCTGTACCATTCCACGATGTGAGGTTTCATTGGGCGGCTGCTGTTGTCACAAAAATTTCCTTCTGCTGGTGGTGGATCCATGTTAGTTGGCATGTAAACTTCTCATCTGTCCTTCCAAACTAATGCAGTCAAATCTCCCCTAGTCATCACCCTTATGTCACCCCTTTTCAATTTCAGCTGTTTTGGTCCAAAGTCACAGGGCATGTCTTTTCTGTTGGGCCATACTGTCCTGCACAAATTTATTTTACAACTGTCCAAGTCATTAAAAAGTCTTGGGGATGAAAAGAAATTGTCCACTAATATTTTGTGTCCTAAGCCTTCAACTCTGCTAGTCAAAATGTCTAACAGTTGCGTGTGTTGCAGTCATGTCGTCAGTGGTGGAGTGGGAGACTACCCACGTACAATCTCATGTCATATGTATACCCTGATTCATCACAGAGTTTGTAAACTTTGATGCTGAAACGTTCTTTTCTTTGGAATGTACTGCCTGAAGATAACCCGGCCCTTGAATTTTACAGTTACCTCGTCCACTGCCAAATGCTCTCAGGGGTTATAGAATTTAGCATAAGCCTTGTTCAGTTTGTCCAAGACAGTCCTTAGTTTCCATAGTCAGTCATATTCTTCGCCTCCGTCAGATCTCTGTGAATTGTCTGCAAAATGCAGAAAGCATAGTATGTGTAAATATATGTCTTGTGTCATGGTCTCGCCGTAAAACGGATTGTGTAGCTGTGTGTCTCGACCAGTAGTCATGTAGTGTGTTTTCCAAAGCATGTCCCATCTGCAGAGCTAAGGCAACGAAAGTCATCATGTCCAGCAACACAATGTCAAGCAGTCGGCAGCTAGGTCCAGCTTGTCTGTCTAAGTGTTGCTGGTAATATAGGTTGGTCTGTTCCACCAGCAGATGAAAAATTTCTGTGAAAAACAACATTAATACAGACAGTGGCAAGCTCTCTTTGTTGATGTATGGAGCCTCACTTTTTTTCACACCTTTTGCTGTACTGACAAAAGGATGAATATTTGTGTTCCTTCCTTGAGGCGGTTCCCAGGTTGGTAATCCGCCACTTATTGCAGCCTGTGGTTCAACTTCTGCTGAGGCTTGTCATCGTTGCCGCCGCCGTCCTCCTTCTCCTCCTTCTTCTTCCTCCTCCTCCTCTTCCTCTTCAAAATAGTCTTCAACATCACTAGCCTCAGCACCTGATTCCAAGTCAGTGTCAGCAACCAAAATTTCACTGATGGCTTCCTCCTGAAGTTTTTTTTTTTTTTCTGGCCATTGCTCAAGACCCACAATCATTTGCCTCATTTAGACTGCTATATATGACTCAGCACAGTTGTAGAAACATAATACCAGTGACATATGAATGTCTACTTCAGTGATAGCAAAGCAGATCTAAAGCTAAGATGTGACAGCTGTATGTTGCATGGTACTACCCCACAACTCCTACAGATTACCCCAGCACTACAAGAGGCATGTCTGTGGGCCCTCCTGTAGCTGTAAACATCAATTTTTGTGGATATCTCCGATTTTTGAGCATTAGTTTTGTCTGAATTATATGGGTAAAGTATGGCACTGACAACCTTTCTGGTCAACAACTAGAATTCGTTTCATAGGACAGTGTTGGTATTTCAACCCACAGTGAACACCAGTGCAAGCTATAAACAAAGCTACCAGTGTCTAAACCATATTAGTCAGCTGAGACAAAATGCGCAGTTACCTTGCGTTGAATTATAAGTCAGGGTTTGTGGAGGGTTTAGGAGATGGAGGGGGTACATTCTGGCTCCATAGAGAAACCCTGACCTTCAAGGGTCCTGCAGCTTAGCAAGCCACAGCAGTTTACTGAATAGGAGTGAACAAAATTCCTCCAAACTTCGACACACTGTTTTCGACATCTTTATAAGTCATTTGGCAATTTAAATGGCTCACTACGCGACATGTTTAGAAGTCGTTCAGCGTTAAAGGGTTAATAAACTTTCCAGAGACAAAAGGTTTAAGTGAATCCTGTTACTTCTCTGCCATGTGAAGAAGAGTGAAGGATTAATTTATGCATGAATTTCTGCAGTAATGTAGGAAACTATGTGACTCCTGTAATTACCTTGTGACCTGGAATAAGCCTGCTTTTTCTCATAGTGTTTGTGCTAATTTTTCTTTTCCATATTTTTTGTCTGAACAACAAAGGACTAATATGCATTTAAAAATGAAACAACTTTAATTAACCTTAAAAAATAATTACATGTATTCTCTACTGGAGATTCAACTTGTGATAGAATTCAGCTGAAATCTGATGTCAAATTTCAAACAGAAGTTCAGTAAACCCAGTGTTACTTATGTTCATGTACAGGACATCTTTCTGTGAGACTTTATTTTCAACAGCTGTGACTACTGCCCATGAAATAAATTTTCAAAATATAAAATATGTACATGTATAACACAGTAAGGGGTAGATTTATGGAACCAAATGACTTTTGTTCACAGAGAAGCTGGAACTTTGAAAACTGAGTTTACTTAAGAGGGATGTAATGCCTGTACAGACTATATAGTAAATGGTTTGAGACACAAGCACAGAAATTTTAAACCTGCTCCTTTTAAATAACTTCATGATCCAGAGACCTCATTGAAAAGGGCCCAGCTTCTCAGCTCATTAAAAATTTCCTTAACTTACATGGAACCTGAAGGCAACTGGATCAGGTTCACACACTGATATCCCATTCTTTTAAAGAACCATTTTAATATTTTCTGCCCATATATGCAGAGGTCTCCAAAGTGGTCTCTTCATTTCAAGTTTTCTGCTCCTATCATGCTAATAAAATGAACCATTTGTTCTGATTTTCAACCTTCCAGTACCACAACAATTCTGAAATGAATATTCTCCACACCTTGTTCCACAGTTCTAGAAACTAGGAAGAATATGAACTCCATAAATATTTATAACAACATACTCATGACACAGTTTGAATATGTACAGTCCACGTACATAAGTACATTATTACCAAGTACAGTATGTTATTTATCTTATAGAATATTCTGCTGGTCCCACACATCCCTTGTTACAAAGTCTGGTATATGGCATTAAATACACACAATTCTGAAATTCAAATGTTATAGTGTGGTGATTCTGGTTCTCAGTCTCTTGCAAAATCAGTTCTAAAATGTAAATCTAATTCTGAAGTAGCTCAGAGAAATGAAACATAATCCTCCAATGGGACAGCTATGCCAAGACTCAGAACCACTGCTGAAGGATTGGATCGAGTCTACTTGACCTGATTTTCTGATACATGCTTTATATGTGTGTGTGTGTGTGTGTGTGTGTGTGCGCGCGTGTGATGTTATTTCACAGGCCTTCTTGTACAATATGTATGTTTAATTCTTTGTAAGTTACATATACACACACCTTCAATCATCATACAAATTACTTAGCTAACACTGACATTTTTTATTCCCTCTGTAACTGTATCTGTGTGTGTGGCACTCATCTTCTTCTCCCGATGTCCAAATATTGAGCTACCTACACGAACATTTGTACTTCCCATTTCAATCTGCAAAATTAGATATAGATTAACATATCTTTTACTCACAAATACTGATGATCATATACCGCTTACCTAGTATGACAAGGGTAAAAGATGTCAATACACAAGTTAAACACATTAAATATGGGTCAACAAACCTGTATGATATCGAGGGAATGTTAAAGTTGAAACAAGTTTTTGCACTGTAAGTTTAATATGAAAAGAAAACACAAATGCGCATAAAATACGAAGAGGAGGTAATATAATATTCAAAGGAATTAAAAAAACTAGGTTATGGGGTACATGAAACAGGTTGAGCAACACTTGCATGATTGGCAGCTCCCCTGTGAAAGTAAAACATGCTTAGGATTGGTACAAAGCGTGATTTGATAATCACGAACTTATGGGATGCATAAGAGTTGGGTATTTCTTAATGGCAAAATAACTGTCACTGTGGGAAGACCCAGTAGCATATAGTTGGTTAAGAATCGGAAACAATCCAGTGCACACTTTCTTCAGGTTCTGAGTCTTCGCAGACAATACATACATATGAAAACAAAAAAGACTCTGTGAGTCTACCATGAATACTTCATATTCTTAAAAGACTTTTTTGGACTTTCCTCCAATAACGGCACATTCATTCTGAGCTATTAAAATTATAAATGTCACTTACCGCATGTTCAAAGTCATCTGACATCCCCATAGAAAGCTCTAGCTTATTGCTGCCAATGCGAAGAGCCTGGCAAACTTCATCTCGGACATTCCTCAAACACTGAAGAGTGACAGAAAAGTTACATGCAGTTGGTATAATAATGCTTGGTAAAAGGGTAATACAGAAGAATCTATGTTCTGAAATGTAAAGGCACAGGTGTGTTGTTATCACTGTGACCATTCACCATCAATCACATTACTGGTACTGCTGCTGCTGCTACTACTACTATGGTACTCCAATTGCACAAGCCATTGACTGTTCTTAGAATGTTTTGTTTTAGTCAGACAATGGATAAAGAATTAATATGTTAAATAGGAAGAAGACTTTACATCCATGACACTACTGAGGGAAGGAGTTAAATAATATAGTAAAGAAAAATAAAACATTAGTGTACTGTATTTTTTTAATTTTGAGGATTTCATGGCAGTGCATATGCAGATTACAGTCTTCCAGAAAGTGATATCACACAGTTTGGTAGACAGTACCAATGTTTTGAAGGAACCCAGTGTTTCCAACATTCAGGGTACATCTCTTCTAACCTGGAGATGGCAGTAGCATGTTCCTATCTACCAGACACTATGGCGTCACTTCTCAGAAGGCATCTGGCCAGGAACTACAATTTTAGGTATGTTCACAAAATTACAAAAAGTGACTAATAGCGTCTCATGTCTATCCATCCAACTGCAAGGAACAACTCAGTTCCCACTGGACAGATTGTCATGAAATTTGATATTGGAGTATTTTTAAAAAATCTGCTGAGAAAAGCCAAGTTTCATTAAAATCTGACAAGAATAATAGGTACATTACATGAAAACCAATATACATTTATGATCATATCTCGCTCAGTTCTGCTTAGAAATGTTTCAGACAAAAGTTGTAGATAAAATCAAAACACTTCATTTCACTATATATGCCCAACAAATGCACAATATGTATTAATAATTATCTGTTCCTTATAGCAAACCATTTGTTGGACAAATATAGTAAAAACTACAAAATTCAGAGTACACACGTGGTCGGACAATAAAGTTCGCAAACTCATCGGGATAAAAGTGATACATACCTCATTGCTGAATACCACCATGGTCACCTTCAAAGTACTCCCCTTGGGAAGCTATACACCGATGCCAGCGGCTAGTCCACCCTTCAAAACAATTTTGGAACTGGTTTTGTGGAATGGCCTTCAGAGCTGCCACTGTATTACTCCTGATGTTATCAATGTCATCAAAATGCCTTCCCTTCAATATTTCCCTTATGTTCGGGAACAGAAAAAAGTCACTGGGGGCTGGATCCGGTGAACAGGCAGGGTGTTCCAACACAGTTATTTGTTTAGTAGCTAAAATCTTCCTCACAGATAGTGCCATGTGAGCAGGTGTATTGTCATGATCAAGATCCATGAGTTGTTGGCAAAAAGTTTGGGTCATTTCCATCTAACTTTTTCACGCAGCCTTTCCAGTACTTCCAAATAGTAAACTTGGTTCACTGTTTGTCCAGTTGGTACAAATTCATAATGAACAATCCCTCTAATATCAAAAACAGTCAGCAACATTGTTTTTACTCTTGATTTGGGCCGACAGAATTTTTTTGGTCATGGTGAACTGGCAGTCTTCTATTGTGCACTTTGCTGCTTCGTTTCAGGGTAGTATTGGTAGAACCATGTTTCATCACCTGTGATGATATGGCCCAAAATGTCATCTTGCCTCTCCAATAGGTCTTGGCAAATTGTGACTCTTCTTTGCTTTGGTTCTTTGGTGAGCTCCTTTGGGACCATTTTTGCACACACCTTCCTCATGTTGAGATCTTCAGTAAAGATTTTCCTAACTCTTTCTCTGTCAGTGTTCACTTGCTCTGCTATGCTCCTGACAGTCAACTGACGATTTTCACGCACAATTTGACGAATTTTTTTGCAATGTTTTCTTCAGTTCTGCTTGTCGCTGGCTGTCTTGATCTGTCTTCATGAGTGACACTTTCTCTTCCCTCAGAAAAACGTTTCACCCACTTGTAAACTGCTGTTTTCTTCATAGCATTATCCTGTAAACTTGCACTAACATCTCTCTGATTTCATTTCCACTCTTTCCAAGTTTAACAAGAAATTTAATGTTCATTCGCTGCTCTAATTCAAGCTCCGACATTCTTGCGGCGGCACACCAAAACACATGTAGACATTAATAGATGCCACTCAGAAACAGATTGCCACAGATCAACAACAACAGCTGTGAAACGCTGATATGTCAACATCATCAAACCATACTAAGGCTTTTGTCCAGTGCTGCCACAGCAAGCACACGGTGGCGAGTTCATGAACTTAATTGTCCGACCACATACATCAAAATAGTTTATATTCTATAAGGGTTCCCCCTCCCCCACAAAAAATCATGCCATTTATTGGATAACTTAGAAAAATATTGCAGAACCGGACAGACAACAGATGACATTTATGATGCAAGCGCATTGCATGTTGGAAACCTAAGGTTACACACACACACACACACTCAGAATATGTAATACTTTGCTCTTCCACTGCAACAATGGTCACACGAATGCATCTCAATGTTACATTACATGTACATTGCCTGTCTTGTGTTTTTATGCATGGAGAAACAAACACAATGGGATAAAATTTGAAACTAGGACATATGCAATACTTGAAAGAAGAAAGACCAGCGTTACTAGTATCACTAAGAACAATGCAAGTGAGAGTTATTTATGGATAATAATATGATTCCTTTACGAGGCTATGAAGTTCTGGGAAGGTTTTATGATACCTGCTTTCACTTAAAGCTGTATCATCAGTCAGTATTTCTGGGTTAACATATCACCAGTACTTATTCTGCTGTTATGGTACTTCATTTAAATCGTTGTCCACATTTTTCTTAAAGAAGTTCCTGATGGTGAAAAGCACGCTTTTCTAGCCAGTGCAAACTCAATGAAAGTATCTTTACCATTTACAGAGCATCTCCGAATATATTTGTATGATACAATTCTTGATATCTTGCAGTGCCACAAAAATTTGTTCTACCATTTGGCAGATCCTCACATTCATTTCACATGTTGAATGTTCATACCCACTACAGAAACCACAAAATTAAAATTATGGTTTACTTTATAATATTCAAATTAAAACCCTTCTAATTGTTTACTATTATAACCCCTTCAAGAATCAGAACAAATTAGAGATCCACATTCTACATACTTTGAAATAACAATCAGGGGCTCATGATTTCCCGATGTGTTTGCACCAAGAAACAATTACTGGTTTCTCAACAAATTGCACTGACTACCCACTGTTGTGGAAATACTGAACTGCACTGTTTTTTTGTTTGGTAAATACACTCTCTTCAAAATGAACAGGTTTACCATCACCAACAGTACAAAGAGATTTACATTCCAAAAATGACATAACCTCATAAGATTCGCCCAATCAATTACTGTGGTATTCAACATATCCAGTCAATGCATACAGAAATGTGCGATGACATGATGCTCACACCCAGTATCTCAAAATCCCAACAAACTTGTAGAAAATTATTGGTCGGCAGGGGAAAAATGACAGTATAATACACAAAGATATGATGTCACAGCTCTATCATTCCTTTCACAGTAAGGAAAGCAGGCTTAAAATATCCATAAGAGAAATAAGATCAAGGAAGTCAGATTAAGAGACAGGTGACTTATGTAACTGTAAATACACATGAAAGTATCAATAGGAGGGTAGAGAAAAATGGAGAATACTTAGTTATAGAATGACTCATTTACAGATTTGCAGATGTGGCAGAACTACTTCAGGTACATACTAGATTGTTTCTGATGCTGAATAAAACATCCCCAAAACATGTAACATCTTCTAGTTTCAAACTTACAATGAAATCTGGATTTGGTCCTTTGGATAAGTCATAACCAAATTTTCCTATTGTCATGAGTCCAACTAGCTCCAGATTGGGACATTTATCTACAATGTGTTGCACAAGCTGTATTGCTTCTTCTGGTGTACAGCCATTCTTTTCTGTAAAATGGAGAAAGGTATTAACTCTTAAAAAGATCTCACTCAATCTGCTGACAAATTATGTTAAAATAAATATGAATATATACTACAATATCCACAAATACGGAAACAGAGAGTGAAAGTAACGGAGTGAAACATCAAGCAAAGTGGTTTATAAGTTTATAAAGCCAATCGATATACCAACCCTCCTCTCCACTTGTATTAATCTGTGCCATGACTTTCAGTTTTGTGTTCTGTCCTTTCTCTTTCAACCACGCTGAATCCAAAGCAGTTGCAAGTTTATCTGAATCCACTGTCTCCACCAAGTACAGGCCAGGAACTGACACAACTTTGCTCACTTTATTTCGCTGCAGACGACCAATGAAATGCCACTTGATATCAGAACATTTCTCTATAATCTAAAAATAAATCACCAAGAGTACTCAGGTCACAGCATTAATGCAAATAAGTAAAACTAGAAACACTTCCTTCTAAATAAACTCTGCAGGATACTGGAATTCAACTGCCACACTCAGATTTCATTTTAAATCTGGGAGTCCACTTTAATTCTTAGATAGCATGGCACGTCTGCAACAAACTTTTTCCTGCCTTTTGGGTATTTATGATTAAAAATAATCATAAAAATTTATTATGTTTGGAAAATATGTGTTAGCTATTACACATGC
>Ga0123357_10007861_pt1 | contig 13250 bp, 9 predicted proteins | sample TergutEmb28metaG_FD_89873 | JGI IMG/M metagenome (GOLD analysis project Ga0123357, IMG submission 89873) | Embiratermes neotenicus P4 segment gut microbial communities from Petit-Saut dam, French Guiana - Emb289 P4 | ecosystem: Host-associated > Arthropoda: Insects > Digestive system > Gut ...
TACGACCAACAATATTTCATGAGGCTCCAAGGCGTTTTTCATTCTTTTCAACTCGTCCATCAAAGCTTCGTCTATCTGCAGTCTTCCCGCAGTATCTATAAAAACCATGTCGCAGCCGTTTGACTTGGCGTGTTTTACTCCCTCTTTAGCGATTTTTACCGGGTCTTTTTCGTTTGGCATAGTAAAAACCGGCACGCCCGCTTTTTCACCGACGACTTCGAGCTGTTTCACCGCCGCGGGACGGTACACGTCGCATGCGACCATAAGCGGACGTTTATTCTCTTTTTCTTTGAAATGCAGAGCGATTTTACCCGCGTGCGTGGTTTTGCCCGCGCCGTTTAATCCGACCATCATTATTACTGTCGGGGGATTTGACGCTATTTCGATTTTTTCCTGCTTTTCGCCCATTATCTTGGCCATTTCGTCGTTGACTATCTTTATTACCTGGTCTCCCGGCTGAATACTCTCGAGTACTTCTTTGCCTACGGCTCTTTCGCTCACTCTGTTTACAAACTCTTTTACTACTTTATAATTTACGTCCGCTTCCAGAAGCGCGAGTCTTACTTCCCGCATACCCTCTTTTATGTCTGCGGGGGTCAATTTGCCTTTGCTTTTAAACCTTTTAAAAGCCGCGCTCATTTTTTCCATCAAATTATCGAACATATATAATCAACCTTTGTTAAACAAAATTAATCAGATTTTCCCGAATCATTCAGCAAATTGTTGGCAGCTTCGGCAATAATAACTATATTTTCTTCAATTATTTTATAATAATTCATATTTCCTTTCGCCTGTCTTACCATATTGGCTGATTTCAGTATTTTTTCCAATACATCCCTGTACTCGTCTATTTTTTTCGCAAATCCGAGTTTATTCTCCATTTCGAGAAGGGTTTCTTCCCCGCGTTTTATAGCGTCGCGGACACCCTGCCGGGTGATTTCCTGATGTTCGGCAATCTCTGCGAGCGACAAATCCTCGTTGTAATATAAATCTATGGCGTCTTTCTGTTTATCAGTCAGTATATTCCCGTAAAAATCGAGCAAATAACTTATTCTGAAATCTTTTTCAAACATTTTTTCTAAAACCTATTATTAATTAAATGAATCTTAAATTTCCGTCTGCGGCTGTAAAAGCATAAAACTTTACATGATTTTTAATTATTATATCAGATTTTATTTTAAAAGTCAAGAGGACTGCAAAATTTTATGTTAAAATTTTTTGTTAATAAAAATATATAGAAATCTCTTGCAAAAATCGAAGATGTAGTATATAATAAAAATATAATAAAACTGAGAGGCGGGGTTGTATTGAGAAAAAAACTGGCGGAAACCACAGCCGAAGCATTGGCGGCAGTTCTTCCAATTACAGTCATAGTTTTTCTGCTCAGCGTTTTTGTCGCGCCTATGCCTGCGGGGACGTTAGTATTGTTTATACTTGGGGCAGTTCTGTTAATAATAGGCATGGGGCTTTTTACAATGGGCGCGGAAATGGCTCTGATACGTATGGGCGAGGGCGTAGGCGCGCAACTGACAAAAGTCAAAAAAATTATAATTATTATTGCCGTCGCGTTTATTATGGGCGTGATAGTAACTATTGCCGAACCTGATTTGCTGGTTTTAGCCAATTTAGCGCAAAATATCGATACGCTCGTTTTAGTGCTGACAGTAGCCGCCGGAGTAGGGATTTTCTTGATTCTCGCAATAGTCAGAATTTTATTCCGCATAAGCCTTTCAAAGATGCTGATAATTCTTTATATATTTATATTCGGTATGTCATTTTTCGTGCCGAATAATTTTATAGGCATAGCGTTCGATTCCGGCGGGGTGACTACGGGTCCAATCACCGTCCCGTTTATACTTGCGGTCGGTCTTGGAATCGCGTCGGTGCGCGGCGACAAAGACTCTATGGAAGACAGCTTCGGTCTTGTAGCCCTGTGCAGTATCGGACCTATTCTGACTGTCTTAATTCTGGGGATATTCTTCAAGCCCTCTGACGGTCAGTACGCCGCCGCGCCTATTCCCGATATTGTCACAACAAGAGACGCCGTATTTGAATTTATACGCGGCATACCGGCGTACATAGAAGAAGTTGCGCAGTCGCTTCTGCCTTTATTAGCCGTGCTTATTGTTTTTCAGATCGTCACAAGACGTTATCATAAACGTCAGCTTCTCCGAATAATTATCGGTCTCATATACGTCTATTTGGGATTGGTTCTGTTTATGACCGGGGTAAATATCGGATTTATCCCAATCGGTCAGTCATTGGGAGCGGATATCGCGAAATCGTCAATGCGGTGGCTTCTCATACCGTTAGGAGCCGTAATCGGCTATTTTATAGTCGCGGCGGAACCGGCCGTAATTGTGCTGAAAAAACAGGTGGAAGAAATATCCGGCGGAGCTATCCCCGGAAAAGCCGTTCAGACTTATTTATCTATTGGCGTTGCAATTTCCCTTGCGATTGCCATGCTGAGAGTTCTGACGAGCGTTTCGATTTATTTTATATTAATCCCCGGATATATTATCGCGCTTATTTTAACTTTTTTCGTGCCGAAGATTTTTGTGGGCATAGCGTTCGATTCAGGCGGCGTCGTAACGGGACCCATGACTTCGACATTCCTGCTCCCGTTTACCATAGGGTCGTGCGCGGACCCGTCCAAAATTATGACCGACGCTTTCGGGCTTGTCGCCTTAGTTGCAATGACCCCGCTTATCGCGGTTCAACTGATGGGCATTATATACAAAAACAAGATGAAACACCTTGCAGAAACCGAAGCTCAGGAACAAATTGACGAAGAAATCTTTGATTTTGAAAATTTTGAGGAGGATAACAATCAGTCCAAATGAATAATATAAATACAACTCCTAAAGTTCTGGTTACCATTATTGACCGCGGCGATACCAAACGCTTGGAAGAATTATTGAACGAAAAGCACGCGCATTTCAGATATATGTTTGACGGCATGGGAACCGCAAACTCTGAAATTTTAAAAGCGTTCGGACTGAGCGGAACGGAAAAAACCGTTTGCCTGTGTCTGGAAACGTCTATAAGAGCGCGTTCTGTCATGACGTCTGTTGTAGAGAGGCTGTCCCTCACAAAACCCGGAAACGGCATATCGTTTATTCTTCAGGTATCGGGAATAAGCGCGTCAATATCGCAGGTATTCGAGCGTATAAAGAATATGCGCAGCCAGTATGATTGTTATAATAAAAATGAAAGGCATGAAGATATTATGCAAAATATGCAAAAAAACCGACAGGAAACAGAAATATCCGGAATATCCGGGAGAACTGAAAATCCGGAGGACGACCGTTACGAATTAGTTGTTTCCGTAGTAAATCAAGGATTCAGCGAAATACTCATGGAATCGGCAAAAGCGGCGGGAGCTCGCGGCGGGACTATAATTCACGCGCGCAGAATGGGCGTTGACGAAGACGTGAAATTTTTCGGCATATCCGTTCAGGCGGAAAAAGAATTAGTCGCCATCGTCATACTCCGCAGCCGTAAAAAAGAATTGATGCAGGCTATAACAAAAGCATGCGGGATACATACGGGAGCGCACGGGATTGTGTTATCTCTCCCGATAGAAAGCTGCGCCGGTTTGGGTATGCACGATTTTGACGGGAAATTTCATGAAATTTAATCAAGTTGATAAAAAAATCTGACAAATTCTTTGAATTTGTCGATTTTTCAACAAGTTGATTATTAAAACAATGAAATCTGGTCTGTTTCGGGTATTTTCCCGAAAACTTTATTTCGCCTCAACGTATCGACGACAGTTTTTGTCAGTTTGGCTTTCTTCTGTATGTCCTCAACCGAAAATATCTCGCCGTTCTCGCGTATTGCGTCGTCGCGTATTTTAGCTATATTTTCAGCCGCGTTTTCCCCTACCCCGTTCAGCGAGGACAGCGGAAGCCTGATTTTCCCGTCCTCTATTTTATATTCAAACGCCGCCGATTTATATATGTCAACTGGCAGGAATTTTAAGTTTCTCGCGTACATTTCAAGAACCAGAAGCATCGCAGTCATAATATCTTCTTCTTTTTTAGTCGCTTCTATGCCTTTTTTCTCAGTTTCCTCTATGCACTGCCTGATTTTATCCCTGCCCGACAACGCAAGCTCGGCGTCAAATCCTTCGGGCTGTACGGAAAAATACGACGCGTAAAACTCTAAGGGCTTATATACTTTAAACCAGCCGAGACGCATTGCCGCGATTATATACGCCGACGCATGCGCTTTCGGGAACATGTATTTTATTTTTTTGCAGGAATCTACGTACCATTCAGGGACGTTGTGCTCCCGCATTATTTTTTCCCAATCCGGCGTGAGACCTTTGCCCTTACGCACGCTCTCGGTTATTATAAACGCCGTGCTGGAATCTATATTTTTGTGCATAAGATAAAGCATGATATCGTCCCTGAGTCCGATAACTTCGGGAAGCGTGCACGTATTGCTTTTTATAAGCTCCTGCGCGTTTCCGAGCCAGACGCTGGTTCCGTGGGATAATCCGGATATTTGCAGCAAATCCGCGAAAGATTTGGGTTTTGTTTCAAGAATCATCTGCCTTACGAATTTTGTGCCAACTTCGGGGATACCGAAAGTCCCGAGTTCGTTATATATATCTTTCGAATTTACCCCGATTGATTTCGTCGAGATAAACAGTTCCATAACGTTTTTGTCGTTCATGGGCAAATCGCGGACGTCAATCCCGGTCATATCTTTTAAAACCCTGTATTTGGTCGGCACGTCGTGACCTAATAAATCCAGTTTTAAAATCGTGTCGTGAAGAAATTCGAAAGCGAAATGCGTCGTAACAACCCCCGATTTCACGTCGTCTGCAGGATGCTGAATCGGCGTAAAATCGTAAATCTCGTATTCGCGCGGCACGACTATAATCCCGCCCGGATGCTGTCCGGTAGTTCTCTTTACGCCCACGCAGTTTGTGACAAGCCAGTCAGTATGCGCTTTGTTTAAATTTATTTTCTTTTCCTCAAGATATTTCATTATAAATCCATAAGCGGTTTTATCGGCAAGCGCGCCTATTGTTCCGGCTCTGAACACATTTTCATGTCCGAAAAGTTCTTCCGTATATTTATGCGCGGTTGCCTGCACAGCTCCCGAAAAATTCAAATCTATATCCGGCGACTTTTCGCCTTTAAATCCCAAAAATGTCTCAAATGGTATATCCTGTCCTTCCTGCGCTAATTTTTCGCCGCACATAGGACAGTTTTTTTCAGGCAAATCGTAACCCGAACCATAAGAGCCGCCGGCGATAAATTCCGCCTTGAACCCGCAGGTTTTATTTTTGCAGTAATAATGCGGGGGGAGAGGATTGACTTCGGAAATCCCCGCCATAGTCGCCACAAACGACGACCCAACAGAACCCCTCGACCCCACCAAATACCCGTTTTCTTCGCTTTTTTTAATCAAATCTACGGCTATTATATATAAAACCGCGAATCCGTTGCTTATTATCGGGACAAGTTCGCGCTCCAACCTATCGGCTACTTCAGGCGGAAGAGGGTCTTTGTACATCTCCCGCGCGTTTTGATAGCATATTTCACGGAGTCTTTCTTCCGCGCCTTCCATTTTCGGCGTATAAGAGCCTTCCGGAATCGGGCGCACGTCTTCTATCATATCTGCTATTTTATTCGTGTTTTCGACCACTATTTCATACGCTTTTTCTTTTGGTATATAAGCGAATTCTTCGAGCATTTCTTCTGTCGTTCTGAAATACAACGGGATATGCTTGTCGGCGTCCTTGAAATTCATTCCTCGAAGTAAAATTTTGCGAGCGATTTCATCGTGTCTGCGCAAGAAATGCACATCCCCCGTCGCGACTACGGGCTTGTTGATTTTTTCGCCAAGCTCGATTATTATTTTGTTGTAATTTTTAAGGGTTTCTTCGTTTGGAACAACTCCGTCGTTTACAAGAAACATATTGTTTCCGATTGACTGCACTTCAAGATAATCGTAAAACTCCGCGATTTGCTTTAGATCATTTTCTTTTTTTCCCTCAACTACGGCTGTAAATAATTCCCCCGCCTCGCACGCCGAGCCGATTATTATGCCGTCCCTATAATGCGCTAAAACTGACTTTGGTATCCGCGGCTTTTTATAAAAATGGTCCAGATAACTCGCCGATACTATTTTATACAGATTTTTTAAACCCGTTTTATTTTTCACGAGCAAAATTATATGATAGTTTTGTTTCTCCGCGCCGCCCGCAGTCTCGTTCATCTCAAAAACGGTCGAAACCCCGAAAGATTTAAGCTGCTCTGTCATATTCATGAAAATCTGCGCGAGGGCTCTCGCGTCGTCGCACGCTCTGTGATGGTGAAAATCTTTTATTTTATAAAAGTTTACAAGAGTGTCAAGTTTATGGTTTTTCAGGTCTTTATTTATATTTCTCGACATTGCGACGGTGTCGAGATACGGATTTGTAAAACTGTATTTGCACAGTTCCGAGTATCGTTTTATAAAACTTATGTCAAAACTCGCGTTGTGCGCGACAAGCATGTCATGTCCCGCAAAATCGAGAAAACTCCGCAGGGCTTTTTTTATTTTCGGCGCGTCTTTCACCATTTCGTCGGTTATCCCCGTCAAATCCGTTATTTCTTTTGATATGGGCTGTTCGGGATTTACGAACGTGTTGAATTCCTCGATGATTTCCCCCGCTTTTATCCTGACTGCGCCGATTTCCGTCATCGCGTGTTTAAACGGCGATAATCCCGTAGTTTCTATATCGAACACAACGAAAGTATCCTCGCTGAACCGCGCGTTTACGTTTCCGAAAACAGAGTGGTCGGAATCGTCTAAAAGATAGCCCTCAAGTCCGTATATGACTTTGAAGCTTTCGCCGTCTTTTAATTTGAGTTTCTCTTTTTGAATCATAGCTTCGGGAAATCCCTGAACGTTACCATGATCCGTGACTGCGACTGCCGTATGCCCAATATCGCGGGCGTATCTCACAATCTCGTCGGGTTTTATAGTGGCGTCCATACTCGACATTGTTGTGTGCAGATGTAGTTCTATACGTTTTTTTTCGGCTGTGTCGATTTTTATAATCTCTTTTGTTTTAAAAACAGATTCAAGATTTATGCAGAGTTCTTCGTCGAAGTCGTTATACGCCGTTTCACCGGTAATTATTACGCAATCTTCCGGATTTATATTATTTAAAATTTTTGACGCTTCTTCGTTTGTTCCGATGAATCTTGTTGAAATCGAGGAGTCGTAATTTGTGATTTTCATGTTTACGCTTTTCTTGCCCGTCCTGCGCATATCTTTTACGTCTATGTCAAAGACCCTGCCGCATGTTACGGTGAAGCCGCCATTTTTGGAATTATATATCATATCGCCGTCTACCGCGCTGATTGGCGCTATATCGTCCGGAATGATTTCCTCAAATTCATTTTCATTACCGGATTTATTGAATACAGGCTTTTTTACGTTGAAATCTATTTTTAAATATCCGGCTTGCAGAATATTTTTTTCTTCGTCATAAGTACAAGTTGAGGGGGTATCAGAGTTATTAAGATTATTAATTTTTTTAAGATTTATGGAACGATTAGACTTATTAAAATTATCAGTTTCGACGGGGCTACTTTCCAAAACGGACAAATTATTCGTTTTGGCGTAGATTTTTTTCTTTTTTTCTTCGCGGATTTCCCGTTCCTCGGCTTCTTCCTGCATTTGCCGCGCTTTATGCGCCTCAGCTTGGACTTTTCTTGCGACCGCTTCGATTTCGTCGATATTTTTTTTCGTATTTATAATATCCTGCTCGTCGTTTTTATAGAGCGCGGTTACGCCGCCGAGTGTTATATCTGCGGCAAAATCAAATTCGCTCGCAATTATTTTCTTCAGCAAATCTATAAATTTTGCGGCGTCTTCAAGATAATTTTTGCCGCCGTGGGCAAGATATATTTTTATATTATAACCGTCTTCAAACTTTATTCCGCTGTCGTTCAAAAAACACGTATTCGCAGTATGTATTTTTGCCTCCGCCACTATTTCCTGAAAATAATCTTCGCAGAAAAGTTCTTTTTTGTATTTTGGCAGAAAAGACATTTTGCTTAAATTATACGTCTCGCATAATTTCTGCTCTATTCTATGTAAAAAATCTTTTTCGATAAGATTGTCAAAACTCAGATGCACGTCGATTAATCTTTTTTCCCTGTCCGCGAAAATTTTTATATCCGACGCGCGGTTTAAGATATTTTTTTCCATTTCAGTCGGGAAATATTTATTAAATATGTCAAAAAAAACTTTCTCATCTTTTCTTCTCAAATTGTTAAAATTCGCAGAATTTATATTTATATTATTTTCGGCCAATTGCGACAATTTTTATTCCTCCGTTATATTATCTCTGATTTTCTGTATGTATCAACTCATTTAAATCGCCGTATTTTTCTTCGCACATGATTTCTTTCTCTATATATTCGCCGTTATGCCAATATGTCTTATACCCTTTTTTTGATTTATCGCTTTTTATTAATCTGTATTTGTCGTTAATGACTTCCAACGCTGTGCAGTCTTCCAGTGCCGCCGCCGTCCAGCCGTCAAGATTCCGCATCATTTCTTTAACTTCTTCTTTTCTCCCGTCCTTGCCATAATGCGGACGGTGCGCGCAATTAATCAAGCCTAATCCTCTGATTGACAAATCAGGATTTATATATGTAAACCAGCACATTGAACCTGCGCTTATTCCGGACAATACAACACCTCTGTCATATGCCTTCAAAAGCAGTTTGTCAACGCCTTTTTCGCGCCACAATTCCAGCATCATTTTAGTATTGCCGCCGCCGACATATATAATATCCGCCGATAAAATTTTATTTTCCAATTCTTGCTGTGAATAATCGGTTTTAGTCAATGTCAGATTATCTGTTATACACCCGAATTGCCCGAAATTTTTACTGATAGTTTCATAGTATAATTCACTGTCTGAAGAAGCCGTGCCAATGAATAACAATTTGGGATTATTTTTCGCAGCTAACTCGGCTATCCTTTTGTCAATTTCAAATGTTTCATAAGGGTATCCCGGTCGTCCGTTTTCTCCCCCGCCTACAGCAACAATTTTTTTATCCCCCATAATCATTCCTCCTCTATTATCTTCTCTACTTCCGACATCAATATATCCACAGCGTCGCACGCAGGGATTTTCGTCACGGCTTCGCCGTGCCTGAACAGCAAAAATTCGTTCACGCCGCCTGCAATTCCAATGTCGGCTTCCCTCGCCTCTCCGGGTCCGTTCACGCCGCAGCCCATGACGGCGATTTTTATTTTTCTGTTATTCTTGATTTTCTTCTCAATCGCGATTAACTTCTTTTCGACTTCGTTTGCTACGGCTATAACATCGGCTCTGCAGCGTCCGCAAGTCGGGCATGATATTATATTTATGGATTTATCGTATAATCCGAGGGATTTCAAAATCGAAATGCCCTCGTAGACTTCCAGAACCGGCGCGGCTGTCAGCGACACCCTGATTGTGTCGCCTATGCCCCTTTGTAAGAGACTGCCGATGCCTATCGCGTTTTTGATAAGCCCGATATGCGCAGTCCCTGCCTCCGTGACGCCTATATGCAACGGATAATCGCACATTTCAGACAGCATTATATTTGTCTGAATCATCTGGTCAACATCAGACGACTTTACCGACACAACTATGTCGGTAAAATCGTATTTTTCCAAAAGTTTTATATTGTACATCGCGCTTTCCGTGAGGGCTTCTGCTGTGGGACTCCCGTGCTTTGCCAATATCGGGGCTTCGAGCGACCCGCCGTTTACCCCTATCCTTATGGGGATTTTTTTCGCCCTGCATACTTCCGCTACTATTTTTACCCTGTCCTCGCTGCCGATATTTCCAGGATTTATCCTGATTTTATCGATTCCGGCATATGCCGATTCAAGAGCCAATCTGTGATTAAAATGTATGTCGGCGACAAGCGGCACATCGTAATTTTTATCGACTGCCGCAAGTTCTTTCAGTTTCGCAATCATTCTGACGTTTGCGGAATCCACGACCGCCATTCTGACAATATCGCACCCCGCGTGTTTCAACGCGGCGATTTGATTTTTCAGCCCCTCGAAATCGTCCGGGCAGGCGTTGACCATGGATTGCACGCTTACTTTACTGTCCCCGCCTATTGTCACATTGCCGACTTTTATCTCTTTTGTTTTTCTTCGTTTTATCATAAATTTATTACCTGTTCATCTGTAAAGCTAATCGGCTTTATATTTTTAATTTAATTTTAAGATTTGTAAAGTATTGTAATTTTACACTATTAATTTTATCTTAAATTTCTATCCTACCACCAATTTCAAAATATCTTTATATGTTATAAAAATCATAAACAGAATCAAAACCGCAAATCCCGCTAAATGCACATATCCCTCGTATTCCGGCTTGATAGGCTTTCTTCTGACTAACTCTATCAGCAGAAATACAATTCTTCCGCCGTCAAGCGCAGGGATAGGAAGCAAATTCACCACTCCCAAATTCATAGTTATAAGCGCAATCAGGAATAAAAATCCCGTCGCGCTGCCCCCTGTTTTACCCTCTGCGACGTCGCGGGCGGAATTTCCGATAGTTTGGGTTACTCCGACAGGTCCGGATATTTGGTCCACTCCGTATTTTCCGGTTATCATATCAAAAAACGACGACCATGTCATATCTATTGTTGAAAGCGACTGGTAAAACGTCTGCTCTATCTTTAGAGGCAAAGTCGCGTTCTCTACTTCGGTTGTAAAATCTATAGTTCCGTATGTCATTCCGCTGTCTGTAGCTGTCGGGAACTGTACGCCGTACAAAACAATCTTCTGATCGTTGCGCAAAACAGTCACATTTACGGGATCTTTTCCCTCTCTTATTAACTCGTACGCCAGATCGTTGTATATATTTATTCTTTTGCCGTTTACTTTCAGGATTGTGTCGCCTTCCATTATCATTTTATTTGACGTCGCTGTGGCGTCAAACCGGCTGACAGTCATCGAATAAAAACCTTTTGCTCCCGATACAATCACCGCCATTATCACAAATCCCAGAATAAAATTCATAAAAGAACCGGCAACCAATATTATAAATCTCTTCCAAACAGGTTTTTTATATAACGCGTTTTCAGAATCCGACTGTTCGTCTTCGCCCGCCATTGTTACCGCGCCGCCCATAGGAATCGCGCGGATAGCATAAACCGTTTTATATTTTTTGCTTCTGACAGAAAAAACTTTAGGACCCATCCCTATGGCAAATTCCTTAACTTCAGCGCGCATTAGTCTTGCCGAGAGGAAATGCCCCAATTCGTGAACAAAAATAAAAACGCCCAAAATCAGCAGCGGTATTATAATATTGAATAAAGCGATATTAAGAACCGATATAAAACTTTCCATAAATTATTTTTTACTACACCTCCGTATAAAAACTGATAATATAATATTTATGCGGATTTAAATATATTTAGAAACAAAATTTCTTTTTACATCTTCCGCGGATTCTATTATATCATCTATATTCGGATTTTTTATATTTTTATGTTCCCAGTCTGCGACGGTTTTTTTTACCGAATCAAAAATATCAAGGAACTTTATTTTCTCTTTTAAAAACAACCCGACGGCAATTTCGTTCGCCGCATTCATGACTGCGGGCAGAATACCGCCTTCTTTGATTGCAAATCTCGCAAGTTCCGGAAATATAAACGTTTCGTCGTCAGGTTTTGCGAAACTCAGGTTTTTTAATTCTGTCAAATCAAGTTCTTTACATTTGCTTTTCTCCCGTTTCCCGCCGCTATTATTATACGTTAGCGCATACTGTATGCACAGTTTCATATCCGGCAGACTAAGCTGCGCTTTGACTGATTTATCTATAAACTGAACAAGCGAATGGATTATGCTTTCCCTGTGAATTATTATATCCACATTATCCGGAGATACATCAAATAAATGACAGGCTTCGATTAATTCCAAGCCTTTATTCATCATTGTTGCCGAATCTACTGTAATTTTTTTACCCATTTTCCATGTCGGGTGACGTAACGCGTCCGCGACTGTTACTTTCTGCAAATCTTCTCTTTTTCTGCCATAAAACGGTCCACCCGAAGCTGTCAGAATCAGCTTTTCTGTATCCTGTTTGTTTTCCCCCTGAATACACTGCCAAATAGCACAGTGTTCGCTGTCTATCGGGAGTATATCTGCGCCGCTTTTTTTTGCTTCTGCCTTAACTATATCGCCTGCGGCGACGAGCGTCTCTTTATTCGCAAGCCCGACGCTTTTTTCCGCTCTGATTGCCGTCAAAGTCGGTCGAAGTCCTATTTCCCCCATCAATGCGTTTATCACATAATCCGTTTTTTCATGCGACGCAATAAAATTTATGCCGTCAATGCCGCTCAAAATCTTTGTGGATGTATCTTTTAATTTTATTCTTAAGTCGTTTGCACTACTCTCGTCATATACGACACAAAACTCCGGCTTGAATTTTCTGACTTGATTTTCCAAAAGTTCGACGTTATTATTCGCGCATAATGCAAATACATTGTAATCCCCGCTGTTTTCGCCGCGCATACTGCGCATTTCATCTATGACTTCGAGCGACTGCGTCCCGATTGACCCGGTTGAGCCCAATATTGTTATGTTTATTTTTGACTGCCCCCTTGTGTTTTATCATTATCCCGTTCTCTGACATAATGCCTGTATTCCAATGGTGTTCTCTCTTTTTTTATAATAACGTTTTCACATACAGCAGACAAAGCTTTTAATTTATCTTCAAGGATTGGCTGCAAACAAACGGGAATATGGTCGTTATGAAATCTATGCAAAGCTACGCACTCTTTACATTTTCCATACCAGTCGCAAAGCGTATTCGGACAAGTGCATTTTGTGATTTCCGGGTCAGCCGCTAATTTTCTGTTTTGCAACGCAAGTTCATAATATTCTTCTTTGGTTCGCACTATTTTTCCCCCGTTTCATAAAATAATCCTTACGTAAACAGCCCGTATGCGTTGACTTTCAGGAATATCGCTCCGATAAGCATAATCACCGGCGCAACCGCCAAAACGCTGTCAACCCTGTCTAAAATCCCGCCGTGCCCCGGAAATATAGAACCGAAATCTTTTACGCCGTAATTCCGTTTTATCGCCGACGCCGACAAATCTCCAAGCTGCGCAATAACAGACGTCACAACTCCGGCAAGCGTAAGAAGTATATAATTCGGAATGGCGTCAAATCTGTGCATCGCGGAGATTATAAACCCATATACCACAAAA
>Ga0123357_10007863_pt1 | contig 13250 bp, 9 predicted proteins | sample TergutEmb28metaG_FD_89873 | JGI IMG/M metagenome (GOLD analysis project Ga0123357, IMG submission 89873) | Embiratermes neotenicus P4 segment gut microbial communities from Petit-Saut dam, French Guiana - Emb289 P4 | ecosystem: Host-associated > Arthropoda: Insects > Digestive system > Gut ...
AAATGAGAATGGGAAAAAGGAGATAATGAAGCATCAATGTTATATTTTTGACTTTGCCCTTGACCGAGCCCTTCGCCTGGTTGCTGACTATAGTTGTCGGCTTGATATTAGCGAAGACAGCCCGGAAAAGAAAGTAGCCGAATTTATAAAATTTCTGCCTGTACTCGCCTATGACGGCAGTACCATGACACAAATCAATGCCGGCGATGTCCTTGATATCGCCCTTGCAGGAACATCCGCTACATTACTTGCCCGCCGCTGGGAAAGTGCATTACTGGTCAATGTTGACAATAACACCCTTGCCCGAATTATGGCAAATCCGGACGCTATGCGTGCATTGGAAAGCATTGAAGGTTTCCGCAGCCTTAATGTAAACAATGAATTAAAAGCTATCATCAATCTATCTGAAAAGGTGAAAAAGGCCAAATCCAAGGAAGGTGAACTATCTGTAAAAGATAAGAAAGATCTAACCGAGGAAGAAAAGGAATACAAATCTAAACGAAAAATGATACAGGAAAAGCTCATAAAATTCGCCACACGAATACCGGTTTTTATGTATCTGTCAGATTATCGAGAAGAAACCTTGAAACACGTTATTACCCAACTTGAACCCAATCTTTTTAAGCGTGTAACCGGATTGAATATAAAAGATTTTGAGCTTCTGGTATCACTTGGTGTTTTTAATGCCTCCCTTATGAATGACGCTGTTTATAAGTTTAAAAGATATGAAGATTCGAGCCTATCCTATACCGGCATAAACAAGCATGAAGGCAAAGCAGTTGGGGGCTTTGATACTGTCCTTACGAGAGACGAATTTGATCGTCTCTTTGAAATGCAGAAGTTATCATTGAATAAGCAGGATAATCAATGATTAAAACCTGGTCTGTTTCAAATTTTAAAGCAATCTCAACTACAAAGGTGATAAATGAAGAAAATAATGAATCTGATGCTCTCCTGCTAAAACCATTAACAATTTTGTGTGGCGCCAATAACAGTGGTAAAAGCAGTCTACTTCAAACAATTCTCCTTATCATACAAACATTACGACATCCAAATAAAGGGTATCCTCTTATATTGAATGATGAATACGTTAATTTAGGAACTTTTGATGACATAAAAAATAGTAATGTACACAATGAAAATATAGAAATTAAATTTACGTATGAGCCAATAAATTCATTCTATTTCCCTTATTTCACCTTTCCTTTTAATGATAAGAAAACTAATACTTCTGATGAAGTTTGTAATAATAATATTTCATTTGCAATAAATTTCTGTCGAGGTCTTAATGTTTTGCCAGAATTATCAAAAATTGAATTATTATTTAATTTCATTACAGAAAATAGTAGCAACAGTTCACTAATAAAAAAATATACCCTATTTTTCTATAGTGATAAACCTAGAGAATATTTAAAAAATGTTTTTTATGATTCAAATGCTGGTTTTGATAATAATTTTGAAAATGATTTAATTCCAAAAAATAAAAAATATAAATTAGACCATTTTATACCAACAAATATAACTGTTAATGGTAGTAACATTGTTATGTTGCTTGCTATAAGACATTTTTTTGATTACTTAGAAATTGATCCAATCCAGGTAGACATCCCTGATCAAATGTTTATTTTAAGTGAAAAAGATAGTAAATGTTATTATGCTGATTATATGACTTCAGGACTTTTTTACTATTTAAGAGATGAAATATTAATTGACATAAAAGGAATTAAAAGTCTTTTTGATTTAGGAGATTTTAAATTCTATAATAATGGACAGGGTTATCCAATAAAAACATGGTTTGAAAAAATTACCACTTTCTCTAATTCAATACAAGATGAGATAAAAGATAAATTAATTCTGAATATACTAAATATTGCAAGTAAAATATTAACAGAATTTTCATTATTAAAAAATACTATTAAATTAGATCAGCAAAAAAGTAATTTCCTCCATGATGAAAAAGCAGATTATACAATAAATGGTAATGAATATTTTGTGGAAGATTTTTTTAATGCTCAAAGATGCGTTGAATATTTTGATCAGGATTTGATATTATCTTTTAGACTAGATGAAATTCTATCACAAATGTCTTTATTTTTTCAAATGGGTATTAATTACATAGGCCCACTTAGAGAGGAACCCAAGCTATTATATCCATTTGCTGATTCTTCTTATAAACTTGTTATTGGAAAAAAAGGCGAAAATACTGCTGCTATACTTGCTCTTCATGCTAAAAACAAGAATTCATATCCTATACCAGAATTGAATTCAAAGGGTACTCATAAATCAAAAATATTAACTTTTAAAAAAGCAGTTACTTTATGGCTAAAATATATCGGCATTGCTGAGGATTTTGAAGCAAGAACGACTCAAGGTGGTTTTACATTTAAAATAAAAACGCTTGGTTCAAATCATTTTAGTGATTTAACAAACGTCGGGGTTGGTGTAAGTCAGGTATTGCCGATAGTAGTAATGTGTCTTTCTGCTCTTGGTGAATCGATTACTATAATTGAACAACCGGAATTACATTTACATCCAAAAATGCAATCCAGGCTAACCGATTTTTTTATTGCAATATCTCAATCCGGAAAACAATGTATAATTGAAACACATAGTGAACATTTTATAAATGCACTTAGATATCGAATTGTAAAAACAAGTTCTCCTGAAGACAAAGAATTAGTTAATAATATTCAAATTTACTTTGTGGAAAATGATAATAATGGATCTGTATTTAAGCAAATATCCATTGATAAATATGCATATGTTTCTGATTGGCCCGACGGCTTTTTTGATGAAGCACAAATTAACAGCATAAATACACTAAATGCAATAAATGAGAAGTTAGAAAAGGATCCTCCCAATGAATAATTTTCTTGTTGATGCTAGTATTTATGGCCTTCCAGAAACTGTTCCGGATAACCCAGATGATGAATTATTAAAATTATTTGATGATTATATAGAAAATTTTAACCAATTATTAAAAAAGATATTTCCACAGGAAGGGATTAATAAATCGTCAATAAATAACTTCTTGAAAGTTAATCGATTCCTTCTTTCAAATAATGATATTATAATATTAGGAAATAGTAAATTACTTCTTGATAGAATCAATAAAATAAAATTGGAAAAAGTAGTAAAAAGTAAGCAAAAATATAGAATACATCAATTGCAAAATTTTATAGATATCATTGGCAGGCTGAAAAGATATAGTAATTACAATAAAAACACTAGCATTATTGACGAAGAAAGTCCAAAACCGGGGAGAATTCGTATTCTTGAGGAATATGTAGGTATAAATAACATTTATGCTAAAGAAAACAAACCTTGTGAACCTGATTTAACGAGAAAGATTAAAAATAAAACTATAGTTAATAGTCTAAAAAGAAATATTTACATGCTGGCTTTCCTCAATAAATGTATATATAAATCCTCGGATATAACTGTAATTATTTCCTCTTGTACCGATAGTGAATGTAATCTTGACATTAATATCGACAAAATGAGTCATAATTTTAACAATGTTCAAAATCGCATATGGATATCGAATGGATACATAAAAAATACTAATGTAAATAATATCCAATTAAGCAGATTTCTGTCAATAAAACAAGTTCTAAAAGATATTAAAGAAAATAAAATCTTTGGTGATACTTTAACATTTGCTGACTCAATAAATGTTAGTTATGAAGAATATGAATCAATGCTTCATGATATATTTAGTCAATGTGATGCTAATATAAACAGAGATATACAGTACTATAAAAATGAATATGCAAATACTGTTTTTGATTGTCTAAGTATACTTGATAAACTTGTGAAATATTATAATATTTCTGGCATTCCAAAAACTCCAGTAAATATGTCCAAAAACTTCAATTGCGACAAATGGATAAAAAATTATGAAATCTGTAAAATTTGTAATGGTTATTTAAGAGTTTGTGGTTTTAATTGTTCTGGAGAAAATGAAGAACGAGAAATTGGTGATGAATCCTATGTAATTCATTTAAAACCTTATTCCTATCTAAAGGAAGGGATAGAAAAGCATCTCGTTGATTTAACTTTACGAATTTATTTTAAATGGGATAATGGAAAAATTAAAATCGGATGGATTGGTAAACACTTTTAATGTTTTTAACGAAAAAAATGATCAAATAAACCATTAAGTTTAAAGATAATTGGGCATTATATATAACATAGGAGCAATTTATGAAAGTAGTGATCATTACCGTCCCCATGAAACGTTCAGTCAGGATAGAGCCAATAGCCTACCCAGTAGACGGCAATAAAGCAGTAGAATACGAAAACCCCGTCCGTTGCCCGATAAACGGCATTTTGGCAAAAACCTTGAAAAAAGACGATCATGTAAAAGTTATCTATGTTATGACTACTGGAGAAAACAGCGAGTGTGAGCAAAATAAATCTAACTTTATGGCAGAGCTTGAAGAAATCAATGCGAAAATCGGCGCAACCTTAAATTATGATACAGTCAATATCGAATTCTTGCCTTCAAAACAGACCTACAACAAACTTTTAACAGATTTAACCGAAAAAATTCCGCAAAATGCAGAAATTTACACAGATATTACCTTTGGCTTCAAACCGGAAATTCTCTCACTATTCTGCGCTCTCAGATTCGTAGAGGAATTCCGTAATGCTATTGTCCAGTACTTAGTCTACGGTAAAGCCGAATTCAACCCAAAAACGGAACAAATAGAAAACCCCATGCTTTTCGATATTACATCCCTCTATTATCTTTTCAAGTTGATAGGGACTATAGGAACAACGGACGCAGAAACAGCTTCCAAAGTATTGAAGGATTTTTTTAGTTTATAGCTAAAGAAAAAGGAGAAATCAATGACCAAATTTACTTTAGATATCGGACTAATAGACAAAATTACAAGAAAGCAAGAAATGTCATTACTGGAAGCCAGGAATATAGTTGAAAAAATTGTATCCAGCTATAATCACCCATACCACATTACTAAAAAGAAAAAAGTCACAACAAAAAAAGACGGTTCCAACTTTGAAGAAGACCTTTTGGGACTCGAATATATAGGTATTAAAAAAGAAACACTATTGGAAATACTCGAATCAATAAAAGCCTCATTGAATCTTGAAGGTATTTGGCTTTATGAGTCCACAGGTGAAGAAAACTGGGAGGATTGTTGAACAAAAACCAAAAATCCGAAGAGCAGCTAAAAACTGAAATTTTCAATATTTTTACACAATGCAGAAATGAAGTTTCTTCCGATCGACGCCAGGTCTATTCCGGACAACTCTGCGATTTAATATTTCAGTGGTGCAATAATTATCCATTTCATAATATCAACGCAAAAGAGATTGGACTGGAGATATTCAAACTTTCTCTTCAACTTGTCAAAAAAAATAGCAAGTCAAATATACTAAAAGAAGAAAACGGTTTCTTCCAATACCTTAGAAAGGCTTTATATCATGCAAAAGCCGAATACCATCGTACCTATGAATCAGGTTCAATTAAAATACCAAAAGGAAAAATGTCAAAATTCAAAAAAATGGACGAGTTCATACGGATGGAAGAATGTAACCTTGGCAGAGGTCTATCAAACGATGAATCTGTTCAATGCCTTTCTGAATGGTTAAATATATCTCAGAATGAAGCCAGAAATTACCTGGAACTAAAGAAAATGAAAAATATCATAGGGGTTTCATTCAATTCATATAACAATGATACAGCCAAAGATATTTTTGAGTCAGACAAAGCAAAGATTCCGTACATGAAAAATACAGGAATTAGTCCTGAAGAAGAACTTTTTTTCTCTATCAATACTACAGATAATATAAAAATTATTAGAGACTCAATTGAATTGATATTGAAAGACACACAGGACAGAACAAGAGATTGCTATAGAGCGCTTTTAACTGGATTTTTTATTAACAATTCCATTGATCTGGATGGTTTATCGTCCGTTCTTGATACAGAAATTCTTGAAGAATTCAAAAAGAATCAAAAAACCCCAAGTCAACATGAAATTTACCTGAAATATCACCCCGATGTTAAAAAGGACAGTGCCGGAGTCCGTGCCACAGAAATGTTAAAAAAATTATTAAAGGACTTAGGTTCAGCCCTTAAAGATAAAACCACCGGCAATTTTTAATAAAACCATTAAGTTTTCATAATCCCGGCCATTGTATAAGTTATGAGGTTGTTTAATCATGTCATATAATAATACATTACCATCATCGAGTGATGCGTTCTGGAGCGTAGCACTTGAGTGTGCGCTTCGGAGAAGCAGTCATGCCTGTAGGCATGAATTTGATGATGCAATCTGCTCACGGTACCGTGCTTATATTAGAACGTATGCTCCTAATACGAGTGAGCCAGCAATCAAAATGCTCATGCTTCAGGCTGATACTGTGGCAGATGATGATCAAAAGCGTAATCGTAATCGTCATGTTGGGTTTGCATTTTTGTGTGCTGTATTCATTGGGCTTGCGGTTTATGGTTGGTTCCAGCGTCAAGAGTTGCGGAAAGATTCTGCGGACATTAATCCGTTAACACAAACAGAGACTAACGAAGTGATGGTAACATTGAATCGTGTGAGTAAAGCATTGGACAATGGGGCTGATGTCAACCACGATGGGTTAATAAACTGTATAGATGCTGCTATACTGTTCTATCAGTTCTACCCTGAACGAGATCGTGTGTCGATAGCAAGCAATCGTAACAAGAAGAAAGACTTCTTCCATGCGTTTAATTACATAAGAGCAAAGCAGGATGGGTTATGGTATCCTATAGAGCCACAGGCAGTTTGGAGTAACCTGCCGTCATTCTGGATGGATAAAGTATGGGGTAATAAGTACGATCAGACTATCGATCTGAATACGACAGATGAGTATGTAAAGTTTGTGAAATAACAGTGAACTTCCTGTAATATCGTGGTAATACGCAGTAGCGTGCCTCGCCATATCGGCGCAGACTGCATAACTAAAGTATATGGAGGTTATTATGTTCGGGTTTGCAGTCACAGGTCTTATAATTGTAGTTATATGCTGGATAGCGACAAGTATTTCATAGTATATCCCTGATTACTTGAGGCGGTAAAATAAAAATCTAATCTGCTCATAATTCCATCTTAACACATCACTTTATCCTATGGTACGCTTGATATAAATTACGCTTCCAAAAGGGTCATACCATGAAAAAGAAAATCCCTACTCCTGTACGGTATCTGGAACTCAATCTCGGCAACGCAGGCGGCGCCGCCGAAAGATTCACGCCGTCACGCTTTAAGCCGGATACGGAACTGGAAACCCTGCGGATATTGAAACGGGCCTCCGGGGACAAAAAGCTCCGCGGCATATTTATCAATACTTCCGGATTTTCTGCCGGCCGCGAGTACCTTTGGGAACTGCGAAGCGCTTTGGAAAACTGTAAGGCCAAAGGCAAGAAGGTAGCCGCATATTTTGATAACGCGGACCTGGATCTCTACTGCTTTCTTTCTGCGGCAGACAAAATAATAATGGACCTTGGAGGAATCCTGTTCATCCCAGGTTATTCCTGGGGGCGATTTTTTGTCAAAGAGAGCCTTGAAAAACTGGGCGTGGGATTCCGCGAACTCCGATATTTACAATTCAAATCCGCCAATGAAACTTTCAGCCGTAGTTCCATATCCGAAGCCGATCGGGAACAATACGGAGCATATCTGGATGAAATCTTTGATCTTACAAAAAACACGTTAATACGGAACAGACACTTGAGCGAGGAAAATTTTGCCTCTCTCCTTAAAGATGGGATTATTCTCTCATCCCAGGAAGCCATGAAACGGGGCCTGGTAGATTCTGTCGGCCGGGAAGAAGCTATACGAAAAACAATAGAGGGAATGGAATTCCCGGAACTTGCCGCCGGGGCTGAAGACGCAGCATCTGCGATGCACGGTTCCCCTCCGGAACCCGCCGCCGAGGCCTGTCAAGGCCGAGGTTCCCCTCCGGCAAACGAAGCAGAAAAAATTCGTTTTATTACCGCCGGAAATCCGAGATTCGGTTTTTTCAGTACGGATCAGAAAGTACACCGTTATACGCCAGAAAAAGCGGGAAAGTTCAACGCGGGGGAAATTGCAGTAGTCCATGCAAAGGGAAATACCGATTTGGAACGCGGTATGGAAACCAGAAATATAGCCAGAATAATCCGGGAACTGTCAAAAAAATCCCGGGTAAAGGCCCTGGTTTTAAGGGTCAATTCTCCCGGCGGCAGCGCCGTCGCAGCCGATTTTATAGCGGCGGCAGTCCAGGAGGCCAGGAAGAAGATCCCCGTGGTGATTTCTCTGGGACAAGTGGCCGCGTCGGGAGGTTATTGGGCAGCCATGTACGGCAGTCACATAACCGCATCGCCCTATACCCTGACCGGTTCCATCGGGGTGATAGGCGGCTGGTTTTTTGATAAAGGCCTCAATACGAAATTGGGCCTGGGCTTTGATGCATTGACACGCGGAGAGCATGCGGACCTGACCACAGGAATAATTCTTCCGGCTAGGGATCTTTCGGAAGAGGAGGAAGACCAGTACCGGCGGACTCTCCTGGATCTTTACGATGAATTTGTAAAAAAGGCTGCGGAAAGCCGGAACATGAAAAGTGAAGACCTGGAAAAACTTGCCCAGGGCAGGGTTTACTCCGGTCTGGCTGCCCAGCGCCTGGGACTCATTGACAGTCTGGGAACTTATCTGGATGCACTGGAAACCGCAAGAAAGCTGGCAGAAATTTCCCCTGAAAAGAAGCTCCGTATCCGGGAATATCCAAAGCCGAAATTCTTCAAAAACATAGCAGCCAGGTTTTTCTCTTCTGTTATAGCGGACGGACAGATCATTGGTGCGGGAACTCTCATCAGCAGTCCCGGCAGGGTTTTCTTTGGCAGACACGCCCTGCCGGCGAAATTCCATGAAGATTTAATTTACCGCCTTGAACACAACGGGCAGGCTATGCCCATTCTGCCTTTGGACGGAGATTGGATTTAGTATTTGGAAAATAGTCCATGAGTGAAGTATAACCAGAAGGAGAAATAACAATGGCAAAGAAAACGTTTAATGAAAAGCTGAGTTTTTCGGGAGATCTCCCCAAGGTTAAAAAATTCACCGAACCTCGTATGATTGAGCGGTACAAGGCTGACACAATGGTTATTGCCGCGCCCCTGGAATACGACAGGCTTATGAAAAAGGTCCCAACAGGGAAGCTAACGACCATTGACCGGATGATGGCTTATATGGCCAAGAAGTACGATGCCGGATGCGCCTGTCCCATGACGGCCGGTATCTTTGTGAACATTTCCGCCCACGCGAGCGAGGAACGGGCAGGTAAAGATGAAACTCCCTGGTGGCGTACCCTGAAAAAGGACGGCGTTCTGAATGAAAAATTTCCCGGCGGCATTGAAAGCCAAAAAATCCGCCTTAAAGCGGAAGGACATACAATTATTCAAAGGGGAAAACACTATTACGTTAAGGACTACGGGGATAAAATCTGTAAATTCAGATAGCGCATAATGTGATAAGTCTGAGACAAAATAATTCCCCTACCTCTCAAACAATTCCCGCAATTCCGCATGACTCATCCGGCTAAGCCAGGACTCGCCTGACTTAACAGTCATGTCCGCCAGTTCCTGCTTGCTTGAAAGCATGGCGTCTATCTTTTCCTCAAAACTGTTTTTCGTGATGAAGCGGTGGACAAAGACGTTTTGTTTCTGGCCTATGCGGAAGGCGCGGTCTGTGGCCTGGTTTTCTACGGCAGGATTGTACCAGAGGTCGTAGTGGATGACACGGCTTGCGGCGGTCAGGTTGAGGCCGAGGCCGCCGGCTTTTAAACTCACGAGCAGGATCCGGCTGGCAGGATCATTCTGGAAACAGTTAATGGTTTCCGTACGGGCATTCTGGCCAAGGCCGCCGTGATAAAGCAGCGGCGCCTCGCCAAGTTCCTTCCTGATGATCCGGTCAAGACAATCCAGAGTTTCAACGTACTGGCTGAAGACAAGGGTCTTTTCCCGGTTGGCGAGGATCTCTGCAAGCAGGGTGAGGAGGAGCTGGGCCTTGCCTGAAAGTTCGGAACTGGCGGGACTTTCCTTGTCAAATACGCGGGGATGATCGCAGATCTGCTTTAACGAAGTGAGCATGGAAAGAATAAGGGAAGAACGTTCTTTGGCATCCATCTTTTCTGATTTCTCCATTGACTCATCAACCACGCTTTTGTAAAGGACAGCCTGCTCTTTTTCAAGTACTGCGTATTCGTTGGTTACTATCTTTTCGGGCAGATCCTTGATAATAGTCTTGTCAGTTTTAAGCCGCCGGAGGAGGAAGGGAGAGGTAATCTTCCGCAGGGCCTCGGCCTGTTCGCGGCTGCGCATTACTTCTATGGGAATGCGGTAGAGTTCCCTGAAGCTTGCGGCGGTTCCAAGGTAACCTGGAAGGATGAAATCAAAAAGGGAACGGAGATCTTCGAGCCGGTTTTCAACGGGTGTTCCGGAAAGGGCAAGGCGGTATTGGGAACGGAGCATTTTCACTGTCCGGGAAATACGGGTACCCGAATTTTTCATTAAATGGGCTTCGTCCACAAGGAGCATGGAAAAAGCAACCTCTTTGAGTTTTTCGGCATCCCGGGCCGCTGTCTGATAGGTGGTGAGAAATACGTCGAACTTTCTGTTGAGGATGCGATGAAGCCCGTGATAACGGGACACACCAAGAGAAGGGGCAAAGCGGGCCAGCTCCTTTTCCCAGTTGCTGAGGAGGGATGCCGGAGCTATAACAAGACAGCCTGAGCCCAATAGTCCTTCTTCCTTCAGGCGCAGAAGAGCCGCGATCGATTGAACGGTTTTGCCGAGACCCATGTCGTCGGCCAGGATACAGCCGAAGCCCGAAAGCAGAAGGGAGCATACCCAGTTGTAGCCCCGTTTTTGGTAGGGCCGGAGTACGGCGTTAAGTGCAAATGGAATAGGAAGGTTCTGTTCCCGGAAAAGGTTATCAATGATTTCCCTGGCGTCAAAGGCAAGGACCGAGTCGCCTGATAAATGTGCGGCCAGAAAATCATTGAAATCAGGTTCCCCCTCTTTTGCCTTCTTTAAAAGACGGGACAATTCGTCGGGGTCTATTTTAACAAAGCCGTTTTTGAAGCGGATAAGGGAACGCTTTTCTTTAACCAGCTTTTCAAATTCTGCAATAGTCAGAACTTCATCGCCTACGGCAACCTGCCATTCAAAGTCAGTCAGGGTACCTAAGTCCAGGTAACGTTTCAATGATTCACCGCTTGTGTTTCCTTTGACCAAAAGACGGGGTTTTAATTCCCTGGCGAGGCTTTTGGGAAGGGTAAACGTTATACCAAGCCTGGTAAGCAGGCTGGCCGCGGAATCGAGAAATGCAGTCAGCCGGGCTTCAGAAAGACGGACGGATTGGCGGGTGGCAAGGGAACGAATCTCAGGCAGGTAATTTGACAGGGCAATGGGCGCCTTGAGTATCTCCAAATCTTTACACCGTGAAAGGGGGATCCTCTTTACTCCGTCTTCCTGCTCAATGATTACATCCATGGAGAGGGTGAAGTACAGGTCCTTGTTATTTTTTGAAGCGGGATCTTTCAAAGTGAGATTGTAATTATGAGCGGTAAAATTGATATGCAATACAGAAAGCCATCGGTCTATGGTCTGGGGCAGGCTGTGCCTTACCGGAGAAGAGACATTGATTTTTGTTCCGTAAAAGAAGAGATTGAGCAGCTCCTGGTATTCGGTACCTCCACCCTGTCTGCCCATGCTTCCCCGGACTGCCAGAGATCTCCTGTAAACCCAATCATTCAAAAACGCGGACGAAAGAAGATCCACCACGCTCCTGCCACTGATTTTTTTGAGCATGTCCTTTTCGCGGAACGCACGGTCTCCATAGACAGCCAGGACTTCCAGCATCCGGAGAACAGGCGGCAAAGTCTCAAAAGGCCGCCAGATTATTTTAACGGTTCCTTTTCCGGTTAATACATAAGGTATGAAAGCACCGGCGGAACAAAGCAGATTGAGAAATTTAAACAGATAAAAAAGGAAGCTGTAGGAGGCGGTTCCGTCTTCCGAAGAAAAATACACAAAATACTCAAAGGCCTGAAAAGGGGTAAAACGCCTGACATCGCCGTTGATGTCTTTTGCGTCCAGAAACACTTCGGCCCCAGGGTCTGGTTTGGGACAAAAAACAGTCCAGACCGAACGGGAAAACTGGTGTTCCATTTCCGCATTGATTTCCGCTTCCGCCGATTCCCAGGCCCGGTAATGGGCAGACCGGTGGTAAAACTCCGCCATAACAACCGCAAAGTCCCTGCCGCAAAAGGGCGGAGCGGGGGGAAGCAGGGCGGTGATGAGATCTGCGCAATGGGGGATTTCTTCAAAATGAAGCGATGCAGCAGCATCCAACGATACTTTCGTATCGCCCGATTCCCCGGATGGGGCTGCCTGGTCTTTGTCTTTTTCATTTACGGTAAATGTAATTGTGAATGGCGGAGCAAGTGAAAGAACCGCCGCCTTGCCGAAACGTTCGGCCAGGTCCATGCCCCGAAGTCTGAAAAGTACATGGGGGTCGGCGTCTATTTCCCCGGCGATAATATAGTAAAGAGCCGCCATGTGCTTACAAGGATCGCCGTACTCATCGGGACAGGTACAGGAACGTTCCATGTCTTCCCAGTCAGAAGGAATAAGCTCGATACCACTATCGATTAATTTTTCCAAGAATCTTTCAGGCAGTTCTCCTGCCGCGATCCTGGCCAGGAGGGGCGGATCTTCCTCGATCATTTTGTAAACCTGTTCCGCTTCCTCCAGCGGAGGAAATTTTATCTCAACCCGGTAAGAAGGACGATAATTGCCTTTTACTTTGGCGACGGCCCGGCCTTCGTTAAGTTCCAGGGATAACACTTTTCCGGTATTGGCGTAGGTTCTGCCCCGGTCAAGGCGCGAGCCCATCTCGTAGCTGTCAAGTACATTGATAAACCAGGAACCCCAGGGGGTGACACCGTAGCGGTTTTTCATTGAACGAAGTATATTTTGTTTATAGAGGAAAAGTAAGACTGAGATGTAATGAGACTTTTTCTATGAAGGAATTTTGATACGGTTACCCTTGCAATCCTTTTTTCTCCAATATAAAATAAAAGAAAAGCAAAATACAGACGGAGTATAACCATGAACACCTCAAAAATTTATTTTACAGACATGCGGACCAAAGTTGGCGAAAGTCTTCTGATAAAAATGGACAGACTTATTCAGAAAGCCGGGA
>Ga0123357_10007864_pt1 | contig 13249 bp, 6 predicted proteins | sample TergutEmb28metaG_FD_89873 | JGI IMG/M metagenome (GOLD analysis project Ga0123357, IMG submission 89873) | Embiratermes neotenicus P4 segment gut microbial communities from Petit-Saut dam, French Guiana - Emb289 P4 | ecosystem: Host-associated > Arthropoda: Insects > Digestive system > Gut ...
TACGGCGGGTGGGGAAGCACTTGCCATCCATACTTTTCCAAAATTTCCGATACTGCACCTGAGGCATGAGGCCGCGCGTTAATGTGTGATGGTTGGTCACTGCGCGAGATCTGACTCCAGTCAGTTTCTTCTTCCATTTCAAGGCTCCGTTTTGCGGAACAGGGACCACGTAGCCTGCCAATATGCACACAGTGTTCTTTACTGAAGTCTGGCTCACAACTTTCGCGAAAATCAGAACCATTGCATCATCCTACTGGCCACACAAGCGCAGTGTGCAGGACTTTTGAAATGACCTACGTACGACCATTGGAGGCGATCCTGAGCGTGTTATATTTGTGTTGATTCACCTATCCGAAATATCCAGCCCACCACAATATAAGTGAGTTCAGTACTTGTAGTTTAGTTTCATCGCATTATCAAAGAGACCTCTGTTGCTTGGGAGTATGCATGACGGTTTTGTCAGATTTACAAACCCGGACAAATGGAAATACTTTCAAAGGGTAAGAACGACAAGCTTGTTAAATTGTTTAACAACAGTAAAATTAAGAATGCCGAGTAAAAAGCAATTGCTTTGTGAGTGAAACCCACTGCAGTTGGGGGCATGTCGAGAGCTGCAGTTTGTGGCCTAATGTCACTCGAATTACATGTCTCTGTTTATTCACGCCAGGGCGACTTACATCTCAGGCTCATGCTCAGATTAGCTGTGTGTTTCAAGCCTTGACTGCAGATTTATGCGCTTAACTTAGCCTGCATCCTACCCACCGGACGCTGCAACTCTGTTGTGGCATGAGTATTTTCTAAACTTGGCACGAAACGTAGCAGTCTGTGCGATCGATCGCGATATTAATTTCATAAGCTTGACCAGCTGTTACATCCTGAAGGAGGTATGTGACGGAAAGGGAGTGGTCATTAGTTCTTCCTAGCATTTCCTGTTGCTCTCAGAGAACGAGGCTAGTAACTGGCAGGAGAGTCACTGTCACGAAGAGACAACGCTACGCTTTTCGAGTGCTAGGCAGATACGCTGCCTGTTGGGTTACCATATTTGATCGAAATAAGAATGAAGTGGTCCCATGCTCTCGGCACACTTTCTGGTGTTGCGATGTAAATAAATGTCTTCTTTTGCATTTGTGGGATCTCATTGTCTGGTGTGACTGTCTACTTACCAAGAGCTATTACTTTTAATGTCTAGTATGCTATTAATAATTCATAGACTTCCATTCAGTTAAAAACTCGTTCGCCAAGTTTCCTTTTATTCCGTTATGCATCATTCATTAAGCGTAATACGATTTCATCTGCCATAGGTAGGACAGAAAACACTTCTCAGCTTGGCGTTCACTGCGGCAACTACGTGGAACAATTCGTACACATTTTTCGAAGAAATGACATTGTTGTGTAACGCTACCAAATGCCCGTCCGCCACAAGTTCTAAGGCATTTCTAGACAAAATCGACCTTCCAAACTTTGCATGCATTTACAGAGAAAAGTACGTACAAAACAGTGTTAGACGCTAGTAAGGAATTCTTGGGCTGGAAATAGATGCAAATGTTTGTGTTTCGTAACCAGCATGCAGAACACTTATATTACGTATAAAAATATCTGTCATTGAAAAACATGGCAAGGTTCAGGCATTTCAAAACGACGGTGTCAAGTGAAAAATGACGTTCATGACGAAGTAGGGAAATTAAATTCGGGGAATGTCGGCTGCCATTTCATTGAAAAATTGTTAGCTTCTCCTACAGAAACAGTTATTGAAATGTACAGAATTACAATTCTAAAAATTCCGTTTCATGTGGTTTTAAACGTGGTGCGTCAGCCATAGGGAAGGACATAACATAGATGACAATTGCAATCAAAATGTTGAATAGAATGTTAACTGTTTGGTCCCGGAATTATGTTACCGGTACAGTCTGTGAAAATCCGGATTTAAATTACAAAAGGAAGAGAAAATAATTCTCAAGAGAGGACTGTACGAGAATGGTCTTAATTGTCTGACGCATATGCTGCACTGATCGGGAGTTGAACCCAGCACCCTGCGACACAGCATATGCGTGGTTTGGCTTGAACTAAGAGAAAGAAAGTAATTGGAGGATGGAGAAAATTACATAATCAGTAGCTTATTAATTTGTGCTTTGCGGAGAATATTGTTAACGTGATCAAATGAAGGTGAGTTGTGCGTGGCATGCGATTGCTTGCACAGTTTTGGTCGAAATAACATAAGGGAAAATGCAGTATGAAAAATTTAGACGTAGGTCGAAGATACTGAAATAGGTCTCAGCGTGGAGTATGTAGTTTGAGTTGGAGTCTACTGGTTTGACGTAGTGTCACGATGCTGTCAACACGGTAATGGATGATCGTGGTTCGTGAAAGGCGGAGAATTTCTTTACTACGTGAGTTACTTTGCTTCACATATAGTAGTGATCATAGTACTTGGCAGTTGTCGGCGCAGGGATGAAGAGATTAGCTTGAGAGAGAGAGAGAGAGCACCGAGCACATACCACAAAACAATTCCTCTCAGTTTAAAAAACGTCCAAAATTTCTGCTGAAGCTATGAATACACTCCCAGAAGAGTAAATGTTTTTGAAAGAGGTATACTGATGTCTGGCCGTTCCGAGGCGAGCCTAGTAGCGTCCACGCCGTGCCGACTGCAGCTGTGCGCAGCTTTTGGGAGCTCAGCTGGCGAGTAAACCCTCACCAGTATTGCTAGTACACGTACAAGGCGATTAGGAGGGAAGTTCAATATTCTGGGAGGTGATGACATCGGTCATTGTAAGAAAAAACACTTCATACGTACGTATGTCTTATTGCCGAGATACAGCTGTTTGAATCTACGAATACAAAACCATTGTGACTGGTGATAAATAAAGAAAAATTACTTACTGTTCATTTTAATTTCAATTTAATTCATATATACGTATTTTTAATCTAATGGTTAAATGACAAATTTGTTACACTTCACACTAATTTTCGAAAATCCCACAGTCAGTCTCAGCGCACTTTACAAGTCGTGTACGAAATTTGCGTGTTGTTCGTCTGAGATCTTCAGGTTTCTGTGTGCGGGCAGCAGCTTCCAAAATGCGAACGAGCAATTCGTCTCGTGTATCCACCTTTCTTTTGTAAACTTCGCTCCTGATCCAACCTTACAAACTAACGGAGCTTGGTTTGGATATTCAAACAGCTCTGTTTCGATAACTTTTCAGAATTAGGCACATGTCCATATGAATTTTTTCTTCACAATAACCTCTCAAATTACTGACCTTTTCTCCGGAATCACCCTGTGTAGGTGTGGGGCTACGAGTTAGCCAGCAGCGTCCAAATTATCGAGGATGGAATGTGGTACTAGTGATTAAATTGAAAGTTGCTGGGCTATTTATTTTTTTCTCCGGCGGCGGTATCTTGCAGTGCTTATTTTATCTTGAAGTGAAGCTGTTTGTCACTGTCTTAGAAATGGTTTATCAAAATTCTGTACTCCTTATGATATAGCCTGTATGTTTGATTTCGTTTTAGACATTCCTCTTTGTTTTATATTGTTAGAAATTACTATGTAATTGCGTCGACACAACTGTTTATTAATGTTACTGTCTTTTATAGAGCATGTGTCAACATGTTTGGATCAACATATAGGTAATTTTCAGGTCACTATTTTACACAAAATAAAGTGCGGATAAGATTTTGCGGCAAATCAGCATCAAACGTACTCACCAACATATTCTTCGATTTTATCGTAGTCTACGTCACTGGCAACAAAACTGCTCAGTGAAAATACTGCAGAGAATCAGTAATCCCCAATATTCGAATTATTTTAACAGTACGTCGAATTACCGCATATTTGAGTAACTCTAACCCTGTAACACCCATATGCAGCATGTAGTATGTTTCAAGTAAAGACTGATATCTCGGGCTATCAACATGTAAGTGACGCATGCAATTGTGATTTATTTTATGTAAAATATTGACCTGGTAATAACATAAATGTTGGTCCAAGCATGTTGCCACATACTCTAAAGATTTAGTAGTAATACCAACAAAAATTTATGCCGACGGCGGTTACGAACTAATTTGTAATACTAGATCTTTTATCTGAAAATGGTTACTGGTGTGGTGTGTTTGTGTGTATGTGCGCGCGAGTGTGTAACGAAAGACAAGGAAAAAATTGACTGCGCACTGTTATGTGTAACGTCGTTAGCTTTGAAACGAAGAGCTTTTATTGCAGAAGTGAAATTAAGACCAGTGTCGTGTGTAGAATCTAAGAAGAATATATGTATCGTGTGATGTTTGTGTATTCTAATTTTATGTCTAGTGGAATTGTGAATTTTCACGGACATGTCGCATTATGTTTTCTTTTCATGTTGGATCGAATAGTACAAGAGGATATATAAATTAGGTTTCATTGAAAATGTATTCACGTTCTTACAAACTGCGTCTACTTAAACAAAACCAGGGTTCCGGAAATTTAGGAAATGATAAAACCTATAGGTACAGTCATTGATTGTATGGAATATGTAACTATTGTCATGTAGAATTTTATGTGAACGTGCTGGAATTGTACGTTTGAAACAGTGTGCTGGCAAAACACACGTTTTATCCAAACGAATAAACATGTTAACTCTGCGACTTTATTATTTCCGGAGATGTCATACGTCCTGCTGCACCGCACAGATCGGCTTCGTGACGTGTGTATTCCACGTGTGGTCTGTACCGCCCACAGCTCGCAGACTGTATTTCTCTCCATAGCAGGTACCGCGGACAGAGGGACCTCAGCAAGATGAATGGGCCTACCTTTACCATGTAACATACTCTTCTGTGGTAATGATGTCACTTCCACATCAATCATTGGTCCTTTTTAATTAGGTCAGTAACAGTAGGCTTATCGCTTAGTGGCTAGATGTATACTGTAATTGTGGTCATATGGCCGGTAGCTGTTGGCGCTGCAAAGAGGATTTTGAATACACGATGAAATACTGGAAACCCCAACCTTTACTCATTAGTGGAGAACATATCAACACAGTTATTAATCGCCGATCTTGTTTCTATGTTAGTTACGAGGAAATGTTGATGAAAGGATCGGAGTACGGTGAAGCCTGCCTTAAACGGAACATGGAAACAACGGAAACATATCTTTAGCGGAAACTTTTACATTCCCGAGGACCCAAGTACCGGTACTAAGCGGTACCCCACCCTGCCGCCTTAAACGGAAAGAAATTTCCGTCCCTTGCCTTCCCGTTGTAGGTAGTGTGACAGTACTGTATGTTCACTATCTAATATCGTGTAATGTAATACGCGCTGAGCTGTTTGGCGAAACGGAAGAAGTGAAGTGCGCTTTTCCGCTAATATGGCTACTTGACCTACCGTAGTTGCTAAATTAGCGGCAGAGTGATGCTCGTGGCTGGACTTGCCAAATATTAGGAACGGCCTTAGGCATAAGTAAATTATATTACCCGTACATCTCAATGTCTATATCGATAACGTCCTACAAGAATGGATGTTGTCACTTTATTCAGGAAGACCAACCATTCAAAGTGCATACATAAATAACGTAACACTGGTTGATGATAAATCGTATATTTTTTTCCTGGCTTTGCAGCCCCTAATGGGCCAGGGCCTCCTCATCGTCGAGGCTTCACGATCACACTCGTTTAGACACATCACACTTGGTAGGATTCCTCTGGACTAGTGATCAGCTCGTCGCAGAGACCTGTACCTGACAACACACAGAAGTTACAAGAGCCAGATTACCATGTCCCGTCGGGATTTGAACCTGCAATCCCAGCGAGCGAGCGGCCGCAGGCCCCTGCCTTAGACCGCGCGGCCACTCCGGCCGGCTGATAAATCGTAGAGATAATGAAAATGAATTACACTTCTGAATTTCACATGAATGAATTGTATAGGGGGTGAAGTTTTAAAATTTTAGGAGAAGATACGGGGATACCAGAATCACGACTTTTATTGGGAAGGATTCTGTGAGGTCGAAAATAGTTGTGGGTGAGTGTATTTTAAGGGAATACGTGAAATCCAACTAGTTAGGTTGTTACATGTTACTTATATGTTAATTATAGCGTATTGACGAGAAACTACACAAGATCCAAGTAGTATGTGGGGCTATACATTTACCTGCAAGGTAAGAATAAGGAAGGAAAAACCTGATCTTTACAAAGTTAAGATCACGCCGAAGTTTCAATATGGACACGAAAGGTGGGTTGGGACAAATTTATGACTAAAATGCTGCTGAAATACCTGTCACGATTTTGCCTTTAGGCGCGTTCTCAAAATTGCGAAAAGCAACTATTAGTTTCGTCAAGTCTGTGTGGCTGTCCGTCTGTCCGCATGGAACAACTCGGCTCCCACTGCACGCATTTAATGAAATTTCATACATGAGTATTTCTTGATACTCTGATGAGGATATTCAAAATCCATTAACATCTATTAAGAATCACAGGCACTTTACACGAAGACCTATGTAGATTTATGATAAAATCTCGCTGAATTCTTCTCAGAATGAGAAATGTCTCAGATAGAAGGTGTAGAAAAAATGACAACGTATTTGTTGTTCAATAACTTTTTATTTTCGAAAATCTTGCCATTTATGAGATAATGTGGAAAATTGTTGCAGAGTCGGACAGGCCGCAGATAACCATATAATATGGCCTAGGTGCTTTGCGTACTGGATAACTATGGCTACAGACACACACTCCAGATGTATAACACGTATTGCTTTTACAAGGTAACAATGGTTACGCGTACACGCCTCAGTAGTACATTTGTACCTGCATTGTCTGTCTTGTTTCAACTGCCTGATCTTGGTAGCTTTCCAATGGCCCGAATGCTGACACATATTACTGTAGTCTGTGGGTTGTGTGACCTGACAATTTTTAACAGCGTTACGGCATACAACAAGCCAAATCAAGATTTTTGCGGTGTCCTCTTTCTCAGTCCAGGATTAGCACCATTTTTTTCTAGACTCGGAAAATGTAAGCATCCAGGTGTTTCAGGCAGGTGACAAAAACAGGCCACTTTTCGTATACCTAGTCTCTGGTGCCTCTACGATGCTTTCAGGACGCATGGACCGTTAATCAAATGAAGGCCGCTCTGATTCCCTTAAAAATATCACTGGCGGGGACGAAGGTTAATGATGCAATGACACCCTACGAGAGTGTTACTAACATCCTCCTATCACACGCGACTCAGCCGACTCACAGCGATCACTTTCTGGCAATTTTTTGCACTGCAGAAAATCCAGATTTGTCGACAGTGTAGATCCTTCTTCCATCGAGCTGATTCTCATCACACACTGCACAGTGCTGCAAAAGAGGGTTTTTTTTTTTTTTAAATCTACACAGCTCTTTTCCCAAGTTTTAGAAATACTTTATGACTGTCGTACCGACAGTTTTGGGTGACGCTTCATGAAGTTTTAACACAAATTATTGCCTATCATTTTCAAATACTGTTTACTCGAATCCATTTTTTTTCTGCTATTTCTTGTGCAAAGTTTTTCCTATCATGTCGAAAAAGCATAGGCGTTTATGAAAGAAAATGAAGCATATAAGTATTGCCTCCTACTATGTTGGTTGTGTCTTATAATACATTAGTGTGGTGGTACTAAATGTAGTGAATATCTGTTATCTCCTAGGGCTATAGACTTTTCTCTGTGTACAGTTGTTTAATTCTCGGTCCACATTATAGTTTATTGTGGTCGGTAGCAGTTACCAGCAATTCCATCCAGCTCAAGCATATTGCAGCTTGGATATAGCCATAGTTAGGGTGCAGCATCAGTAAGCTGTCCACACAGGAAATAAGAAAACGTCTCGATTACGCCCGTTAAATACTTCGATGGTTTGCGAAGAAGGAATTCAACGCGATGAGGACAGTAAAGTTTGTGGTTAGTAGACACTCTTAAGCCTTTGATACTGCCTGTCTGTTTGTTGTACGGGGAACTGCGAAATGCACGTTGAAAAATCGTGTTCATTTTCAGTGTAAGGGAAGTTACCACAGTTTTATTGATTTGAGTTTCGTACAGTTAACCAAACATGGGAACACGGCCGACTGCATATTCGAAAAGCAATCGCTGGAAGATATGAAAACACGAACATTTTTTTAAATCGTCAGCAAAAAATACGATATTTGGAGGTTCTAATTACATACCATAAACTGGCTTGAAAATACTGAAAAAGAATTCAAACGTAATCTTCGGAGAACGTCTGGCAGCAGAGTTTGAGGTGATAAAAACGCACCAGGAAACGTAAATGGCTGCGGAACCAATTCGAAAGTGCGGTTGATAACATATAATTATTTAGGTTATGACGAAGCAAGACGTGAAGAAGAAGATGAAAAGCATCGCTGAGCTGAAAATAAGTAACGTCAACTTGAGTGTACTGAGAAAAGAGGGGAGGGAGGCGTGACAGTTTCAAGTAAGGTGGCCAAATTTGAAGTTGTAGAATAAATGAACATTACAAGCATCTTATGACATCAGCCATGCGAATTGAACTCCAAGTATGTAATAGGACCTTAACCTGTTTCGGTCAGTCTTCAGGAGGAAACGCATCCTCATAGCCACCGAAGTGTTTGTTCGATGATGGTGACCCGCAGATTATCTTAACTGTAGTCTCTTCGCACTTCAGTACTCAGATTGGCCTCTGCGAGAAAAATAAATCGCGTATTTAATCTATGTTCCTCAGTGGCGGTAAGTTTCATATGTTGAGACACCCGCCACGGCTAGCATTGTGCCAGCGAACTTGTTGACCTGGGACGATCTGTTATAATGCTAGAGTAATTCTGCAACAAACTGCGTTAGTTTAGTGCATTCCTTGTGTAGGGAAACGTGAACCATTGCTGCTTGTTGGTCTGTATGAATGGAATGACTCGGGATGCAGAGTGTTTGGACAGGCTTGTTTCAGGAGTGAGCACAGCGTATGTTTTGCCTAGAAGAACGTCCGATGCGTCGCAACGCCACACGGAATACGAACCGAAGTTTCCATTTCCCAGATATGCGTGACGTATGTGCTGTAAACTTTTATGGATCTTTTTAATGTGACCATTGAATGCTGCCGTCTGCTACTGGTATTTATTCCTGTCCACCGCGTAGCGTGATTCACGCAACCATGGCGCGGGCGTTAATTCTTAAGTATAGGCCTGTATAACAGTGATGTGGTATGTGTTTGAAGCATGATACCATAGACGTATCGGCTAATGTATTAATGGGTACATGTCTCCGTAATTATTTGAACTCCGTGTCATTTATTATATTGTGCACGATTTATGGTATTCACAAAACTAGACGTTAACCCAGTGTTTCTGAACCTATGGGTCGCGACCATAATTTCGGTCGCAAAGCTATTCTGAGTGCGTCGCGACACGATTTCAAGTATGTAGGCCTGCTTATTACCAGTTCTTACTATTTCGATAAGTGTATTAAAAACAGTACTTTTTATCAAATATTATCACTTTTAGTGACCATGAACAATGACTGTCTCGGCGTTATATTACAAAAAAATGAAACAGAATCTTGATTACCAAGGTTGCCAGACTTTCAACGAAAAATTGCCGGATCAGCCAAACAGAATTATTGTTCTTCCGCCGTAGTTATAGTACGGTGGGATACATTTTCTAAATCTGAGGAATACCTCGAAAACACGGAAAGATTAATTCGATATATTCAGAGGAGTCGAAGTACGGAAATCAGGCTGATGCCGAAACTATATAAATGCATACATGTTTATCTTCATTGCATTAAATCATAAAAATGGCAATTTGTTACAACGAACCGTGTTTTTTTATTGCTCGTCTATCTTTATTTGTGTCTCCTCTGGTGTTGCGTAGCAAAGTCAGTGGCCTAATCTGCGTCGCGGATCGGAAAGGTTGAGAAACACGACGTTAATCAGTGCAGCTATGTTGTGGTTAGTCAGGGTATTCACATGTTTCTCTATAGGACCACCTCTAAATTGCAATTCACCATTGTAGAAACATTTCCTCTTTTGCGTAGGTTCCACATGCCGACATACGAAATTATTTCCAGATTCCTTTTCTTCAGGGTTTTCCCATGTTATGTTTTTCGAATAAATAAGAGCGCATTGCTAATAAGAATAGGTATTGAAGTTGCGTTCATAAACATTGCTTGCTGCTTCATTTGTAATTTTTTAAAAGTACATAGTTCAGCTCTTATCCCGTTTCGAAAATGCTGTAAAAGGAACTACCTGAATGAGTTTGCATTTCGCGTTATTCACAAAGTTTGTTTGAAGTCTCTAACTGAAATAAGAGGGACTTGAAAAGAAATGATGATGATGATGATGATGATGATGATGATGATGATGAATCGCCATTGAACCGAGATACCATAAATTAGATTGCATCATTGTGATTTTTAGGTGTGTACAGAGCATACAAATACTAGCCTGGGCGTACCTTATATTGCTACGGTCCTCAATTAATTTCGTATAACAATCCGCAGGCTTCTCTAATGAGTCAGTGAATTATTTCCATCGAGCCTAAGACCATTCCCGCATTAATAATCACCAGGGAATTTTAGTTCTCGGAGTATCAATTAAACTATCCCATAATGTGAAAATTTGATGCTGATGTGTCAGCAGGCGTGTTGCACTGTAGATGTAGCTTACAGTTTTGACAGTGTGAGCTGTCTGGTGAGCAGAGCAACTTTAGGAAGCTGTCTGCGACGTTTGGCAACTTCAGTCTGTTGCTCATCTTGCCATTGTAACGAGCGCTGCTAGTTATTCCTGTAGCTGTCCGTGGCAAGTTAACGTCACTTTTCCTGCAGAGGGCTGAAATTTGAACGTCTCGGTGTACATTTCCATTGCATTGTTTGAAACATCTTACCAATTCGTAAAACTTCGTCTGACCTGTACTTTTTTCGCCGTACTGAACTGCGAATTATACCATAATTTTCACTAGTTTACACCCTCTCTCACCCCCAAAAAAAAAATGATTTGTTTTGTTTAGTGCATTCTCTTAGGTTAAACACGGCATACTGTTCTCGTGTTCGTAAGAGAGTGAAGACAAATGTGTGTTGTTGTCAATGAAGGAGGAGACATTACGTCCTCCATAAATTTCAGTGTTACCTACATCACTTCTGAGGTAAATTACGAGTGTTTTTTTATTTTACTACGTAATGTGTGTAGGTGCTGTTGTGCAATCCTTCACCTTTACCGAGGACCGACTACCTATCTTAAACAGTGAAACAGTTGTTACCCACCGGTTTATTTCATGTGCTGTATTGAGACGAAGGTGGAGCATGTGGTCTATAGCTTGTAGGGGAGATCGTTAATGTTATTCTATTAACGGGTTTAGACCTACATCGAAGGTTCTGAAGTGATTTTCATGCTCGTTGGTTTTGTGATTGTATTGGAAGCTGGTTATATCCTGAAAACGGCTTTGTATCTTTTCCTCCTAAGCTAAACCCCACCACTCCACCCCTTCGAGAAGATATTCCTTTTCAGACCCATTAGTATCAATTTTTTCTTTCGTAATCCTGGTCCCATATCTCCTTTACGCATAACACTTACCAGTTTCCTTCTCTAACGGATCGTTATACTGTAGATGGAAGTAGCAGGTTCCTCCGAAACATCGGTGTAAATCTTGCAGACTACACGGCATTATCCCAGAAGACCATAGTCTTGACTATCACCTCCTCAAGTAGTACTCTGCTCAACAGAGTTCCATAGTTTCTTAGATTGTGAATTGCACCTTACCTGCTCATGTAAAAGAGAAAAAAGGTAAAATTATCCCGCTACGGGCCCGGTGTGGCCCAGAGGATGGGTAGAGGTATAGCTCTACTCTTCCATGACCGCGGCACTAAAGGGGGTGAGTGGCCAGCAGCACGCCCCGGCCGCACTTTACCCCCCAGGAAAGTCTCGGTACCCATTTTACAGGAGGCTGGGTGGGCCCCAAGGCCGGTCTGGACGGGCGGAAAATCTCGTCCCCACCGGGATTCAATCCCGGACCGTCCAGCCCGTAGTCAGTCGCTATACTGACTGAGCTACCCGGCCCACTACAAGGTACCTGCTCATGTAACACACTGAAATACACGAGGGAACAGGATTGGGAGCTCTGTGTAACTTGGGTAATCGTATGAAGACTTGAGTATGAGAAGCAGAATAAGGAAAAAGGGAAGAAGAAGGGAAGAGAATAGAAAGAAGCGGAGGACGCGTCACACCGAATTTTTTTCTCGCCTTTTTGCAGTTCGTAATGTGAGACTAACTAGAACTACTGTCAATAATTGTGCGATTTATTTATTCCTACTCACAGTTTACACCAACAATCCTACACGTTCCGACTACGTTAACCGTCTTGCATGTATTGTACGACACATTGTAGGATTCCACATTAAATAGCTCCAGGTTCGGTCCCATCCCCTATTGTGGTATAACTAATGGAGAAATTTGAAACTTAGGGTAGCCTTAAGCTGTGATGTTTAATGAACTTTGGTGGTAAAGGTATAATTGTGCGTGTGCTAATTAAGCACGACGCAGTGATGGTATGTGAAGGAGGTGGATTATAGCTCATAAAAACCCGAAATTATTTTTAAAATTTCAGAGATTAAAGGCACACGGCCATGGTTTTAACAGTGAGCATTTTGTTCCTAACTCTGTAAGGGAATGTACTAATTGGCTCAACGTCTATTAAAAAGTAAACATTCTAACCGTGCCATTGAAGACATTATGGAGATTCTTCATCTAATTAAAAAAGGTGGATTAATTAATATTTTGGAAATATTTTGCTTTTTAAAGAGATGATACTTGACAAATTAATGATAAGTGTACTGCAAAACCAAACATTTTATTTGATACGATAGTCCGTAGAAGTATGTGTAGAGGGCGCCAGCATTCCTAACTTCTTGTGCAAACCGAGACGTGGGTCTCACGTCTTCCAACGTTACTTCAACAGTGCAACCGCAGATACCCTCAAAATTCTTCAAATTGTAAGTAAAATCTTCCATACACATATAATATAAAAATACTAAGATAACCTGCCAAGTATATGTCTTTAAATAATTACATTTTTTACAATAAAGGACCCGAATGTCGACTAGAAAACATACAGTAGCGAGAAAGAGAAAGATTGATGAACATTAAAAAAGAATACATGACAACAGTAACCAAGACACGGAAGTCAAAGTAGCTGTATACATCGATACACAATACCCACGTGAATTGTAATTTAATTTAATTTAATTTAATTTTTCATATTACCACGTTTGCTAGTATTCGAGAGACTTACAGGTTTTTAGGTTACCTTCTTCCCTACA
>Ga0123357_10007866_pt1 | contig 13247 bp, 9 predicted proteins | sample TergutEmb28metaG_FD_89873 | JGI IMG/M metagenome (GOLD analysis project Ga0123357, IMG submission 89873) | Embiratermes neotenicus P4 segment gut microbial communities from Petit-Saut dam, French Guiana - Emb289 P4 | ecosystem: Host-associated > Arthropoda: Insects > Digestive system > Gut ...
GAGAGAGGCTACATCAGTGTATCAATATTCAAGGCCGCCACTTGAGTGATGTTTTGTTCAAAACACGTTGATGTAAAACGGCATTCTGTGTTCTTTCCAGAAATAGAAAAACATTTGCCGTATTTTCTTTGGTTTTGAATTTATTCGCTTCTCAAATAGGGGAGTTCTTTCTGCCGCACTCTGTATTATTGTTACCTGCTTTCATCTTCTGTATGCAGAGTAATAGCTACATTTAGTCACCGAGTTAGATTTTGCACTATATTTTAAGGCAGAATCACATTTCACTTGAGCTACGATTTTAATTATTTGACTGCCGTGAGTTTTAGTTGAAGCTATCGGTGTTTTTTTTTTTGTCAGTCTTTGGTGATTTACCTATCTTGAAAAGACAAATCATCACAATGTATGTTTTGATTGTTTCTTTAGTGTCGTACGGTATGCCGATTAACCTTTCGTGGCCTCGCGGTTTCTTTACGTACCACCAGGTTTAAAATTTAAAAATGCTACACGGTTCTCACATTGCGTTTATGTGTTTTGTACGGATCGCACAACAGACAGACTTTTGCCGTCCACATCATTAGCAGATTGGTTTGGTATAACCGAGGTGGAGAGTTTACTGCGCGGTACGGACTGAGTCCTTATACACAGCAGACACGTTTAGTCTTTAAAAGGTTAATGATTACGTTTTCTGTCGTTTATGTTTCATACGTGCCCCGTTTATTGTCCTGTATTATTTATGTCTGTCTGTTGTGCTGTTTCTGTAATTGGTACTCTGGCTGTTGTTGAATTTGCTCTTTAGTAAACGTGAGCTGAATTGCATGACGTGTGTAAACCGAGCACACTTCTGATTTTTTTGTCAGGCGGTTCGTTCCTTGACGATTTTAATGCCGTCGCCTTCGTAATAAAGTTCTCAACACAGAGGAATTAATGATGTCGCCATAAAAAAGAAAAACTTTAGGTGTAAAGTGTCGAAGTGTATCTGCTTCTTTCGCTGCGGCGGATTCTGACGCTGGTAACGTGTTTGCCGCAGTATCCACATTTTTGTGGTTGCAGTACCCCTGCGTAGTTAGGCGACTGTAGAGACAGTGCCCCAAAGAACCTACCTCCGTCCCGTTCAAGATCGTTAGCTGTTCACATGTAGTTATGTTAACCTCACTTGTAGAGACGGGATTTGGCTTCCGGCTATGAAGTTGGCGTTTGAGCGGGTAATGCAGAGGATGTGCACTGCCCGTGACGTATTGTGCAGCGCCTCCCTGTGTGGTCATGAACTTCGTTTCGTACTTACTGCGTTCCGGTTTCGATTACCGGTGTGCAGGCAGTTCCTACTGACCCAGGTTTCACTCCGCCGTTTTATCATTCCCTCGGACACGTGGGAGGCCACGTCCTGGCTCAGTCACACTCACTGCTCGATGGACGCTTTATTACATACTTTCGAGGCGCGTAGTAGTTAATATGCCAGTGTAATGTGCACCACTGCAGACATAGCGTCATGCGGTGGGTGTGCAAAGCGCCCGCTAGTAGCGACGTTTCTTCATGCCGTGGTGCTGAATTAAATAAAGGGCGATCTTTACCTTTACTCACGTGGTGGGGAAGTCCCTCGCGTCTGCGTTTTGCCATGTCCACAGAAGGAAACAGCGTCATCCTATCGTGGGCCGGTTGAATACAGCTGTTTCCTTTGATCGATTGAACTCATACACGAAATTCCGTTCAGTTAACCTAAGCAGAATGTTCTGTAGATTTGAGCCTCCATTCGTGCTACATGTGTCATCCTCCGTAGTAAATTAGTCCACGAATAGGCCTACATATTTTTAGGCTTCTGTTACGGCTGTGGCTTGCCACTTGCTCTGTGGCTGTGCATTAAACTATGCAAGCCTAACAGTGCGCAGGATGAAGTCACGGTATGGAGGTTGCTAATAGTTCCTTTGAAAGGGTGGAAGACTTCAAATATTTGGGAACAACCTTAACGAATCAAAATTCTGTTCAGGAAGAAATTAAGAGCAGTTTGAAGTAGGGAATTCTTGCTATCAATGGGTGCAGAATCGTTTGTCTTCCAATTTGCTATCCAAAAATATAAAGATTATGATATACAGAACCATAATTTTGCTTGTTGTTTTTTATGGGTTTGAAACTTCGTCGCTCAGGTGAGGGAGAAACGTAGGCTAAGGGTGTTTCAGAATAGGGTGCTGAGAATATTTGGGCCGAAGAGGAACGAGCTAACAGGGTAGTGGAGAAAACAACATAATTAGGAGTTTCATGATCTGTACTCCTCACCAAATATTTTTCGGGTGATCAAATCGAGAAGAATGAGATGGGCGGAGCATGTAGCATGTGTGGGGCAGGGGAGAGGTTCATACAGGGCTTTGGTGGGGAAATCTGAGGGAAAGAGACCACTTGGGAGTTCCAGGCGCAGATGGGAGGATACTATTAAGATGGATCTTCAGGAAGTGGGTGTGGGGTTGTGGACTGGATCGAGCTGGCTCCGGATAGTGACAGTTGGCGGGCACTTGTGAATGCGGTAATGAACCTTCGTGTTCCATAAAATGTGAATTTCTTGACTAGCTGCGAACCGGTCAGCTTCTCAAGAATGACTCTGCCCCATGGGGTGAGTGAGTAAGTAAGTACTTAAGTAAGTAATTAAGTAAGTGAGAAAGAAAACCAGTAAGTAAGCAAGCGTAACAGTGGTGTGGTGTAAGGAGAATTCGGTGTCTCTCAGCATCTCTCTGTACTTGTCTAAATGAAGGAAGAAAAACAAACGGTAGAGTATTTCAGAAGTTTCACGCTGTGGATCGTCGCTAGTGTTGAAGCGTTATTTTACTACCTTGCCGCGAGCCTCGTTGTTTTATTTCACCTCAAATATTGAATCTGCAGATCACCAACTCCAATTAGAACGAAGTTAGCCTGGGCTAAGGAATCTCCTTGTCTCTTCGTTGTTTGCTCTTGTGATGTCGTAATGGGTCTTAATAAACGGCAGCTTCCCACTCAACCTGTCGCCGCTTCTCGTTACGGAATTTGCTTGCATCTACAGGGCAGACTTGTGCCTGTTTCCTGAGGGCTGTAGACGCAATTACAACGTGGCTTCCTTGTGATACTGTAAGGTCGTCTGTGTGGAGAGAGACTTCTTCATAGTTTCGAATTCATGTATTCATCAATGTGTGCTGTAGGTTCTTGGTGTCAGGTGACGTTATTGAGCCCTTCGCAAGTACGAAGGGCCACAGTTTGTGTATTGCAGGTGACATATGAAGAGAATGCAGTCCAAATGATTCTGATTGCTGTATTCAGCAGTTAAATTCTGCATTTTGTGCGTTGTTTCAGGGAACTGCCTTAAATGGAGGCGCTGTCTGTGCTTTCCGTACAGTTACCGAAGACTTTCCGATTACTTCTGTATTCGCAGTTTGGTCTACAAGTTTTACAGTTAATTCTAGAGTGGAATTTTGTCAACAGTGAAGGTGAAGATGTAAAAAGCAATCCTTGTATAGGCCTGGACATGCCCTGGAGGTCCCAGGAGGTTGAGGTTCCCAGATTTAATGACATTCAGCACATGAAGGTGGTAAGACTGTCAGCCGTACGCACCGGCCGCCTTTACCCCCCAGGAAATATTCCTGGTACTCATTTCTGTTAGAGGCTGAGTCGACCCCAGGGCCATAGTGTGGCCGGAAGGATTATGTCAATTAAAAATTCCAGTGATACCATCGGGAATCGAAAGGTGAAGATTTAAGATTTACAGTATTTTGTGTCGTCGATTACAAAATAGTTATCGGCGTTTCGGTGTAGCATAATGCCTCCCATTTCAGGGTCAAGCAGTACTTTTTCCATGGACCACTGTCCTTTAAATTGGAGGAACTTTGTACCTACATACTAAGTTCGTGCCGTTAAATGGCTGTATTTGTTGAATGGAATACCTGGTACTTCCTGTTGTCCGTTGTTTCTCATTGGGGTAATTATGAGGAATCGTACGTCATGCCAGGTGGATAGCGCCACAGGTTTCGGTCCCTGTTCGTGCGTGGCTTGACAGTTTTACTGGTAGGTGGATTGGGAGTCGAGGACCGAAAAATTGGCCTCCGCGAAATATCGATCTTGCTGTCTGTAATTTATTTTATTGTGTTGGATGAAAGAGAAAATGTACCGATCAAAACCAGGAAAACTTTATGAATTGGGAACACACATTGGAGGTACTCTTATACCTGTTACCCTCGGCTTGTTACGGAGTTGTGCGAGCCTGTATCGTTCACCTTGCGGAAGTGTGTGCTGGTGCTGCGGCCTGTGTTGAAGTCTGGCATTAAATGGTTATATTAGAGTGATGCTAGGATTTTGGCAGTATAGTGTTCCATGTAGGAAATTAAGCTATTTAACATTCTGTATTTACCGTCCAATTATGAACTGGGTATCACGCTGCGCCGTGGTGAGCCTCAAACCCAGACACCTGGACTGTGTACGAGATTACGTGTTTCATGTTAAACCTGTTTATCCCTTCCCCACTTTGTGCCTTACTACCTGTACCTTTTACCACTCACTCTAGTCGTATCGTTTTAACCATCCACTAGCAACAGTTGAGCTGGTCAGTGCCGTGCAGCCGCACCTGGAGTACACATACTTGGCTACTATAGGTTCAAGATTAGGAAGTACGGGGAGTGTAATAAGTATGTTCATATATTCGGGAGTGAACAAGAGTTTGGTGTATCCAAAGATATTTGTGAACAAATAGTTTATGTTGTATATACTCCAGTTTGGTTTATTAAATAAGTTGTTGTTACGGTGTGTGTTAATTGCACTCATATCAGACTTCCACAAGACTGGTACAAATAAAATGGTAGCTATCGAGCGTGGTTTCATTCCGAACAATTAAGGCGGTCTTGCAGGCTGTCGAAGTGGACCAGTGAATAGGGCAGACTGTGGGCGTCGAACTTAAGAGGACAACCGGGTGGACACGCGTACGCCATGTTGCGTAGTATGAACCCCAACTGTCTGTTGAAAGACGAGTTACAATATGAACTATTTGCCCGGGGGATTAGCAGTGACAGTGGCGTTCAAACGTTGCGTAAATTATTCCGATCAATAGCGATAGAAAGGGTACCGGTTGATCTACGTAACCTAAGCACTCATAGTGTGGAAGAACTTTACGAATGTGTTGTGAACAAGACATTGGAGTTGCAGTCCCTGATTACGCAACAGAAGACTGAATTGGCCCTGCTCACGCCGCGCTTCCGGACTCGAATCTCCCACCTGAGGAGACGCGTGCTGCATTTGACGGATTTGGACCACCGGGCATCACGACCTCGAATTATCAAGAAGTACGTGATCGGCTGGACAGCATCGAAATCAGCCTCGCCAAGATTGACGTGGCTGATCGTCCGGGTCAGGAAAAGGAAAAGGAGGACGACGCAAGCAACACGATGCAGGAGGAAGCTTCGCCACAAGACAACTCGTCACCTGACGAAAGGCAGGACAGACAAGATATCGGAAGGGTGAGTACTTTTACGGGGGCTGTTGATGTGGAGGTCGGTACGCTGGCAGACCAAATTGGCCTAGTGAACGCGGGGATGGGGGCGGCGCAAGTAACGCCGTCAGGACAGGGGATTAAGCAGGTGTTTACCCCGCATCTTTATCAAAGGCTTCCCGACCCTTTGAGTCACCTGCTAAAGGAACTCCCTGTAGTGGATGGCACATTTTAGCCGCCTTCGCAAAATTGCGAAAAGCGACTGTTAGTGTCGTCATTTAGTTTCGTCATGTTTTTCCGTCCGCCTGTCTCTCTGCATGGAACAAATCGGCTCCTACTGGACGGATTTTCGTGAAGTATTTGTCAAAAATCCGTCGAGAGAATGCAAGTTTCATTCAAATCGGACAAGAATAAGGGGTACTTTACTTGGGGACCACCAGACTTTTTTGACCATATCTCGCTCAGTTCGTCGTAGAAAGAGAAATGTTTTAGACGAAGGTTGTACAGAATGTCAAAACACATTTTGTGTTCACTAACGTTTTTTTGAAGAAAATCATGCCGTTTATGATACAATGTGGAAAAATATTGTAAAAATTGGCATGCCGCAAATGACAATAAGACGCGTGCGCATTGCATGCTGGGTACATAAGGCTACAGACACACACTCAGAATATGTAACACCGCCGTTCCGCTGCAGCAGTGGTTGCAAGAACGCGCCCGAATGTTACGTTATACGTACTTTGCGTGTCTTGTTAGCTTTCATTTTATTTCTCGTTTGGTTTTGAAATGACACTTGTTAGTAAGAGTATAAAATGTTAATATCGTGTTGCGTTTGTTGGAGTGTTTAAGTGAAATATATTTGTCTGTCAAATACAACACATGTATTTGCTTTTGTTTACTTCATTCGCCCGGCATGTGTGTCACTTATTGTTTTAGTTTTCGTTTAATTCCCGAATTTTGCCGCAATCTGTGTGGGTCTTGTTCCACATAAATGGCATCGGATAGCTCTATTCTAAAACAGATGCCTTAGGCTTATAATTACCTTGAGTAATAAAGTGATTGTGCTGACGTAAACTATTTAATATTATATTACGTTTATAAGCACATCGTGATGCTTCCATAAAAAAAATGCATCAAGCCTGGGTGTTGCAGAGGGCGTTCATTGCAGGGTTACATATGTCTCTTGTGTACGTTACATTGTTTGGTATATAATCGGTTAAATTCGATTCACGTTGCACGGACCCATGTATATAAAAATTGTTCGGTATACTTTATACCACTATGCTAAGTATATGTCACCTGCCGTATGCCTTGCATTTTTCGATGTGCATAAAGCCGGTCTAATAAATGTGTTTAATTTGTACATCGTAAACTGCTTCCTGTGGAACGATATGTCGAAACATGTTGCTTTAATAACGCGACCAACGGTTATTGAACTTGTGTGTGATGGAACCTACGGAACCTGCGAGTACTGCGAACAGAACTTAGTGTGGTTGCTGTTCCTCGCTGTGTCTGCACTGCCGAGTTGACATTTCGGGCGACAGACTTTGATTCGGAGCCATGGCTGACAGCTTTGTTTCTTGACGGTCGCTTTAAGAACAAACAGAAATCATTACCATGAGCGTTGCATTATGGGTAAGCCGGCAGGAAATGTTAGACGATGTGCCCGCACCTACGCAGCCCGACGTAATGAGATGTAAGCAGCAGTGCACAGCCGTGAGGCCTGCCTGGCAGTTTTGATGACTTCTTCAGGTGACACTGAAAGCTGCTTGCCTCATTTGTGTTGCTAGAAATTCATTGTGCGTATGTACAGGCTTGTGTGTTTGTGCGTGCGTGCAATTCGGAAACTGAGGAAGTAGGCAGAATCTGGGGATGGGAGAAGCAGCTACATTTGATATTGCCTTCATCCGTATTTTTCGCTCCTCTTTCTTCCCTCTCTTTCTGGGTTCCTTTGTTGATTATTTCTTTCCTTTGTTTCTTAATTTGTTCTTGATATTTTTTCTCTCGTGTTCCCAGTTATATTTGTCTCCTAGTTAGTTACATGCTGCCGTTCAGTAGTGCCGTCATTGTCCATTCATTCATTCATTATTCGTTACCTTCTGCTTGTCACTAACACACAAAGAAACATTTGTCGGCGCTTGTAGTATTTGCACTAATCACCCAGTGTATGTTAGCATGTAAGTAATTTGGCTTATTCTCACAGCACTGTAGGCTCCGTTTTCTTTCCTTACGGAGTGAGGAAAGTTCCTTAATCTTGTGGTCATGCTAGGTAAGGGATTCTTCGTGTCCGAGGTTTTTGAATGTGCTGCTGTTGAAATCAGCCTCCGATATTGCCTCGGTTAAGTTTTTTTCTTTGCGTTCCAATTTATCAGCTTATAACGATAATATGCTCCTTATATCCTATTCTCTATTGGGAATGCATTTCTTCGTTTCGTTTCACTAACGAATTACATCAGCTTCGTGCCTATTATCTTCGTGTATGAATTTTCTACCTTCACGTTTTCCCCTGTTCGTTGTGTCCAGCTGAATTGAAAGTATCCAAATTTTGTGTGCGTGTTTGGTATGAACACTAAATGAACAGTGGGTTGTGTTGTGACCCTGCAGAACGGTATAGGGTCTGTAACAGATATTCTGCTATTGACTGTACTGTTAATCTGCTTTTTATCAAAGACGGTCCTTATGACAGACAGCCGGTTATTGTACTGTACCTGCACCTTGTTCGGAAGTACGTCAGGCCTAACCGGAGCTGCTCATTTTGCCAGCTATGAGGGTTCGTACTCTGCTGTCGAATTATTCCACCCGCCAATTCTGCGCATCGTGAGGAAGGTGTTATGAAGGCAATCATGAAATTTGGGCGGACGAGGAAATGGACAAATCAGTTATCCCAGCATTTTCGTGTAAGGCCTGAGGAAAACTTTGAACACCTCAATCACGATATGAGGTCGAAAATCGAATCGGATATCTCCGTATATGCTACAGTTCAACATTATTGCAGTCGGTCATATCATGAGCGAGGTGTTGCCAGCACACACTTTTTCTTTAATATCCATTTTAATATTATCTCCACATGTACGCTTTCTGGAGTGGCCTATTTCTCTGTGAGTCACCAACGTAACGCATCACTTCGATGTATTAACGTTCCTGGACCAGTGTTGCACCGTTGCTGACCGTACGGCAATGGCGTCGACTATTTTGAATGCGGTAACGAACGCTGCGGAACCATAAAACCCCAACGGAGAAAGTGTGTAGCTTCTTAAGAAGGTCTGTGCTGGCCACGTCACATTCACTACTTCATTTTTGAAGGGAAAGGGAAGCTGGTTACTGGATTCGCAGTTCACGCAGCCTGTCTCGAACCTGTGACCTTCACTGAAAGGCATCGTCGCGACATCCATGTTTTGCCAGAACTTTCTTCGCATTATGAGGCTTAGAACTGAGTTGTCATTGAATATATCGTTTTCATTTTGATGCTTGTAAAATTCAAGGAATTAGAATTTCATGTTAAGTTAGTGACGGATGTGCTTGCGCGCATGTGTTGGTGCACAATACAGACTGTGCTTGTGCCTGGTTGTGCCCCCGTTTTGTTAAACTTGTGTATTTGTGCGTGTTTGTGCTGTCGCTTGCCATCTCCTTCGTTCGTCAATCGAGTAACGTGGGTGTAATTTCCTGTGTTGTCGCGGACGTGTCGGCTGTCAGTAGGACTGATCAGGGTGAATGTAGACTGTCCCTCCCGGTCTCGGAGGTGCTGCATGCTCCACGATTAAATTCTTTGCACAGGAATGTAGAGCACTCGATACCGATAATTGAATTAACAAACCAATTAGCTGCCTACACACGTTATTGACTGTGTTGCTTGTTTTGTAGCTGTGTCTCTTACCTAACGCCGTCCCACGTCCATTTTAGCGTCCATAAAGGTCACCTGCAGTATTGCACAGTTATGTGATATACCGGTCTTTTGAGTGGTGCTTAGCCAAAGTACATAAAACACAAGCAAAGACTCGATTTACCTTATTAGGTTCTCTAAGGTGTTCACGTCAGACTGTCACCACCTGCCTCCTGGGTGAGGCGACTCCATTCCACATCCTTTGAGAGAGAAATGTACGTCTGACGTAGCAGGCAGTGAGCGACACTGGTTAATTTAGGAATAAACCGAATGGAATCTATTTTACACGTGTAGTAAAAGATAAAGAAGGACACGTGGGAAGTGTTTGTTGTAACCGTTGTTAGGCCTATGGGGGAGTCAGACAGGAGCTTTTCGAGTGATTTATTTGAACAGCCGACACAACACAAAATGTCACTTGCAACAACAGCAGCAACATTCATTAGCCCCTCCCCTCGGCTAATATCCTTGTGTAGCTACCACCTAATATCTGGGACAGCGTAAAAGAACGCAGATTCACAAACTAAGAAGAATAATGCCATAAGAAATCAAACCACAGGCAAAAAGGTACCCCAAACCGCCCCAACAAACAAATGAAAGAAAAACAAATATACAAAAGAAATAAAAGAATAGTAAAAAATAAAGACTGCGTGTGCAGGAACAGCTGTTGTTGATTGTAAGTGGCACTTATTCTGTTTCAAAAGTTGGACAAAACAGTTTGTAGCTCAGAATGGCCAGAGCAGAAAGTTTTATGCGTAGCACATTGACCTTGGAAGTTTTCACGTTTCTGCTGCCAGTACACGTCGATGTTCGTACTGCAGACATCGCAGTGCTTTCATCTCTGGACTTCGGTAAATGGCGTATGTCATGCACGAAGGCGTCTGCTTGTGTGTATGCCTTTTTGTGGCAGCCATAACTTGTCAGAAAATAAAAACTAGGAGCTTGGAAGTTTTTCATTGCTTTTAGTTTAACAAGAATATCGAGCGAGTCCGACAGTAACAACTAAGGGCTTTTGTTATTAATATGTTCAGGTCCCTTTGGGCCGAAACGTGTTGTGGAAAGTCTCCCACCTTATACTAATCATACAAACCCTTAGTTTTGATTTGCGGATTCTTTGTGATATCTTTCTTTGTATTGTCACAACGGTATGAACCGATTTGAGACTTGCAGGATGATTATGAGACACGTCGTGCCAAATTTAGTGGAAATTGGTCCCCTGGGTGCTGGTAGCTTATCTGAAAATATTGGAACTTGGAATTTCGGCAGTGGTTTGTGGTGACGTGATGAGTGTCGTTCCAAATGTAAGCTGAACATGCTCACGGATGTCGTACCGTAGGGTGGATGGGATACATTAAAGTTTAGCAAAACATGTAATGATGTGCATCGTTTTGGTAGATACCGCTGCAGAACATATAAGGCGTTAAAATTAATGCACATCTGTTCATAGTGCGATTTCTTGTCAGGAAGTAACTCGAGGTACGAAACACAGTAATGTCCCGAGGCGTTTAGCTGTCGAGGCATACGTCACGCCGAATGACGCACGGTATCGGGTGATCAGACCATGGTCATTTCGAAGCAGCCAACGGCCATTCTCTCGAACGAGCCTTAAAATGTTGGCATCGCTCATTGTCAAAGACGCTTGTCTTGCCACGAGGTCTTCGATTTTCTGGGAGGGACTGCTTAAACGTTTTCTCCTATCGGAATTTCTTTCGGCAGTGGAGATTATGTAATCGGTCCTCCACGTCAAATCCGCCTTCCTGGATATATCACCTTCAACCATTGCCGGACATATCTTTATACTGTGGCGAATTCCTTTGTGCTTGAAACCACAGCCTCTGCCTGACAGCTGTAGGAAATTGTTAAGGCAGCCCAGTAGAACAGCTTTAAAAAAAAACCGCTGGCAATGAGCGGTTAGCCTGTCTGGAAGGCCCATGACAATGTCCCCGTTAGTATTCACGCGAAACATTGGCGCTGAACGGACCTGATACACACGTTCGCGGGTTGCATGTGTGTCATCCCGTCTCCATGTGAACGTACAGAATAAATAGGCGGTCCATATTTTTGTTATCATTTGTCCTGCTGCCAGGATACGGTTTTGTGTGTTTTAAATCGTCCGTACACCAAACATACTTAGTGTTTGTTAACAGGAACTGAGTGATACAGAGAAGTAGCCGTTATGGGTCGCTACGTAGTAGATGATGTCCGCTCTGTGGCGCGTAGTCTCGTCTTAACGTGGGACAAAGATCTGCTGGGCGGGGCTGGCGTCAGTCCCTGAGCAGTACTGCAGCTGCGAAGGGACTGGCGTTGAACTGTATGTACTCTCTGTATTAATTGAGCCCCGTGTGCCGGCACTGTTACGTTGTGATTATAATCCGTACAAAATCCGGTGCATGTTCGCACTAAACGGGCGTGCCCTAACCCCAATGAGGCCACTTAGGTTACGGTTACTCGCTTGGAGAGCGCGTCTGCCAATCGTCGGAAGTAGCTGGCTTGTCGGCACGGGGTGTGTCTCCGAAGACGTTGGGGTGCCGCAGACAGCTTGACCTATGACAGCCTGCTCTGCTTTTATTATCTCCCGCATCGTATCAGGAAAGGGATCCGAAGTAAGTTCTGACCAGTTCAGCGTCGGTCTGACAGTACAGTAGTGCTGTGTAGCGCAGTCTAACCATGTGTCTTCGTGAAGGGGTAAGGCCATTTATTCCTACATGTAAGGCCCACTGATATGTCCGTGTCTTACACCGTGTTACGTAAGTTAGAAATCTTCATTCGTGCTGTCATACCTTTTGCTTCACACAGGAAGAATTTCATGTCTTGTGTATGCTCTCAGGTTAGCTACTTGGTGAGCGACATGTTACATTATTTTAATGCAGTACACTCCAGACCAGCACACTAACAGCATGAGCAAGGGATTGTATCTGCAGCCACAAACACACACTGCTTGCACAAGATATTATAACGTCGATCGGATTTTATTGTATCACTCAACGGCAACCATATAACATTTTAATAAACTTTTATCTAAAAATTTTATGGAGTTGTAATTTTAACCATTTTAATTTTAAGAATTTATGTAATTTAGCGAGGCACAAATGTAAAACTCCCTGTGGATGACATACAAATGTCGAAACATGTAAGAATGTGCATTATACTGTATAAAGACATACTGTTGTGATATATATATATATATATATATATATATTTGTACGTTAGTTGATTGAAATAAAGACAATATTACATGTGACATGTTACAACGTGTGACGACATGTTGCATTTTACGACACGCCTTACAAGAGAGACTTGTGATGTGTTTGTGCCTCCGAAAGACACTGCGTGTTTCGGAAACGCGAAAACGTATTTATGGAGAATCAGTTTTAGTTATTTAGTTACTTGCGAGGTTACGTATCTACTGGACGTTTCGAAAAGTACATAACGACTAATTGCGACGTGCTTGTGTAGGTGATCTGGTGTTGCTACGGTCGTGAAAATGGGCGTGTTACGTTGAGTGGGGTCGGTAGCTGTGTAGACCAAAGAAACAATGAATGTGTACACTACGTTGGTGATGAAACCTCTTGAAAATTGACATTTCGAAGGAGATAGAAATGGGAGGGTACCGTTTAGATGAAGGATGTTGTGAATGGAATGTGGATAGAACTGGCTCGAGTTCGTGCCTTGTAGCGAACGTTGGTGTCAGCGGCCTTCAGATTTTGGTGACTGTGCGTGAACCAGCTATTTACGCAGTTTTATCAGCGCTCTGTTTCCCCCACAGTACCAAGACACCAGCAGGTCGAATTTGTACTCCTGTAAATTTTATTCTTTTTGTGTTCAGTTATCCGTACCTTTCCTCACCGAAGTCTTCAAACAGAACGGCTACAGCCAGCAACAGATACGACAAGCTATGAAACCGACCAAACGGACCAGCAGGACAGAGGAAGAAAAAGA
>Ga0123357_10007867_pt1 | contig 13245 bp, 12 predicted proteins | sample TergutEmb28metaG_FD_89873 | JGI IMG/M metagenome (GOLD analysis project Ga0123357, IMG submission 89873) | Embiratermes neotenicus P4 segment gut microbial communities from Petit-Saut dam, French Guiana - Emb289 P4 | ecosystem: Host-associated > Arthropoda: Insects > Digestive system > Gut ...
GAACTGGGGATTTTACCCTTGTATTCGCAATACTTATACTCACTACTCTTGTTCGTAGCTAAGAGTAGAGATTTGTTTCAAGCCAATTTTGATGTCCACTCAGTTGGCACAAGATATAAATATGATCTCCATCTCCCACCAGCAAGATTGAAAGTATTTCAGCAAGGGACTTTTTACTTGGGAATTAGAGCATACAATCACCTGCCAAAAATATAAAGGACTTGTTATATGGTGGGAAGCGTTTTAAAAAAGTCCTTAAAGCATTTTTTAACACACTCTTTTTACTTGTTAGATGAATATTTTAACTCAAAATTTGACATGAAAGTACATTCACAATTATAAAATTTATATTTATATTGTATTGAAGTACATCATGAGGTTTTACTATTAATGTTGACCGTAATTTTAATGTATCACGTTCAGAAGCATCTTAAACAGATTATTGTATCTTCTAGTAGTTTGATACATATTTCGATTATGTTAGTTGTAATAATTTCTATTCCATGTGCATATTACCTATTATAATTATGACTATTTCCACATCTTATTGTAAAGATTTATGGAATGTAAATAAATACAATACAATACAATACAATACAATACAAATGAAAAATATACAACACTCTGATAGCATTATCCAAAATATGAACACTGACAATGGCAGTTGCCTTCCATTGGGCAATATACACTTCCATCTACCCACTTCCTCAGGAACTATCTTCCTTTGTTGAGTCCTTTGTTATGCTTAGATTTTACAATGAGATCTTTTCAAACAGTTTTTTATATCAGTGTTCTGTTGTGTATTCCTTCTTTATCCCATCTTTTTCATTCATTCATTAATTCACTTTATTTTCCATATATCCATATACAGGTAAAGTACCAAGGATGTGGAAATTGTCAAAGTAGTTGTATAAATATCTGTTAAAAATATGGATGTCAAATGCTTAAATGTAATTATAATGTAATGGTCACAGAGTTATTAAAAATTATAACATCAGAATAATTACATTTAAGTTGTGTGAGTTGTTACTAGTATCGTACACTATTAACAGGGTTAAAATAATTACAATTAAGATGTATGTTGTTATCAGTAACATATACTATTAACAGGGTTAAAATAATATATCAGTGAATCAGCCTCTTAAGGTTTATATTCTTCTGTCTTCATTTAAATTCATAATATGCATTCATTGAGTAGAAAGAATGATGATATAAGAACCTCTTCAATGTGGATTTAAAATATTTATGATCATTAGTCAAAGCGTTAATGTATTGAGGAAGGTGGTTGAAAACTTTTATACCTGATATACAGGGTTATTCATAAATCCGTCAAACATGTCAGAAAACTGGCTGATGCCACAGTTGAATGAATACAGTAATGAATACATCTTTCAACAAGACGGCTCTCCGGCTCACTACAAAGACGTGCGAGGGTATCTCAATCGAATCTTGCTGCAACGATGGATAGGACGCACAGGCAAATACGTTGATGCGTTAATGCGGTGGCCACCCCAGTCACCGGATTTAACCCCATGCAACTTTTTCTTCTGGGGATTTGTGCCTCCACTCCCCGCTAATCTCCAGATTTTTGCAACCGTATCACCACTGCTGTAGCTCTGGTCAACCATGATATGCTGACACACGTGTGGAACAAGATGGACTATCACATATATGTCTGCTGTATTACCAAAGGTGGACACATTGAGCATCTGTGAAATATGTAAAAAAAACTTCGAGAGTTTCGCTCTTTATCAGCGTAAGAACTTCCATTATCTGTTGAGTAGTTTATTTGTTGCAAATTTTTAAAATGTTTCATGGACTTATGAATAACCCTGTATAAGCTCCTTTATTGAATTTTCATTACTTATCCAGCCCATCATAGCATCCTGGATTTTCATATCCATACATTGCCCATTACCTTTTAAAAATTACTCAGTTCCTTGTGTAATGCCCATCATTGTTCATTTATTTCGTACGTACCTCCAAATATTGTCCTGAACACTTTGCTTTTAAAATCTATAAGCAGATGTATTTATGCTTATCCAAAAGAATTATCTTAAAAATTATTAATTGATGTATTCCTGACTTTCAGCATTTTGGAAAGTTAACAGGAAAGCGATTGTTTTTTAAATCAATTACAGAAAGCCTGTGCAGAATCTGTTCCTCTCACCCTTTGTACTAAACCTTATTCTTGTTAATTAATGTTGTTCCTATATACTTAAAATTTGAAAAATTCTCAAATTGGTTATATATTATGAGTATATTGCTTATTTTGGGTTTATGTCATATTGATGCATTAAATTTTTATTTCACTTTGTTTTCTTGCTTGTAAAAGCATTTCTGCATTATTCTGTATGGTATGTAAATTTTCCTCTGATAAATGAACATTGTCAATATAAGCAAGTGCCTGATTGTGACCAATTACATTAGCTGTCTGAGACATCTTGAACATTCCCAATATATTTTGTAGCAAACTTAAAGGCATTAGGGATATTGTATTCCATTATTGTTAGCAGTCTTTGAAGTGCAGAGAGTAAAGGAAAGGCAAAGTTGTCCCTGTGCACACCATGAAGGCGTATGGTGAAGTGGAGGTTTAGCCCCACTGGCTATTAAACCTCAACACTGGCTAGGTGTATGTACACAGCTTCATACCCTGGCCATACCCCCAAGAAAGAGTCCTCAGTACTTGTTTAGTAGGATTCTTTGTGGACCCCAGGGCCAATGAGAACTGCAAAAGCATCTAGTAAAAATTTATGCACATGAACTCAACAGATACTTTACACACACACACACACACACACATATATGTGTGTGTGTGTGTGTGTGTGTGTTGTGTGTGTATGTGTGTGTGGTGTGTGTGTGTGTGTGTGCGTGTGCACATGTGTGTGTGTGCTGTATATTAACATTTCAAAACTGACATTCATCTCTATCATATATGAGAACTCAGTTTCTCCTGTCTTAGAGAACCCAGTCTGTATCCATTATAAAGACCAACCAGTTTTAGCTGTTCAGGGAAGTAATTGGTATTATTGTGAGAATTATATGACACACAAAGACAAAGTATGTGTCATAATACTGTGTTTATTAATGTTGCAGTAAGTGACACATATAGATACCACTGGTCTTCAAAGGATTAATTAACCTTTGCTTGAGTTTTCTAAATTCACATATAGGTAGTAAGGTCCACCTTAATGATAGGCTTTTTTAAGTTGAAACTTTATACATCACACTTGTATTCATGAATATTACCACATGTAATAGTAGTAGTAGTAGTAGTAGTAGTAGTAAATCCCAAAACTCTATTGTCAGAATCAGACCATTGATGAGACCGATTGAAGTGTTGCTTAAACAAGATTTTCTGAAAGAATTATGCTGCAGAGAATACAACATACATCATTATACCTGTAACATTCATTTCAGAAACTTCTGGCCTCATTAGAATCATATCAGTCAGTGAACAAATGAGACTGAGGGCAACAAATATTCAGAGTGTATCATATCATATAATTTATTTTCCTTCCATAGATACGTACAGGATTACATAATCCATATGGTTATGGAAATCATCGTATTTGTTGGGATTAAGGGGTGACATCAACACAGTGTGTACAGCAGTCACATGGTTATTTAGTGTAATAAATATAGTAAAATAGGACAGTACGAATTGTTTAGTGTAATAAAATATAATAAGGATACAAATTAAAATTAAAGTAAAATAAAAATAAGATACAAATAAAAATAAAGATAGTGGGTAAGTTAGAAGCAATTAGAGGCACTCTTTAAGTAGGAAATTATCCTTCGTTACAGATAGTGGTTGGATATATACAAACATATTTATAATACAGACTTGTAATTAAAGAGAAGGAACATGTGTCCCGAAGCCCTCATGTGTCAGTTCAGATCTTATGTCATATTTTAGCTGTGGAGTTCAAAATATTCATCCAAGGAATAAAAGGAATGTTCACATAAGTATTTTTGTAACACTGCTTTAAATTTTTTTGGATTATCAACCTGTGCTTTTATGTAAAAGGGAAGCATGTTAAACACCTTAACACCTATACAGTGTACTCCCTTCTGGTATTTTCTCGCATTTACAGAGGGTTGGTGTAAGTTTGTATGCTGTCTAGTTGTACTAGCTTATTCAAGTGTTTATGACAAGATAAACAATTTTTCTCTGAGGATTCTGTTTTTCTGGGATAAGATACTGTGTCAGTGGATAATCAGATCACAGTATTTCAAGACAATATAGTTTCATCATTTTTACTTGTCGATATGTGCCAGAAATGTGTTTGTGGACCTTCAGATGAGGACAGTACATTGCCTCAAAATGGGGTTCAAATTGCCTGCTGATGCAGCATCATTTCCCAGAAGAATGGAATCCTTGGGTATGCTGCAAAAAAAAAACTCATAACTCACAGCTACTTTACTTTTTTTTAATGATACTGTTATAGGTAACACAGACTTCTGATAGCAAAGTGGACTTCGTCATGCAGTATTCCGTATCTGACTGTGGAGGTTTGATCTCTGGTCCTGTAGATGTGGTGACAAGTCCTGTGGCTTCCAATGGGAAATACCCACCAAACTCTGCTTGTGCTTGGGCTGTCACTTACCCCTCAGGATCTGTCATAAATGTGGGTACCTTATATTTAGTTATCTGTGAAGAAATAATCAAGTGACAGTATTGAAACTTCAGTTCTGTGAGTAGTATAAGGTATAAGGTATAAGGTATAAGAACTGGAAACCTTACAGAATGTAATTCAGTAAATTGTCATTGGGTTGTAAGTCATCTTATGCAGTTGGCCCTTTTGGTAACTGCCTGCATTATAAGAGGTGGTTTTGTAAATGTGGGCCTTTTTGTCTTTCCAGATGTCATTAACTAAATTTTGACTTTCCATGCAGATGAACACCTTATAATACAGATGGTCTTAATTGACTACACAGCTGTAGTATGTAGTGTCACTCATACAATAAGGGTAAAGTTATCCCTGTGTACAAGATGAAAGCATAAGAAGGGAGTGGAGATGTAGCTGCATTATTAGCATTGGCATTAGTAGGAGGTGGGCAGTCAGCTTCAAGCCCTGGCTGTTTTTCCCCTGGGGAAAGATCCCCATTATACCCAATGAATGGAGACTGGTTGAAACCCACAGCCTGCCTGGACACTTCGAGTACCTGTCCCTCCAGGGAATTGGATTACATTTCTTGATTACTCTGCTTATAGCTACTCGCTACCCTGGGGTCAAGGTGAAGTGGCTGGGTTGTACCAGGGTCATCATGTTACCAGGAGGTGACATTGGTGACCCGAGGAGGGCTCTAGCCATTCTCTAGGGGTAGTAGGTGCGAATTATAGCCTCTCTCCACCCATGGCCGTCTGTATGTGGTTAAGAGCCACATCCAACAAGAGGTGACCCTGTTGTGCAGAACACAGGGGATCTAAAGGAGTAAACCTTGAAAAAAAAATCCCTAATCCTATGGTGTGAGTACCGTGCCTATGGGATGAATGGCAGTGGGTGAGTCTGTCACTAACAGCACCCTCTGGGATACCAGGTGACCTCGCAGGTGTATTTAGCCTTACCGAGTATAGGGGCTCTGCTTGGTGGACCGTATATGTCCCCTCATCTCGTGGGATCACCATTGAGAGTGTAGAAAAGTTAGAGTCTAGGGAGAGCTCCGCAACAGGGGACTCCAGTAAGGATTCTACAGAAGACTCCAGTAAGGGGGAACTCTGGTGTCTAGAGGCTCCACAAGGGGCAACCGGGTAGGATCCATGTTTGCAAGGGGCGGGTAAGGCTCCCATTTCCTGGGAGTAACATTTATTTCCTAGCAGCTTAAGCTCAGAGAATCTTGAGGTGCTGGCAGAGAAGGTCGGCACCCTTGGTCTTCAGGGTAGGCTGAATTGGACATAATGAGTACCATATCATTTCTTGAAGCCAACCTGCAACATAGCATTGCTGCAGCTAGAGTTATCTCTAGGATAGTGAGCGTTAAAGGAATAGACATGGCACTAATACAGGAACCATGGTATTGCGAGGGCCATATTAGGGGCCTGAATATTCCAGGATATACCCTCTTCTCCGTGCACGGAACAGATAGACTTCGAGCTTGTATCCTTACGAGAAACAAGACAGCTTGGATGCTGCCAGGATTCTCTTTTAGGGACCTGGTGGCAGTTCTTATAAAGTATGATGAGGAAGGGGCAGAACGACACTTGGTTGTATGTTCTGTATACCTGCCCTACGATTCCGAGGATCCTCCTCTGTCAAAGGAACGTGAGGAACACGTGCAATATTGTGAAAATGAAAACCTCTATCTATTTGTGGGGTGCGACTCCACTGCACATCATAGTGTATGGGGCAGCACTAACTGCAACAGTAGACGGGAGGCTCTGATGGAATTTGTAAATTATTCGAATTTGGAGATTCTGAATCAGGGAAACGAGCCCATCTTCTGCACTGGCATCAGGTTAGAGATGATTGATATTACCCTAGGGTCCCTTAGGCTCCTAGTTAGCATCATAGGCTGGAAGGTTTCATCAGAGCCCTCCTTGTCAGACCATAGACATATTCTTTTCACTCTACAGGGCTCCGTACCGGTATGCCTAATCAGGAACCCTAGGGACACCAATTGGGGCTCCTTTAAAGGGGACTTGAGGGACTGACTGGAGAGGGGTCCTGAGATGAACACGAAAAATGAAGCTGGATTGGGGCTTGCAATTCATTGGGTTCCGCAGGCCCTTATCTCAGCTTACGAGGATACGTGTCCTCTTAGACCTGTTAGAAAAGGTAGGCAATCTCTGAAATGGACTGTGGAGTTGGAATCCCTCAGAAGAGAAGTGAGATGGCCCTTTCATAGGTGCTGATCAGATAAGAATCCACATAGTTGGGAACTCTATAGAGAGGCTCAGCGGAATTGTAGGAAGCCGGTAAGGAAGGCTTCTAAAAATGCTTGGGGGCCTTCTATAGCGCCATTAATGACCTACCTAGGTCAACTAGGCTACATAGGTCTCTTTCTACAGACCTTAAATTTAAGCTGGGATCTTTGGTGGCTCCTTCGGATAGGTGTTCGCAGTTCGAGGGGGAAACTTTGGAGCCCTTGCTAACCACACATTTCCCTAATTCAGAGGCTATACAGGAGTTAGTGACCCCTGCGGCCGCCCTCCTGGCTAGACGTTCTGACTGGAAGTTGGCTACGAGGATGGTCACCTACAGAAGGGTAGAATGGGCAATGGATTCTTTTGTCCCATGTAAAAGCCCAGGGGTGGATGGCATATTCCCGGCCTTGTTGCAAGAGGGACGGGAGGTTGTCATTCCATACCTGGTCAGAATATTTCGTGCCTGCCTGGCTACTGGCTATGTTCCAGCCATATGGAGACAGGTTGAGGTATTTTTTATACCTAAGCCCGGTAGGAATTCCTACAGTGGGCCTAGGGATTATAGACCCATCAGTCTCACATCATTTCTTCTTAAAACCATGGGGAGACTAGTGGATAGATATCTAAGAGATAAAGCACTGGCACTTGTGCCACTGCATCCTAACCAACATGCTTACCAGACTGGGAAATCGGTGGAAACTGCTCTTCATCAGCTCATTGTATGGGTTGAGAAGGCACTTGACCAGCAAGAGAAAAAAAAACTTGGGTGTCTTCGTAGATATAGAAGGGGCATTTAATAATACCTGCTATGTCACCATGTGTGATGCTCTTGTCAGGCATGGTAGTGATTACACCATTGTGCGGTGGATTAGGGCCACCCTGGAGGGCCGTGTGGTTGTTGCGACCCTCGATGGATCTTACATGAGGCTGGCGATATCCAGGGGCTGCCCACAGGGGGGCGTGCTGTGACCACTTCAATGTTGCCTGGTGGTAGATGATTTACTTGCCAGGCTCAGTGGAAGTGGTGTATTCATTCAGGGATATGCAGATGACATATGTCTTCTCGCAGTGGGTAAATTCCCAAATATGGTATCAGGACTCATGCAGTGTGCCCCTTCGACTGTAGAGACATGGTGCAATGAGGTTAGACTGTCGGTTAATCCCGTTAAGACTGGACTCATTGCATTTACTAGAAAAAGGAAACTCCCGGGTTTCTTTGAACCACAATTTTTTGGGGTTAAATTACGTCTCTTGGGGGTCGGTCAAGTATCTGGGGGTTATTCTGGATTCTCGGGTGACCTGGAGAGAGCATGTGGATGTCAAGGTGAGGAAGACTCACAATTTGCTCTGGGCCTGTAGGAGAGCATGGGGGACGAGGTGGGGTCTGAGACCCAAGGTGGCCCACTGGCTCTTTGTCGCCATCGTTCGGCTGACTGTGTCCTTTGCATCCTTAGTATTGTGGCCTGGCTGCCAAACAGCTTGTGCCAAGAAGAAGCTAAGCAAAGTACTAAGACTGGCATGCTTAGGGACAACGGGAGCGATTCGTATGACTCCTACTGGTGCTATGGAGGCGCTTGTTGGCCTCCCTCCGCTGGATCTGCTGATGAAGGGAGAGGCAAGGTCGGTGGCACATCGCCTCTGGAGTTTGGGGTGTTGGTCTTACCTTCACCCCCCAACAAGGACACAGTTGCTTATTGACTTGACTTCAGAAGTCTGATCCCATATTTAATAAGGGGGTCAACGTTATGAAGCCAGTCTTTAATCTGGAACCCAGATACAGGGTTACTATGTTAACTATAGAGGAATGGACCAGAGGCCCTGGGACTCCTCCTGTGGTTAAAGGGCTCGTCTGGTTTATGGCTGGGTCCAGGACTGCGGAGGGGACCAGGGCTGGGTTCTATGGACAATCTACAAACAGAAAGCTCAGTATCTCTCTAGGAAAACATACCACAGTCTTTCAGGCTGAGGTATATGCGATATTAGCCTGTGTTCATAAAATTGAAACTCAGGACTGGCCAGAGAAATATGTTAATATTTGCTCTGATAGTCAGGTGGCTTTGAAAGCGCTTCAGGCTGCTAAAACAACGTCTTCTTTGGTACAACAGGCCCAACAGGCGTTGAATGATATCTCTACCTGACACTCTGTGAGGCTATATTGGGTCCTGGGGCATGCTGGAATGAGAGGAAATGAAATCACTGACAAGCTCACAAGGATTGGTTCTGTTCAGCAGTTTGTTGGACCTGAGCCTTTCTTGGGGGTTTCTAGGCAGAATATAAGAAGAAAGATGTAATGCTGGATGGAGAAACAGCATCTGGCATTGTGACATGGTCCCTGCAGTACACAGAGACAGGCTCGGGAATTGATCTCTGGCCCTAATCTGGCTACAGGGGCCCAATTATTGTCCTTTCATAGGACACAATCCAGTGTTATTGGCCTGCTCACTGGACATAACACCTTGAGAAGACATCTGTATATAATGGGGCTAAGCAATAATCCCATCTGTAAGAATTGTGGTATGGAGGAGGAAACCTCAGTCCACATTTTATGTGAGTGTGATGCCTTGGCCTCATTCAGATATACATATCTGGGTTCATTCTTTTTGGACCTGGAGGACGTTAGGAAACTAGGAATGGGGGCCATCTGGAACTTCACTAAAGGAACAGGGCTCTTTTAACTTAGTACAGAATATGGGGCACAAGGGGCCTGTCTTAAGGCCTAGGTGCAGCGGGCATGGAAGAGTTCAAACCCAAATTCTATTCTGTTCTTCTCACTATCCTGATCATTCTTATAATAAAAGCCAATGAGATACACTATTTCTCAAATTTATTTTGATAAAGAACTCTGCATGTTTCAGACAGATCTACTGTCCATCATCAGGAGTCTCAATACTGTATACACAGCAATAGGTATTTGTTGTGCTAGTTATGTTGAGTGTCTGCTAGTGAGGTCAGGATGGAAATGCATTTCCATCCTGACCTTGCTTAACATAACTAGCATGACAAATACCTATAGCTGTGTATACAGTGTTGAGACTCCTGATGATGGACTGTAAATTTGTCCAAAACATGTAGAGTTCCTTATCAAAATAAATTTAAGAAACAGTGCTTCTCATTAGCTTTTATTATAAGAATATATCATGATGCACGTTCCTCTGAATATCAAATCCTGATCATTCTATTATGGTCCTGCGTTATGTCACTAATACGTGCAGATAATCTGTTGTGAGTTGTTCTTTCAGATGTTTTATATGGTTACAAACCAAAAGCATGCTTACAAGCACATGGCAATGATTCTGATCTTCCATTCAACCGCGCAACATTTTTTCCATACTTTCTGTAGTTGAACTCCTTTAACCCTTTGACGCCCAACGACCACTATAGTGGTCATACCGCACCGCTAACCTCTAAACGTTGCATTATATATATTTATTCAACAAATGCAGGTACTGAATATTTTAAACATGGTATATACTCTCTGTTTTTTTCTATTCAAAATGCAGTTTGTTTCATAATTCTAACATATTTGGTTCCTGTATTATTCACATTTTATATACAGGTGTGCTAAAATTAAAAAAATAATTCCAGCGCCAAAAGGTTAATAAGAAGATCTTTTAGCTCACTTTAGTTCTTTAATTCTCTCAGCATAATTACAGATTGTAGGTGTAAGTACGCTAGTGTGAGCAAGTTCAACATTATGGCATATGTCAACAAGTCATTCACCTCTTTGAATTTGACTTATTAGTCTAATTTCTCTTCAGAACTGACTGTCTTTCACTGATTTTTCACTTGGATTGCACTACATGATGTACACTTCTGTTTCTAACTCAAATTGGTGAGAAGAGCCAGTGTTGTTGAAGAGGAACTAAATGAGCCAAATTATTATATATCACCATGCAGACAATCCATACATGTGGATGAGGGTGGGGCATTGATGCCACTTTCTACTAGCCTCCTACAGAAGATAAATGCAACCACGGATCATCTGTACCAAATCATGTTTATTCGAAAATGTAATTGTTTTTAAACACAAATGAACAGTAATATAAAAAATGTAGCAGCCTGTCCAACCCAACATTATGTTCTTGTAAATTATGGGCAGTTTACCATGTTAACCCTTTGACACTGGATTTAAATTCCTAGTGAAATCTGCAAAACTCCAGATTTAAATTGCAAGATTTAATTTTTTCATGAAAACTCTTAAAAAAAATAAGGAATGAACATGGCTTTACAGTAATGTGTCATGATGGGCCATTGCATATGCTGCATCCTTAAGGAATTGAACTCAGCAGCCTGCATTGTAGCATATGTGTTTGTTTGGCAACAAAGTGCTAATTTTTCTCTGTGCATAATAGCGTTTGTATAATGCACATGGTTGCATAAAAGATAACAAGATTATTTTAATTTTAATTTGTAAGTTTTAAGAACTTGTGAGTAATATTTGTTCCTTCCTGTTGTTTTAAAATGCCTGTTTGGAACCATCCTTATATTCTCCCATCCTCTCTGTCATACCACATTCTTACCTTAATTCAGAGACATATGACAAGGTTTGGACCATATTAATTGTGCAGATAACATTTGTCTCTATGAGGCTTGAGAGTGACTGCAACCACGATTATTTGCTTATTCGGAATGGACCACGCCCAGATTCTCCGCTGATGAACAAGTACTGTGGTACCAGTGTCCCAATGCCCATTCTCTCGCAGTCCAATGCCTTGTGGATTGAATTCTACTCTGATAATTCAAACGAGGACCAGGGGTTTGTCCTGAGGCTTGAGGCTGTATATGAAGGTGAGGTGGTAGAGCTATACTTATGAATTTATGTATTTACATCCTTACAGTCCATGAATCCAGAAGTTAATCAGAATTACTTTTCAGTTGAATTTTGATGTTTTTCTGACTGTGCATCTTAGTATAATCTTAGTAATTAACCAACTTGATGCACAAAGTCTTCTCTCAACCTGTGCATGGGACGGCCACCTAACGGTGTGATGATACTAGATGCTGTATAAAACAATTTTGACCTCCTGATGATGAGCACATGTGCTCGAAACATGTAGAGGCATATAATAAATTAATTATAAAACAATATTTTGTGCATCAAGTTGGTTAATTACTAAGATTTCAGTTGACTGTTTCACAAAATTTTATTCAGTTATACCACAGTGAAGTTATAATATTAATTTATGCTATGTAAATACAACAACCTGTAAAAGAAAATGGGTACATCTAATATAATGTAACAGGTGTTATCCCTACTTTTTGGGGTGGGTTATAGGACCCTAGACCTGTGTGGCATTACCACTGTGGTAGCTGTGTGCTTTTTGGAGGCAGGATTGGGTAGGAACAGGTTACAGGGATTTGAATTACTGCCACTATTCAACCAGGAGCTGAGAAAATAACGCTGTAACATTTCTAATAGTGCTGTGCCTAGGAAGAGAGATGGGATGCTGGGTGCAAATTACTTAGGTGCTTATACACTGTTCTGCTAACACTAGCTTTACTATATGCACTGTCCAGGAAATAAATAGTAAATAATTATTTACAAACCCTAAATCCCACAAATCACACACAGATTATTAGTAGAAGTTGTTTTTTTTTTTGCCCAGTTGCTCCACGCATAACCTAGACTGGAACTTCGCCACCTGTTACACATTTAAATGAAATGATTGCAGTTCAGCTCATTCATTCTTCACCATAATTTTAAAATGAATTTCAAAGAAACGTTGGAAATGCTCTGGTTCCTAATAGTGAGGTAAATTCAGTCAGGAAACACAACTATAATTGTATACTAGATGATGGTATTTATTAGCAAGTAAATAACTAAATGTTTCGGCCTATAGCAGCCATCTTCAGGTTATTACAATTTTGCTCAAAGAGTGTCTCATATATATATATGTCTATACTGCATGGTGATGTTGAGATCTCATCATTGTTTTATGTGTTACAGGTAAGTTTATCTAGTGGGATGTCTAGTGGGTCAATGAATGGTGGGGTGTGGACCCAATGTGAAAACCATAGACACTACACCTATATCACGACCCCCCGCAATAAACCACCCTCCCTAATACCTACCCAACCAAGGAGGTCCACATTGGCACCAAACTAAGAAAATAAAATTTCTACTAAAACATAATTTTCAGAAATCTATTTATCACTCATTCATTTAAATAATAAGAACTCATCAGTTGATTAAAAGCAGTGTTTATGCATTTTGTAAATGTTGCTATTAAATGTGCCTTAATTTAATTGATACATACATACATACATACATACATTTATTATCATTCTTCCAATTCCATACAGCAATATTGCTTGCGAAATATAGAACACGTCAGAAACATCAGTCTTATACTAGAAACAAAGCAAAGCAGCTGCTC